>OCPW01001429.1_pt1 | contig 13027 bp, 10 predicted proteins | sample 1538761 | NCBI WGS metagenome assembly OCPW01 (sample SAMN04571724, study PRJEB22368) | human gut metagenome | biome: human gut; material: stool | host: Homo sapiens | place: Luxembourg | collected 2012-09-20
TCTCCAGTTCCTTCGACTTTCCAGCGGTAGCGATAATGAATGCACCTCCAAACAAAATCCATAGTGTTGCAATATTTGGCATAGAAAACGCGGCCGCCCATATTCTGGACAGCCGCGCGAAATTTCACACAAAGCCGCAGCATTCGCAAAGGAATAAGCTGCTGTTTCGGGTATAGCCCGGGGACGTCTTCCCGCAAGGCGAGCGCGGCACAGGCCGTAGCTGCTTTCTTTACTCGGCTATTTTACCACGCTCTGCCTGCCCTGTCAAGCACTTTTTATGCGTTCTTTGGAAAAAATATGACTTTCCGGCCAACGGGACGCACAAGCTGCCCTTTTACCCCTTCCGTCATCGCCTGCGGCGATGCCACCTTCCCCAAGGGGACGGCTTTCGTTCCGGCGGGAAGGTTCAAGGCACCGCCAAAAGGCGTCCCCTTGGGGAAGCTGGCTGCGAGTGAAACGAGCAGACTGAAGGGGTATTCCCCTTACGCTTCGATCAGCTTGCCCAGCGCAAAGGAGTAGATGCCCTTATAGGTCACCTTTTTAGGCGCAAAGCGCTTTTCGATGGCAATGGCGTAGAGGTTCAGCTGGGCGCGGTAGGCGCGCAGGAAGTCGCTCTCGGCTTTGCGGCGGTCGGTCTTGTAGTCCAGCAGTTCCAGATGATCCGGGTACACCAGCACAAGGTCGGCAATGCCCTGCACCAGCACCTGCGCATCTGCGGCAGTGGGCAGCGCTTCGTGCCCCTGTGCCGCCAGTACCGCACCGGCGGGCAGCGCCGTGATGAAGGGCAGCTCCCGCAGCACCTGCTGCGCGGCGCAGATCTTTGCAAAGGCTTCGCTTTCCACAAAGCGGCGGATGCACACCGCATCCAGCTTTTCCGCGATCTCCGGGGCGGTCAGCTGCACCGCCACCTGACGATCCCGCTCTGCCGGGATGGCTTCGTCCAGCGTGCCCGCAGCCTTGGCTTCGGCCAGCCGGGCAAAGTCTGCGTGCTCCAGAAAAGCGTGCAGAGCCGTGCCCATCTCGGCGGCGGTCAGGCCGTCCTTGGAAAGGAAGCCCGGGCGTTCCAGCGTGGTCTGCTCGGCCTTGTGCACGATGCTGGTCACGCTGACCTTGGCGGGCACCGCAGCCAGTTTTGCCGCCGGATACCGCCATGCAAAGCCCTCCTGCAGCTGAGCCACCAATGCCGGGTCTGCCGGGACAGGCTCTGCCGCTTCCGGTTCCTGTTCCGGTGTTTCCGGCTCCGGCTGAGCTTCCTGCACCGTGACCATGATCTCACTTTCCGTAAACACAAAGGGCAGTTCCAGATCTCCTGCCAGCCGCCGCAGCGGTCCGCCGAAGGGATGCACCAGCAGTGCTGCACGCAGCCAGTCGGCAAAGCTGCCCGCCTGCTGGTTCAGCGTTTCTCCCGCGCCCGCAGCAAGGAATGCTGCCGCCTTGGCAAAGGGATTGCCGGTCTTGGTCATGCCCAGCGGCACCGTGAGGATCAGCTTATCCTGTGCACGGGTGAGCGCCACATATAAAAGGCGCATCTGCTCGCTGCGCGTTTCCTGCGCATGGACGCTGGCAAGGGCTGCGTAGGCTGCAGTCTTGTACATGCTCTCGCCCTGTTCCGGGCGCAGGCGCAGGCCCGCGCCGTATTCCCGGTGCAGCAGCACCGGCTGGTAAGTGTCGCTCAGGTTAAAGTGCCGGGCCGTGTCGCCCACGAACACCACCGGGAACTGCAGACCCTTGGAGCGGTGGATGGTCATAATGGTCACACAGCCAGGCCGCGCACCGCCGGGCACAGTGTCCTGCCCGGTAGAACCGGCCTGCGCCGCCGCGTCGATGGCACGCACCAGCGCCGAGATGCCGTTTGCACCGGTCTGTGCGCAGAAAGCCGCAAAGCGCCGGGCATCTTCCCGGCGGTGCGCACCGTTTTCCAGCACGCCCAGCGCAGCAAGATAGCCGGTGGAGACAAAGATCTCTTCCAGCAGCTGTTCTGCCGGGGCACTGCGGGCCATGCGCCGCAGTGCGGTGAGTCGGTCATAAAAGTCTTTCACCTTTCGGGTGAACGGTGTTTCATCGTCATTCTGCACCACCTGCAGCACTGCGCCGTACAGACTCATGCGGGAAGCCCTTTTGCCCGTTTCCTTCGCGCCCTGTTCCTCCTGCGCCTTTTTCTGCATTGCGGCGCTCTGGGCACGCAGGCGTACAAGGTCGTCGTCCGTAAAGCCGAACATCGGCCCCAGCATGGCGGCAGCGAGATAGATGTCCTGCGCGGGGTTGTCGATGACCTTCAAAAGCGAGATCAGCGGCCGGATGTGCGCTGCTTCCATCAAGTTTTCGCGCGCATCCGCATACACCGGGATGCCCCGGGCCGTGAGCGCTTCCTCATAAGCGAGGAAGTCGCCGCGCGCCGCCAGCAGGATGCAGCAATCCTCGTACTGCACCGGGCGGGTGGAGCTGCCGTCCCGCACTGGTTCGCCGCGTCGGTCTCAGCGGTTTCGTCGGGCAGGAAGTGCGCTTCCACGCTGCCGGCGTATTCGCCGGGTGCACCGCACACCAGCCGCTGGCCGTCGCCGTAAGCCGTATCGCCCAGCCGGGGAGTCATGAGCTGTTCAAAGATAAAGTTGATGCCTGCCACCACCTGCGGGGCGGAGCGGAAGTTCGCATCCAGCGCCAGCAGAGCGTTTCCGCCTGCCGTACCCTCCTCCGGGCGGGGGCGGGCAGTGCCGCTGGGCAACGGTGCCCATGCGTTCAGCTTAGCCCGGAAGATGCTGGGGTCGGCCTGACGGAAGCGGTAGATGCTCTGCTTCAGGTCGCCCACAAGGAACAGGTCATCCCCCGCCGGGGAAGCAAGGCAGCGGTAAATGGCATCCTGCAAAGCGTTCGTGTCCTGATATTCGTCCACCATCACGGCGGCATAGCTCTGCCGGATGCTCTGGCACAGCGGGGTGCACACGCCATCCGGTGTGCGCAGCAGCCGCAGGGCCTGATGCTCAAAATCGCTGAATTCCAGCAGCTTGCGCTCCTTTTTCTTTGCCGAGAAGCGGGCATCAAAATCCCGCACGGCGGCAAACAGCGCCCGCAGCCGGGGCAGGGCCGCTCTGCGGTCCGCTTCGGCTTCCTCCTCGCTGCAGGAGACAAGCTCCGTAATGTGCTCAAACAGCTTGGCGGCTTCGTCTGCACGGGTCCTGACCGCCGCCTTATGATCGCCGGTCAGCCGTTTTTTCATGCCCTTGAAGCCGGGTATCTCCTCCATGCCCAGCACATAGGGTGTCAGCTTATCGTACAGCGGTGTCCACTGCCCTGCCGCAGCCAGCCGTTCCACCTCGCCCAGCAGGGCGGCGGCGCTTTCCAGCCGGGAGAGCGGCTCTGCAAATTTATCGTTGACACCGGCCACGGCCTTTGCCTTGGAAGCAGCGGTCTTGCCTTTTTCCTCGGTCTGTGCCTGTGCAAGGACAAAATCTTCCTTACAGTCTGCCAGTGCTGCCGTCAGCAGTTCCCGCGCGGCCTTTGCGCAGCGGGCCGCTTCCGCCAGCAGCAGATCATGCCAGCAGGTAAAAGCAAAGCCGTTTTCCCGCTGCCATGGAGCCAGATATTCGTCCAGCCTGCGGTCGTAGTCCGGCAGAGCGCGCAGAAAATCGTACACATGCAGGATGGTATTGCCTGCGGCCTGATCGGTGCGGCCCTTTCCGTAAAGGTCTGCAAAGGCACAGAAGTCCGGGTCGCGGTAGGCATTTTCCAGCGTTTCGGCCAGCGCCGAAGCCCGCAGCACCTCCACGCTGCCGGGATCTGCCGGGGCAAAGTCCGGCGGGATGTCCAGCGCCTGAAAGTGCTTGTGCAGCAGGTCCAGACAGAACGCGTCAATGGTGCAGATGGGTGCTCGCTGCAAAAGCATCCGCTGGCGGCGCAGGCTCGTGTTGTGGGGCTGCTGCTGGCTGAGCCGCAGCAGTGCCTGCCCGATGCGTGCCCGCAGCTCTGCCGCCGCCGCATTGGTAAAGGTGACGATGAGCAGCTTGTCCGCATCCACCGGGTGGTCCGGATCGGTGATGAGCCGCACGGCGCGTTCGGTCAGCACGGCTGTTTTGCCGCTGCCCGCCGCTGCGCTCACCAGCAGCGCACCACCCCGGTCCTCAATAGCAGCGCGCTGGGCCGGGGTCCATTTGGGTTCACTCACGCCTGCTCACCTTCCTTCTCGTTCTCAGTCTCTTCCGGCTCAAAGGGTTTGGCCGGGGCTTCCAGTGCCCGCTCGCCGATGCCGGTCTCGTGGCAGCAGATAAAGCTGTAGTCGCACCAGACGCAGGGGTTCCTGCCCGCCCCGGCTACCAGCGGTTCCGCAGCGATCTGCCCATTGTAAAGCTGCTGGCCCATCTGGGTGACAAGATCATCCAGATGCAGCTGGATGCGGTTGAGCTTTGCAATATCGGCACGCTTATCCTTCTGGCTGGGGCTGGGTGCACCGTTGCGGTAGCCAAAGGGCAGGTAGCGGCCCGTCTCATCCGCATCCATGGCATCGAACACCTTCTGCTCGTCCCTCACAAGGCCGTCCAGCTCGTACTGCACGTCCTGCTGTGCCTGCTGGCGGTTGGTGGTCTTGGGGGCCGGGTCTGCCAGCAGATACAGCACGCCTGCCGGTTCCGCACCGGTAAAGCGGCCGCTCTTATCCCGCGTCAGGCTGAACAGATACAAAAGCATCTGGCAGTCCAGCCCGCAGTATACCTCTTTCAGGTTCAGTTTTTTGGTGCCGGTCTTATAGTCCACCACCCGCACCCAGCGGGTGCCGTCTTCCTCCACCCACTCGTCGGCACGGTCCACCGTGCCCACCAGCTGCACGGTGCGCCCGTCCGAGAGATGATACACCTGCCCGGGCACGGCATCCTCCCCGGAGCCGATGCGCAGCTCGCAGGCTGCCGGGTGGAAGCAGGACTGCTTCTGTTCGTCCCGCAGGTAGCACAAAAGGCTTGTCATGCTTTTTTTGAGCCGCGAGAGCAGATAGGCGAACCGGGCTGTATCCTCCGGCAGATAGCGCTTTGCATATTCGTCCACCAGCAGGCTGGCAAGGCCTGCCATGGCATCATCGTCCAGCTCCAGAAATGGGGCCAGCCCGGCGCAGGGATTATCCGCATCCGGGTGCGGGTCCAGCGCCATCTGCAGCACCCAGTGCATCAGGGTGCCGCTCTGGTCGGCAGAAAGCTCGGCCCGTCTGCGGGGCTTCAGGCCCAGCACATACTGCAAAAAATAGCCGTAACGGCAGGTATAGTATTTTTCCAGCTGGCTGGGCGAGATGCGCAGCCGCTGCCCCAGCAGGCCGCTCAGCGCGGACAGGTCGTTCACCTGCCGGGGCGGGTCCTCCTCCATGCGCTGCAGCAGTGCAAGGCCCCGGGGCGCATCCGTCTGCGGCAGGCGCAGCGCCTCGGTCAGGCTGGCGCGTTCCGTGTCGGTCATCGGCCAGCCGCCCAGCGTATCCAATGCATCGGCGGGGGTGGCTGCAAGGTCGGGAAGCTCCAGCTCCGGTGCCGCCGGGTGCAGGGCCTCCACGATGGGTTCCAGCGCTGCGCACAGGGTCTTGCCCTGCCCCTTGGGCCAGCTGAGCCACAACCCCTTTGCCGGTGCGGTGAGGGCTTTGTAAACGCACACCTGCTCGCGCACCACGCGGTTCTCAAAGCAGTCCGGCAGATCGATTTGCTTTGCCATCAGAACATCGCGGTCGGCGTGGGTCAGAAGGCCCGTCTCGGACGGTGCACAGGGAAATTCGCCCTCCGCAAGGCCCAGCACGAACACATAGTCCGGCGCGTCCAGACGCATTTTGCCCGCGCTTGCCAGCACCACGGCATCCAGCGTCTGCGGGATGTGCCCAAGGTCCGAAGAGCGCAGCAGCAGGCTGAACAGGTCCTCATATTCTGCAAAGGTCACACCCTGCCCGCCCAGCAGGTGGGCCATCTCGTTGAGCAGCTGCATCACCACGTTCCACTCGCGGGCCGCTTCCTCTGCCGCCGGGATGCCCCGGGCAGTGCGGACGGCTTCCACCAGCGCTGCCTGCTGCTCTTCTGCACCCAGCTTTTTCAGGCAGAAATACAGTTCCCGGCTGATCTGTTCGGCGCTGCCGCCCCGCACCTTGCTGCGCAGTTCGTCCACGGCTGTTACCAGCAGCTGGCGGGCAGTCTCGGCATCCTCCAGCGTTTTTGCATCCTCATCGGACAGTTCATTTTCGCCGAAGCCCTTGGGGCTTTTCTCAAATTTTGTGCGCCATGCCGCCGCATTGGGTGACCAGGTATAGGCATAGTTTTCCAGCGCGCAGACCTGCGGCTCGGTCAGAGCGCACAGGCCGGTCTTGGCAAGAATGGTCAGGTTTTCGGTCATATCCGCACCGCGCAGCAGTGCCAGCAGTGCACGCACCGCCGTAGCCGGGGCGCTGAACTCCGGGGTGGTGGGTTCATCGCAGTAAAGCGGGATATCTGCCATGCGGAACTCGTACCGGATGGCCGCACGGTAATCCGGGATATTGCGGCAGACCACGGCCATTTTGCCGCAGCGCACGCCCTGCCGCATCAGGCGGCGGATGGCCGCAGCGGTGCAGCGGGCTTCCTCTTCCCGGCTGGCAGCGACAAACAGCCGCACCTCCGGCGCAGCGGGCGGCACCTCACAGGTGCCAGCCTCCAAAAGCTCTGTCACAGCCGCAAGGCCGGGCGCATCCTTATGGCGCAGGTCGCGGCGCAGCAGCTCCGGCACTGCCGCATCAGCACCGTTTTTGCGGGCCAGCTGCCGCAGCTGTGCGGCCACCTGCTTTGCGCCGGAAAAAAGCCCCATATCCCCCGGCACCATGGGCGCACCGTCGTCGCACAGGGCCACCGTGACGGTGGGCAGCGCCGCCAGCATCGCGCCCATCAGCCGCTTTTTGGGTGCGTTGAAGGTATCGAACTCGTCAATGAACACTTCCCGCTCCCGCAGAAAGTCCGGCAGTTCGCCCCGGGCAAGAGCGGCTTCCAGCCGGTCAGCCGCCAGCTCCAGCCGGTCGGAGGGGTCCATGCCGGTGCCCGCCAGCAGCGTTTCGTACCCCTGAAAAATCAGTGCCAGCTCGCTCAGCTTGCCGCTTTCCGGCCCGCAGTCCGGCGCAAGCTCTGCCAGCTGTGCGCCGGAAAGGCCGGCACTTTTCAGCTCGTCGATGGTCTGGGCCGCCATCTGGCAGAAGGCCGCACTGCGGCGGTGGCGGTAGTAGTAATGCACATGATCCTGCAGCTCTTCCAGCGCGCGGCGCACCAGCACGGCGCGGCCCGCGTCCGAAAGGGTCTGCACCGCCGCGCCGCCCTCGGCAGAGAGGATGCGCTCTGCAAGGCTCGTGAAGGAAAAGCTTTCCACCATGCCGGAAAGAGCATCGCCCAGCTCCCGGTAGATGCGGCCCTCCGTGCTGGAAGTGAACTGTTCCGGCACCAGAAGGATGCTGCGCCGGCCCTGTTCGGCCCGGGCCTTGATGCGGGAATAGAGCAGGGTGGTCTTGCCGCTGCCGGAGCCGCCTAAAACCAGTTTGAGCATGGGGCACTTCCTCCTAAAAAATCGATCTGTGTTTATTGTAACACGAAAATCCTCTCAAAAAAAGTGTTATTATCTACCCTTTAGCCTGCAGCTGTGGTACACTTGAACCGACAAACTTTTCCACACAAGAGAGGAAGCCTGTATGAAAATTTTAGCTGTTGACTACGGCGACAGCCGCACCGGCCTTGCCACCTGTGATCGCACCGAGTTCCTTACAACGGCCATCACCCCGCAGATCACCCTGAAAGCCCGCAACAAGGTGGCGGCACGGGTGTGCGAAGTGGCCAAGGAGATCGGAGCCGAGCTGATCGTGATTGGCCTGCCGCTGAACATGGATGGTACCGAGGGCGAACGCGCCATTAAGAGCCGCAAGCTGGCAAAGACGGTCGAGATCTGGAGCGGCCTGCCGGTGCGCATGTGGGACGAGCGCCAGACCACCTGCGCCGCCGCCGACATTCTGGACGAAAGCGGCACCTTTGGCACAAAGCGCAAGGAGATCCTGGATTCGGTCAGCGCCACCGTCATTCTGGACGACTATCTGGCGTGGCGGAAGGAGCACCCGGGGGAGATTTGATTCAACTCCTTCCGTCATCGCTGGCGCGATGCCACTGCTCCCCTTTTTGTCACTTGCGTGACATCTTCCCCCGGCCGGGGGAAGTCTTTCTCATTGAGGGAGGCTCTGGCGAAAAGGAAAACTTTGCCGCACTGCCAAGGGCTCCCTCTTTGAGGGAGCTGTCGCCGCAGGCGACTGAAGGAGTTATAAAAAAGCACCCGCAGTTTTGAACGCTGCAGGTGCCTTTTGATTCACTGATAGGTCTCGATGCTCACGCTGTTGATGGTGATGTCCTCACAGGGCTTCTGGTTTTCGTCCACAGCGGTCTGGCCGATGGCATCCACCACGTCCATGCCCTCGTACACCTGTCCCAATACCGTGTCGGTGTAGTCGAGGTAGGGCGCACCGCCCGCCGTCTGGTAGGCAGAAACGACCTCCGCGCGGTAGCCCGCGCTGTTCATCTGGTCCACAAGCTCCTGCGTCACCGACTGGTCTCCCGGCAGCGTCTGCATCACGTAAAAAACGCTGGCGCACTCGCCGGAAGCATCGGTGCCCATACACAGGGCACCGGAATAATGGTGCAGGCTGTCGGTGGTCTCAGCCGGGTAGCGGCTGCCGTTCCAGATGGTACTGCCCCTGCCGTCGGCCCCCTGCCCGGCTTCCACCACAAAGCCGCTCTCCACGCGGGAGAAGGTCAGGCCGTTGTAGTAGCCTGCCTGCACAAGGCCCGCAAAGTTATCATAGGCCTGCGGGGCCTTGTCCGGGAAAAGCACCGCCTTGAACACGCCTGCCGAGGTATCGAACACCGCAATGGTGTCCCCCGCCGCAGGGTGGGCAAACTGCAGCTCTGCCGATTCCACTGCCGGGCGGTCGATCTTCTGGACTGTACTGCCGCCGCTGCCTTTGCCAAAGTGCAGAAAGCTCCCGGCACTGCAGCCCGTCAGCACCAGCGCCGCTGCCAGCACAAACGCCGCCCATCTTTTTTTATGCATCATTTCCGCCCACGCTCCATACTCTATAGTAACCTGCACGGCACACCGTGCACAGAAGATTCAGAGGATAGTATATCATATTCTGCCGCAGAGTGCGAGAGCAAATGCGTGAAAATTTGCTGCACAATTTCTGTGCGAAAAAGCATCTTGACGAGCAGGCAAAAAAACGCTACACTATATGCAGGCCAAGCGGGCGGCACACAAACAGCCCGTTTTATGACACGATACAGGAGACAATATCTATGTCTGACGAAATCAAGAACCCTAATACCGAAGAAGATCAGCCCGACCTGATGACCCTGGAGGATGAGGACGGCAACGAGATCACATTTGAGGTGATCGATGCGCTGGACCACAAGGGTGTGCATTATCTGGCTGCTGTGGAATACGCCGAGACCGAAGAGGAAGCTGAGAATGCTCAGCTGGTCATCCTGAGCGTTGGCGAGGATGATGAAGGCGAATATCTGGACGTCGTGGACGACGACGAGCTGCTGCTGGAGCTGGGCAAGCTGTTTGAAGAGCGCCTGAGCGACGAGTACGACATCGAAGAATAATTCCAGACAAATTACCCGGCAAAACTTCCTGCCCGGCTCGATTTGTTGCGGTTTATATGATCCTACTAATCATTCAACGGGAGCTTGGAGTTCCCCGGTGGATTGCAGACCTCCCCGTCATGGGGCGACCATGAAGGCTCGATGAGGAAGCGCGAACCCGGAGACAGGGCACCCACCTGTCCGTAAGGGTAGGTTTGATTGACCGCAGACGACCGGGCGGGATCTTTTTATAGCAATCCATCCACCTCTGTCCTCTGCACTTTCTGCAGAGATGCAGTGTGTGGATTTTTTATTATCTTGAAAGGATGTGCATTGCGGCATGAAGTCAGAACATCTGGTGGGCACCTCCATCCCCCGCTTTACCTTTGATACCCCCACCACACCGGGCAATGATTTTTACAAGCTGTGCGAAGGGGAGCACCCTCTGGTCATGATCTTCCTGCCTGCCTTTGACCACCCTGTCACCCGGGAATATCTGACCCGCTACCTGCAGACCCTGCCCAGACTGCGCGGCGTGCGGCTGGCCTGCGTGGTGCGTTCCTCTCCCCGCATGGTGGCAAAAGCCACGCAGGGGGCCGAGTTTCCCTTCACCCTCATCTGCGACGCGCCGGGGGTGCTGTACGGCTACCTTGGCGTAGAACAGGCCCGCGGCATCCTGAGCTGGAGCTTTGCGGCCCAGCGCATCTACAAAGCGGCCAAAGAGCAGGGCTACCGCTACAACAGCAATGCTCCGCAGCAGCTGCCGCTGACGCTGGTGGTGGGCCACATGGGTAAGATCCTGTTTACCCACTCCGGCCGCAGCCAGACCGACCTGCCGGAGGACTGCGCCGCCATCCGCGAGATCACCCGCGAGGTGGTGCGCACCATGGCCGAGGACCAGCGGCGTGCACACCCCCACTGCTCTGACGAAACGCTCACCCTGCCGGATCTGGTAGGCTGGGACGATCTTGACGGAAGCAGTAATTGAGTCAACAAGCAAAAGCACCTGCAATTGGTTTTGCAAGTGCTTTTGTTTTTGCATGATTTTTCAGCTTTCAGAGGAACTATCGTCCGCAAACAGCCCCGGGATGCCGCACAGGGCTGCAATGCCCACCAGCGTGAACACGATGCGCGACCAGATGGACGCGCTGCCGCCCAGCAGCCAGCCGACGAAATCGAACTGGAACAGGCCCACAAGACCCCAGTTGATGCCGCCCACGATCATTAAGATCAGACAGATTTTATAAAAGGTCTGCACAAAAAAGACCTCCTTCCTTTGCGGGCAGTATGCCCCGTAGGAAGGAGGTCTATGCATTTTTATCGGCTCACCCGTGCGCCGCCGCGGTCAGGCTGCGCCACGTACACCTGCTTCCAGCGCCGCTTTGCGGCCTGTGCAGCAGCCCGTGCGGCCCCTTCGTCCCGGAACACGCCGAACACCGCCGCACCGCTGCCGGTCATCAGGGCGGTGACAGCGCCATGCTCCCGCAGCAGGGCCTTGATGGCCCCGGTATCCTTTGCTCCGCTGCACTCTTCCAGCGCATTGCCGGCGGCGGCACAAAGGGCATCCAGATCTCCGGCACGGATAGCGGCTTCCTGCGCTCCGCAGTCCGGGTGGATGCTGCTGCCCACCCGGTCATAGGCCGCAAAGGCCTCCGGGGTGGAAACGCCGTAGTCCGGCATCACCACCGTGAACCAGCACTCCGGCACCGGCGGCAGCGCCTTGAGAAAATCGCCCACACCCTGCACCCGGCAGGTGCCGCCCATCAGGGCAAAGGGCACATCCGCACCGATCTTTGCGCCCAGTGCGCACAGCTCACTCATGGAAAGGTGCGCACCGTACAGCTCGTTCATGCCCACCAGAACAGCGGCAGCATCGGCACTGCCGCCCGCCATGCCCGCCCGCACCGGGGTATTTTTATAGATGGTGATGTCCACGCCCGCCAGAAGGCCGGTGTAGTCAAAAAAGGCCAGCGCTGCCTTGATGGCAGTGTTTTTGTTATTGGGGGCCACCAGACTGCCCGGCAGACGCAGGTTCAGGTAGGGGCTGCGGCGCAGCACCACCCGCTCGTACAGGGTAATGGCCTGCATGGTCATGTCCAGATCATGGTAGCCGCCCGGCAGAAGGCCCACAACGTCCAGCGCCAGATTGAGCTTTGCGGGGGCCAGAATGGTCACGCAGTTCAGCCTTGCCATTTGTTCCTCCTCAGATGCCGTGATAGATGCCGTTTTCCTGCAGGAATTCCCGGATGCGCCGGAGCGCTTCCTTCAGATGCTCCACGCTGTAGGCGTAGGAAATGCGGGCGTAGCCTTCGCCGGAAGCGCCAAAGGCGTCGCCGGGGATGATGGCCACATGCTTCTGTTCCAGCAGCTTCGTGCAGAAATCCTGACTGCTCATGCCCGTGCTCTTGATGCAGGGGAAGGCGTAGAACGCGCCGCGCGGCTCAAAGCAGGTCAGGCCCATATCGTTGAAGGACTTCACCACAAGGCGGCGGCGCATATTGTACTCGTCGCGCATGCGGTCGATCTCGCCGTCGCACTCCTTCAGAGCAGTGATGGCGGCGTACTGGCTGGTGGTGGGAGCGCTCATGATGGCGCTCTGGTGGATCTTGGTCATGATCCGGATGATGGGTGCCGGGCCGCAGGCATAGCCCAGACGCCAACCGGTCATGGCGTAAGTCTTGGAGAAGCCGTTCACCACGATGGTGCGCTCGGCCATGCCGGGCAGGGTGGCAATGGAAACATGAGGCCGCAGGCCATAGTTCAGCTCTGCATAAATTTCATCGGAGAGCACCATCACGTTGGTACCGCGCAGCACCTCAGCTACAGCTTCCAGATCCTCGCGCTCCATCACCGCACCGGTGGGGTTGTTGGGGAACGGCATGATGAGCAGCTTTGTCTTGGGGGTGATGGCTGCTTTCAGCGCATCGGCACGCAGGCGGAACTCGTCCTCCTGACGGCAGGCCACATGCACCGGCACACCGCCGGACAGGGTGGTGATGGGCTCGTAGCACACAAAGCAGGGCTCCGGGATGATGACCTCGTCCCCGGGCTGCACCAGCGTGCGGATGCACATATCAATGGCTTCGCTGCCGCCCACCGTGATGAGCACCTCGTGCAGCGGGTCGTAGTGCAGGCCCATGCGGCGCTCCAGATACTTTGCCACCTCGGCGCGCAGCTCCTTCAGGCCTGCGTTGGAGGTGTAGCGGGTGCGGCCATGCTCCAGACTCTCAATGCCGGCTTCGCGCACGGCCCATGGCGTTTTAAAGTCCGGCTCGCCCACGCCCAGACTGATGCACTCGGGCATTTCGGCAGCCAGATCGAAAAATTTGCGGATGCCGGAGGGGCGCATGGCCTCAGCGGCAGGCGCGATCAGTTTATCGTAGTCCATCACAGCACCGTGCACTCTCTTTCATCGATTTCTTCGTCCTGATACAGGC
>OCPW01001432.1_pt1 | contig 13007 bp, 5 predicted proteins | sample 1538761 | NCBI WGS metagenome assembly OCPW01 (sample SAMN04571724, study PRJEB22368) | human gut metagenome | biome: human gut; material: stool | host: Homo sapiens | place: Luxembourg | collected 2012-09-20
TGGCGCACCGCTGTGGATCAGCTCTAACATTTCTCCTGTAAGGAACCATCCTTCACCAGTCTGGTTACCAAGAGATACGATGTCCGAAGCCATCTTTCCAAGATCCTGGATCTTAGCTGGCGGCGTGAAGTGCTTGCTTGCTGCAAATGCTTCAGTTGCCGGAGCACGGAACCATTCCAGAGCTTTGATACCAAGATTAGCTGTTGTGGCTTTTTTCTTTTCGAATCCAAGCTTTTCAACCTTGAAGTTCTGGTTGTAGAAGCAGTAGAGCAGGAAGTCCAGGAGATCCGGGACAACGGCTTCGGCTCCTTCACTTTCCAGGAGGTCTACCAGGTAGTTATTGGCAGCCGGAAGGAATTTGACGAGAATCTCGCCGACAACGCCGACACGAGGTTTCTTAATGTCCAGTAATTCAATGTTGTTGTCAAAATCTCCAATGATCTCACGGCAGAGACGTTTGAATTTACGCCTGCTCGGGTAGCCGTTAGACAAGAAGTCCTGGCATACTTTCACCCATTTTCTGTGCATTGCATTGACAGATCCGGTAACTGCTTCATATGGACGCAGACGGTATACACATTTCATAAAAATGTCACCGAATATAGCACCATAGATGCCTCGTAAGATCAGCTTCGGAGTCAGCTTGAATCCTGGATTGTCTTCCAGACCGCTTAAGTTGATGGAGATAACCGGAATGTTTCCGTATCCGGCCTTCTTAAGAGCACGGCGGATGAATCCGATGTAGTTGGAAGCACGGCATCCACCTCCGGTCTGACTGATGATCACAGCGATTTTATCTGTATCATATTTACCGGAAAGAATCGCTTCCATGATCTGACCGACTACCATCAGAGATGGATAGCAGGCATCATTGTTTACATATTTCAGTCCTACGTCTACAGCCTGTTTGTTGTCATTAGGCAATACCTGAAGGTTATATCCGGATGCGTTGAATGCAGGCTCCAGAAGCTCGAAATGGATGGGAGACATCTGTGGGCAGAGAATTGTATAATTCTTACGCATTTCTTTGGTGAATACGACCTTTTTTATTGCAGAAGAATGAATGGAACGTTTTTCCCCACGTTTCTCTCTGACACGGATTGCGGCAAGCAGTGATCTGACACGGATTCTTGCGGCACCTAAGTTATTCACTTCATCAATTTTCAAAGAAGTGTAGATCTTGTCAGAGCCATTCAGTATTGATGCCACCTGATCAGTTGTGACAGCATCCAGACCACATCCGAAAGAATTTAACTGGATCAGATCCAGATTATCTACCGTCTTTACGTAGTTTGCTGCAGCATACAGACGGGAATGATACATCCACTGATCCATAACATTGAGCGGATGCTCGGCAGGATTTAAGTGGGAGATGGAATCTTCCGTCAAAACTGCAATATTATAAGAATTGATCAGTTCGGGAATACCATGGTTTACTTCCGGATCAATATGATATGGACGTCCTGCAAGAACGATACCACGGTTTCCGGTTTCGTTTAAGAACCTGATCGTCTCTTCACCTTTTTTCTGCATATCTTTTCTGCATGCAGCGAGTTCTTCCCAGGCAGTATGCGTTGCTTTTTTGATCTCGTCAGCCGGGATATGGAACTTTCCGGATAATTCATCAACCAGCCGGTAAGAGATGGTGTCTTCGCTGGCAAAAGAAATAAATGGATGAAGAAAATCTACTTCTCCGTGAACAATTGCATCAATGTTGTTCTTGATATTTTCCGGGTAGGAAGTTACGATCGGACAGTTGTAATGGTTATTGGCTTCCGCAAATTCATTCCTCTCATATGGAATGCTGGGATAAAAGATGGTGTGGATACCGTTGTTGATCAGCCATTGTACATGTCCGTGTGCCAGCTTTGCCGGATAACATTCGGATTCACTTGGGATGGAATCAATTCCCAGTTCGTATACCTTGCGGTTCGACACAGGAGAAAGAACAACCCGAAATCCCAGTTCATTAAAGAATGTGAACCAAAACGGATAATTCTCGTACATATTCAGTACACGAGGAATACCAATGATTCCGCGAGGAGCATTTTCCTCTGCCAATGGTTCATAATCAAAATAGCGTTTTAATTTATATTCAAATAAGTTCGGAAGCTTGTTTGTTGTTTTCTGTTTTCCAAGACCACGCTCACAACGGTTACCTGTGATGAACTTACGTCCGCCGCTGAAATGATTGATCGTCAGGCGGCAGTTATTCGTACATCCCTTGCATTTTGTCATAGTAGTAGAATATTCCATGGCTTCAATATCTTCGATGGAAAGCATGGTTGTACCTTCGCAGTCAACGTAACGCTCACGTGCGATCAGTGCAGCACCGAATGCGCCCATGATACCGGCAATATCCGGACGAATGGCTTCGCAGTTGGCAATCTTTTCAAAGCTCCGCAGTACAGCGTTGTTGTAGAATGTTCCTCCCTGAACAACGATGTGTTTACCGAGTTCAGATGCATCGGACACCTTGATAACTTTAAATAATGCGTTCTTGATTACGGAGTAAGCAAGACCGGCTGAAATATCTGCAACCTCCGCACCCTCTTTCTGAGCCTGTTTTACTTTTGAATTCATGAAAACAGTACAGCGGGTACCAAGGTCAATCGGGTTTTTGGCAAATAATGCTTCATGAGCAAAATCTTCTACCGTATAATTTAGAGATTTTGCAAATGTTTCAATAAAAGAACCGCATCCGGATGAACATGCTTCATTCAATTGTACGCTGTCAACCGTCTGATTCTTGATCTTGATACATTTCATATCCTGGCCTCCGATATCCAGGATACAATCTACATCCGGTTCAAAGAAGGATGCGGCATAGTAATGAGAAACTGTCTCTACCTCTCCTTCGTCTAACAGGAGGGCAGCTTTGATCAGTGCCTCACCATAGCCGGTAGAGCAGGAGTGAACAATCTCCACGCCTTCCGGCAGTTTACTGTAAATATCTTTGATGGCAGAGATCGTTGTACCAAGAGGATCTCCTTCATTATTATGATAGAAAGAATATAATAAAGTACCGTCTTCGCCTACCAGGGCAGCTTTGGTTGTGGTGGAACCTGCATCAATACCAAGGAATGCTTTTCCCTGATAAGTGGCAAGATCCTTCACAGGTACCTGATGTTTTGCATGACGGTTTTCGAATTCTTTAAAATCTGCTTCCGTTGCAAACAGCGGCTCCATACGATCCACTTCGAATTCCATTTTGATCTTTCCTTCCAGACGGTGCTGCATATCAATGAGAGGCACGTCCAGATCTTTCTTTGAATTCAGAGCAGAACCGGCTGCTGCAAACAGATGGGAATGTGTCGGGGCGATGATGTGTTCATCGTCCAGCTTCAGTGTGCGGATGAAAGCTTCGCGCAGTTCAGAGAGGAAATGAAGAGGTCCTCCTAAGAATGCAACATGTCCGCAGATTGGTTTACCACAGGCCAGTCCGCTGATAGTCTGGTTGACAACTGCCTGGAATATAGAAGCAGCAAGGTCTTCTTTGGCAGCACCATCATTGATCAGAGGTTGGATATCCGTCTTGGCAAATACACCACATCGTGCAGCAATGGTATAGAGAGCTTTATAATTTTTTGCATATTCGTTCAGTCCGGAGGCGTCAGTCTGTAAAAGAGATGCCATCTGATCGATGAAGGATCCTGTACCACCGGCACAGACGCCGTTCATACGCTGCTCTACATTACCACCTTCAAAGTAGATAATCTTGGCATCTTCTCCGCCGAGTTCGATAGCAACGTCTGTCTGAGGTGCATAGTCCTGGAGAGCAGTAGATACAGCGATCACTTCCTGTACAAACGGTACACCAAGATGTTTCGCAAGAGTCAGTCCGCCGGAACCGGTAATGACCGGTGATGCATGGACAGGACCTAATTTATGTACCGCTCTTCCTAACAGATCGGAAAGAGTTTCCTGGATGTTCGCGAAATGCCTCTCATAATCAGAAAATACCACTTCATTATTCTCATCTAATATGGCAATCTTTACGGTTGTAGAACCGATGTCGATACCAAGTGCGTATAATTCTTTTTGATTCATATTATGTAACTCCTTATCATGTTGATCTATATGTCTTTCTTCTTATTAAATGCATTTTGCTTAATTGCAACCTGTAACATTATACGACAAAAGTTCTCAAAAGACAATTAACAAATGTTGAAGATATGTTAAAAAGAGATGAACTTTACTTGGCACAATTGACAAATATCAGTTGGGAAGGTAGAATATCTACAGTGTGAGAATAAACGTAAAGGAGCAGTTATATGAACAATTGGTTAGATAAACTTGAACGGAAATTTAGCAGATATGCTATTCCAAATTTGATCACATATATTATAATATTATATGCAGCCGGATTTGCGCTGGAGTTGATTAACCCGACGTTCTATAGCCAGTTCTTAAGTCTGGATGCCAGCAAGATTCTCCAGGGGCAGATATGGAGAATTGTTACATTTATTATCCAGCCTCCGTCTGACAGTCTGATCTTTATTGCATTTGCACTGTATCTCTATTATATGATAGGGAAGCAGTTAGAGGCAGCGTGGGGGGCGTTTCGTTTTAATCTGTATTTCTTTTCGGGAATGCTCTTTATTGTACTGGGAGCCATACTGGCATATTTACTGACAGGCACTGTGTTACCAATGGATACATGGTATCTGAATTTATCGTTATTCTTTGCATTTGCAGCACTGTATCCGGATATCCAGCTGTTATTATTTTTCGTTATTCCGATTAAGATCAAATGGCTGGCTATACTTGATGGCTTGTATTTTATCTATGCGATTGTGCAGGCTTTTCTTCCGGCCTACGGCGGAGGTGTTTTCGGTATATATTATAAGGCAAATGCGCTTGCAGCATTTATCGCAATACTGAACTTTATCATTTTTTTCCTGAGTTCACGTAATATGAAGCCTTACACACCAGGTCAGATGAAAAGAAAGAATGATTTCAAACGCAAGATGAGACATGCGGAAAGACCGGTAAACAGCTATGCAAATGGGGCAAAACACAGATGCGCAGTCTGCGGAAGAACAGAACTGGATGATCCGAATCTGGAATTCCGGTATTGTTCAAAATGTAATGGCAATTATGAATATTGCCAGGATCATTTGTTCACACATACACATGTTAAATAATCAAGAGAGGAATAGGAGAAATATGAAAAAAACAAAAATTATCTGTACAATGGGACCAAATACAAATGATGAAACCCTGATGAGAAAGTTAGTTCAGAATGGAATGGACATTGCAAGATTTAACTTTTCACACGGTGATCACGAAGAACAGAAGGGCCGTATGGATATGTTAAAGAAGATTCGTGAAGAAGAGAACAAACCGATCGCAATTCTTCTGGATACAAAAGGACCTGAGATCCGTACAGGTGTATTAAAAGATGGAAAGAAAGTACAGCTTGAAGCAGGAGAGATATTTACCCTGACAACAGACGAGATTGTCGGAGATAACAAGATTGTTTCTATTACATACAAAGGTCTGGTAGAAGATGTCAAAGCCGGAAGTACGATCCTGATCGATGATGGTCTGATTGAATTGAAAGTAAAAGATAAAAAGGGAAATAACATCAATTGCGAAATTGTCAATGGCGGCGAGCTCGGAGAAAAGAAAGGTGTTAATGTACCAAACGTTGCGATCCGTCTTCCAGCTATCACAGATAAAGACCGTGATGACCTGAAATTCGGTGTGGAGCAGGGTGTAGATTTTATTGCAGCTTCATTTGTCAGAAATGCAGAATGTATTCTGGAGATCAAATCATTCTTAAGAGAATGTAAGGCTCCGTATATCCCTGTAATTGCAAAAATCGAGAACTTTGAAGCAATCAAGAATATTGATGAGATTATCCGTTGCGCAGACGGAATCATGGTAGCCAGAGGAGATCTTGGTGTTGAAATTCCGGCAGAGGAAGTTCCATACCTTCAGAAGACAATTATCCAGAAATGTAACGATAACTTTAAACCGGTTATCACAGCTACGCAGATGCTTGATTCTATGATGCGTAATCCACGTCCTACAAGAGCAGAGGTTACAGATGTTGCCAATGCGGTATATGACGGAACAGATGCAGTCATGCTTTCTGGAGAGACAGCTCAGGGTAAATATCCGTTAGAAGCTTTACAGATGATGGTTCATATTGTTGAAAATACAGAGGAGCATCTGGATTATGATATGATCCTTAGAAAAGCAGGAGAACACAGACTTAAGAGTGCATCCAGCGCACTTGCAAATGCAACAGTAACAACGGCTAATAATCTTCGTGCTAAATGTATCGTAACACCAACTGTATCAGGTGCTACGGCAAGAGTTGTATCTAAGTTCAAACCTAAGACAGGTATTATCGGTATCAGCCCGGATGAGGCAACACTGAGAAGAATGCAGATCAACTGGGGAGTTATGCCGCTGAAATCAGTTGCTGTATATACAACAGAAGATATCTGTGATACTGCAATCGATCTGATCTGTGCAAAGAAGCTTGCAGAAGCAGGAGACATGGTTGTATTAACGCTTGGAATTCCATCTACAAATGTATCTGAGAACAGAACAGTAAGTAACATGATGAGAATTGCGATGGTAGATGACAGAAAATAAAAATAGTAAATAAGCAGGACTGCTTATAAAGAACCAGAAAGCAATGAGGCTGAATCAGCCTGGGCCTTCTGGTTCTTTGCATGTTTTTGAGAAAGTTTCTCCTTGACATACAGCGAAAATTCACTTATAGTGTTCCTGTAGAGAACTACTAAAGAATCAAAAGGTGGATGACGAAGATGGAACAGACATCATTTACAGAGCGCCTGATGGAATTCGGACTCACAAGACAAGAAGCAAGCATTTATCAGTGCCTGCTGACAGAGGGAAAGGTAACTGGATACGAAGTTGCTAAACAGACCGGAATATCCAGATCCAATGCATATAATTCTCTGGCTAGTATGACAGAGAAAGGTGCGGCTTACCTTGTAGAAGAGGCCAGTACCAGAAAATATGTGCCTGTCCCGCTTAACGAATTCTGTAAGAATCGTATCCGTAAGCTGGAGGAATCCGGAAAATGGCTGCAGGAACATATGCCGACGGAGAAAGCGTATGTAGAAGGATACATTACAATTGAAGGCGCAGAGAATATACTGAATAAGATAAAGAATCTGTTATCTCAGGTTGATCAGAGAGTCTATATCAGTTGTACAAGAAATTATCTGCTGCTTCTGATCCGGGAGCTTGATACATTGATGGAAGAAAGAAAAAAAGTGGTGATCATCACCGATCAACCGGCGACCTTTCACAATGCAAAAGTATATTTTGGAGAAAACAGAGGAATGCAGATAGGAATCATTGCCGATTCGAAATATGTACTGACAGGTGAATACGGAGAGGGGAGTATGAATACATGTCTCTATTCCGGACAGAAAAACTTTGTGGAATTGTACAAAACAGCACTTGCGAATGAGATAAAGTTATTATCTATACGAGAGGAGAACAAGGATTGATGAAAAAAGAACCATTTGTAACAAAAGCACAGTTAGACGAGATTATTAAAACTTATCCGACACCGTTTCATTTATATGACGAAAAAGGAATCCGTGAGAATATGAAAGCTTTAAAAGATGCATTTTCGTGGAATAAAGGATACAGAGAGTATTTTGCGGTAAAGGCAACGCCAAATCCGTTTCTGATCAATATTTTAAGAGAGTATGGATGTGGATGTGACTGTTCTTCCTATACAGAGCTGATGCTTTCCGATGCGATCGGGGCAACAGGAGAGGACATCATGTTTTCTTCGAATGATACTCCGGCAGAAGAATTTGTACTGGCAGACAAGCTGAATGCAATCATCAATCTGGATGATATCACACACATTGATTTTCTTGAAGAAGCAATCGGACATATTCCGGAGACGATCAGCTGCCGCTACAATCCGGGTGGAATGTTCAAGATCAGTAATGACATCATGGATAATCCGGGAGATGCGAAATATGGAATGACTACAGAACAGTTATTTGATGCATTTAAGATTTTAAAGGAAAAAGGTGCCAAAGAATTCGGTATTCATGCATTCCTTGCAAGTAACACAGTAACCAATGAGTATTATCCGATGCTTGCGAAAGTTCTGTTCGAAGTTGCAGTAAAGCTTCAGAAAGAAACAGGTGTACATATCAAATTCATTAACCTGTCCGGTGGTGTAGGTATCCCTTATAAACCAGATCAGGAGCCAAATGATATCCGTGCGATTGGTGACGGTGTGCGCCGCGTATATGAAGAAGTACTGGTACCTGCCGGTATGGGTGATGTAGCGATCTATACAGAGATGGGACGTTTTATGATGGGACCTTACGGATGCCTGGTTACAACGGCAATTCATGAAAAGCATACACACAAAGAATATATTGGTGTAGATGCATGTGCAGTTAACCTGATGCGTCCTGCTATGTACGGAGCTTATCATCACATTACTGTAATGGGTAAAGAAAATGCACCTTGCGATCACAAATATGATATAACAGGATCGTTGTGTGAAAACAATGATAAATTTGCAATCGACCGTATGCTTCCGAAGATTGATATGGGTGATGTGCTGGTAATTCATGATACGGGAGCACATGGCTTCTCTATGGGATATAATTACAATGGAAAATTAAAATCTGCCGAAGTGCTTCTGAAAGAAGACGGGACTACACAACTGATCAGAAGAGCAGAAACACCGGCTGATTATTTCGCAACATTCGACTGCTTTGATATCGGAAAAAAACTGATTGAAAAATAGTTGTGGAAAAAATCAGGTTTAGATATAATGATAGTGTCCTTTCAATTAAGAAACGGGCACTATCATTTTTTATGAGGAGGCAATAAAATGAAAAAACATGGTGTACTGGCGCTGGTGCTGGCCGGAGTGATGTTACTGTTATGCGGATGTGGAGGTATGACAACGGACGATGCAATGGATTATGTACAGTCTGCCTTGGATTGTGGATACAAAGCAGAAGTTAAGAAGTATGCCGAGATAACAGAGACGACAGAAAAAGAAGCCAAAAAAGAATACGAGACAAATCTTGATACGATTATGAAAGAAGCCGGTTTTGATGACACCGGTGTATCGGATGAATTAAAAGCGGACTATCGTTCGATGTTTGAAAAAATGTTAAAGAGTGCAAATTATAAAGTGAAAGAAGCAAAAGAAACAGAAGATGATGAATTTACTGTAACTGTTGAAGTGTGTCCGTTTACGGCATTTTCTACTGTATCAGATGAGCTTGATCAATGGGTGACAGACACATATTCGAATGTAGAATCAATCCCGTCAGATGAAGAACTTAATGAGGCAATCATGCGGAAGATGTATGAAATTATGAGTGCAAAACTTGCAGACCCGACGTATGGCGATAAGATGGAAAAAGAAGTTCACGTAAAGGTGAATAAAGACGGAGCATATTATATTCCGAATGATGATCTCACGGCAGTAGATGATGCACTGTTCCCGCAGAATCAGCTTTAGGTTTCGGTTAATAAAATATGAATTAAAAACTATGTACAACACAGATTTGGGGGATTGACATCTCTGGAATCTGTGTTGTATTATATACAAAAATAATTGAATAACATTCTGTTGTTCGGTCTTATTTAATTTCAGATAAATGATCAAAAGGCAGGTCATGCTTCTCATATGACGTTGCCAGATAACCCATTTATAATCTATCCAAGTGAATATGGAATAATCTGACAGATTTTACGTTGTGTTTGACATGGAAAGGAGGTATTTACAACGGTCGGATTAATATAAATAACAAGAAAGAGAGGAATTGTATGACGAAGATTCAAAAAAGTAAGAAAACGATAGCTTCGTTACTGGCAGGGATATTGCTATGTCAGGTCTCTGCGTTTGGCGTGTCACAGACCAGTGTGAATGCGGAAAATCCGGCAAGGAAGATGAGTTTTGAAGTTGTAGGAGAAGGTTCCGTAACAGTAACAGATGTAGAGGATTGTATAAGAACGGTCCAATCAGGCAGTGAAATAACAGTGCCTGATGGAATGTGTATACGTGTACAATCAGATGCAGAAGAAGACACCAGGATCAGCATGAAGATACTTGATGAAGAAGGCAGATACGAGCTGGAAGACACTTCGGTGACAGAGGGGAAGAGTTACTGGCGTGATATTACAGCTATGGGTATGAACAAGAAAGTAGTCATAACATTCGGGGAAGAAGCAGAAAGAAGCGGTGTATATTCAAGAAGAATGGTACAGGCGCGGGGAAATCAGCAAAAGCCGGAAGTAGGGGATGTATTTACCGGAAATTGTGTGGTCACGGCTGTGAATGGTGGAAACGGTCATACGGTACACGGGGTAACCATGGGCGGATTTACCGGAATCCTTGCCGGCGTTACTGCAAACGGAGGGTGTGCGGATCATACGGCTGCTGCGCCATATACAGGGCAGGAATGCACCTATAAATACACCATCACTGCAGTGAATAAAGCAACGGGAGAAGTTACAGGAAACTTATACTGTACGAGTGTGACTGGGGCAACGGATGGCGTGACAAAAGACAGCAGCGGCAGGCTGATCGGGTATCAGAGAGTCAGCGGAACTGCCGTCATACACCGCAGTTACAACGGGTATGCAAAGTTAAAAAAAGGAAAGACACTGACAACGCTTACAGATGGTAATGCAGAATATTCTTTGGAAGGTGCAGCCTACGGAGTCTATTCAGATCGTGGCGCAACGAAAGAAAACGCTGTATTTACAACGGACAAAAACGGAGAGTCTAATACGCTGGAATTAGAAGAAGGTATGTATTATGTAAAAGAAAAGAAAGCACCAAAAGGATATAAACTGGATGATAGGATATATCCGGTAACAGTTACATCCGGACAGACAGCAGAAGTAAATGTGAAGGATGTACCGGTGTATTCAGATATAGAATTGCTCCTGGATAAAATCGATCAGGAGAGCAAAGAGGGAAAAGCACTTGGCGGTGGAAGCCTGGAAGGTGCAGAGTTTACAGTACGCTTTTATGCAGGCAGATATACGCAGGATTCTTTGCCTGAAAAACCTTCGAAAGTATGGGTGTTACGTACCAAAAAGGAGAATGACGTCTGCAGAAGTAAACTGGGAAAAGAGTATCAGATATCCGGTGATGATTTTTATTATGCAGAAAATGGAGATAAGCCGGTGCTTCCGCTTGGAACAGTCAGCATTGAAGAAACCAAAGCGCCAAAAGGATATATGCTGGAACAGGCTTATATAGAAGGAGATAACGGAAAACTTGCAGAAAATTATTACCTGACACAGATCGTTCAGAATGGAAATCAGACCAATATACAGGGTGGAAACAACTATAAAATAGCAGACCGTATATGTAGAGGGGATATTGAATTTCAGAAAAAAGATGAAGAAACACAGATGGCAATGGCAGGAATTCCGTTTCAGATCACATCGGTAACGACGGGTGAATGTCACCGGATCATGACAGACGAAAATGGATATTTTTCATCGGCATCTGATTATACGAAACACAGAAAAGATACCAATAGCGGACAATCTGAAAGTGGTGTGTGGTTTGGAACGAACAGTAACGGAGAAAGTGTAGAGGTAAATGATGCATATGGTGCATTTCCTTATGATACCTATCGGTTGGAAGAACTTCGCTGTGAAGAAAATGTAGATAAAGTTCTGTATAAAGGAACATTCCGTATTTCCAGGGACCGGTATGTTGTTGATCTTGGGACAATACTTAATCCAGATCTTACAATTGCAACATCAGCAAAAGATGAAGCAACCGGAACACATTATTCAAATGCAGATGAAAAAGTAACGATCATAGATACTGTCACTTATACAGGTTTGAAAAAAGGGCAGGAATATGTCATGAAGGGTACATTGATGGACAGGGAAACAGGGGAAATGATTCTGGATGGCGAAAACAGAAATATTACTGCTTCTAAGAGATTTAAGCCGAAGACAGCCGAAGGCAGTGTGGAAGTGAAATTTGAATTTGATGCAAAGTCTCTGGCCGGAAAAAGTATTACAATATTTGAAGAATGCATGTTGGATAATACAGTGATCGCAGTGCATAAGGATCTGGAAGATGCAGATCAGATGATTCATTTTCTAAAATTAAAAACTTCTGTAAAAGACGAAGTAACAGATATGAAAATGGTAAAAGCTGAGAAAGATATGCGGATTATAGATACGGTAGAATATCATAATCTGAAAAAAGGGAAAAAATACAAGATTACCGGAACGTTAATGGATAAGGAAACAGGAAAAGCAGCAAGAAGTGCGTCTGGCAGAAAGATAACAGAAAGTGTAGAATTTGTTGCAGAAGGAAAAGACGGAACAGCGGAAGTAGAATTTGTGTTTGATGGAAGTAATCTTGCAGGAAAGACATTGGTCGCATTTGAAAAATTATATTATGGTGATAAATTATATGCAGTACATACAGATCTGGAAGATGAAGATCAGACAATCCATGTGCCGTCAGCAGGGACAACGGCTTCTGACAAAAATACAGGGACACATCATGCATATGTCGGTGAATATGTAGAACTTACAGATACGATAGAATACAGGAATCTACTGCCTGGTGAAACCTACACATTACATGGAACGGTAGTCGAGAAGGAGACAGAACAGCGGTTGAGTGAAGAAAAACAGCAGGAATTTATTCCGGAAAAGGCAGATGGCAGTATTGAAATTGCATTTGAAATCAACGGAACTGATCTGTCGGGAAAAACGGCAGTCATATATGAAGAGATTAAAATAGACGGAAAAAGCATCGCAGAACATAAAGATCCGGAGGCAAAAGAACAAAGTATTTATTTCCCGAAGATTGGTACAAAAGCTATGGATAAAAAGTCAAAGACGCAGGAAGGAGATGCAAGAGAAAAGCAGACAATCATAGATCAGGTGTCTTATGAAAATCTGCTTCCTGGCGAAACTTACATATTAAAAGGCGTTTTGATGGATAAAGCGGACGGGAAAGAAATGACAGATAA
>OCPW01001435.1_pt1 | contig 12977 bp, 8 predicted proteins | sample 1538761 | NCBI WGS metagenome assembly OCPW01 (sample SAMN04571724, study PRJEB22368) | human gut metagenome | biome: human gut; material: stool | host: Homo sapiens | place: Luxembourg | collected 2012-09-20
TCAACCAACTTTACAATTAAGACTGAAAGTAGTCAACTAAAAGCGTTAAACTACACGGTAAAACAATTACCGCGCAGCAAAAACAACATTACAGCATATTGGGCATATCGTTACCGCATATCGGTAATCGCGTTACCATGCTGCTGTAACAAAAGCAGGTTAAATCTTTTCAAATGTATTTGTACATCTTCTTCGCCAACTTGTCTAATTGGCGGCGAGACTACATGCCAGCCAAACGCTTCTGGTAATAATCTCTTACTTCATTCCAATGATAATAAGGCCAAATATCTGTTTCAACCGGAATATGAACCTCTTTCTCGTTGTGCAGGAACTTCACCAGGACATCGCCTTTCTTGTTCTCGAAAAACACGATCTGAACGTTTGAAGCCATGGGCGTCGCTTTGAAATCGCACCAATGCTTATAAACCTCAGAAGGTCCTGCCACAGCAACATCGAAGTTCTCTATCTGGAGCAAAGCCAGCAAAGGAATCACATTGCCGTCATGGCCGAAACGCAACGTGGCAGCTATAGAGCGGTCTTTGATGGCTGCGTCGGCAGACTCAATGATGTTCTCGACCAACGACTTGGCGTTAGCCATCACGATGCCTTTGCTTGCCAACGGATTGGCATTGCCGATATAGAAGCGATAGTTTACGCATTGCCACAAGTCGAACATCTCGCGGGCTGTGAAAATATCGTAGAAAGACAACGGAGTCTCTATGTCCTGCATGTCGACAGCAATCCAATACAATCCCCACATCAAATTATCAGGATTCACCTCGCATCTGATGAAATCGGCATTGGAGAACAAAGAGTTCACAAGACGGTCGGGCTTAACCTGTGCCTTCTCAAACTTGCGGTACTCTTCCACCCAAGGTCCTTTCTCGCCATTAGTGAAGGCATTGGAGCGGTCGGTATGGTAATTGAGATACGACATGTATTTCTCGCTCATCTCATAACTGAGGTCAAGCTGAGGGTTCAATCCCTTAAGACGGTCGCCAAAAGCAACCATACTCATCGCGCAACGATAAACCACTGTAGAACGGGCAGAGACAGAACGCTTGCCTCTGAACACCTCAGGGAAATTCTTATACATTCGCTCCGCAATACCTCGATGCTGGCGAACGCCCAATGGAGTCAGGTCGCCTGCACGTCCTTGAACTTCCTGCCACACCAACGACAATCTCTTCAACACATCCTTGCCCAGAGGAGTAAGACCATTTATGGAATCGGCCTTTTGCATCAGCTGTATAATCCATAGATAATCTCTGTCGCCTAACAAATAGCGAGAGCCGTGTCTGCCATAGTGGCTCACATAGAAAGGCTTATACCCTTTGGGGGCTGGTGTCTGCTTGGCTTCCACCTTCGGATATGCCAGATAAACGCCACCCGCCTTGTTCAGATCCGCACTAATTTCCTCAAATGTGGTTTGGGCATTAACGCCCAAACCCACGGTAGCCAATATAAAGGCTAATATCTTAATCCTTAGATTCATCATATATGTTTCTTAGTTTGCATAACCAGCATTCTGCTTCAATTTCGGATTGTTTGAAAATTCTGTCTGAGGAATCGGGAACAGCTGGAAATGGTCGTCCACATCAGTACCCAAACGCTCGCCGTTCTTCCAGTCCCAGTTATGTCCCTTTGTGTACTTGCCGAAACGAATAAGGTCGGTACGGCGCACAAGCTCCGACGCCAACTCACGCTGGCGCTCAGCCATGATGAAATCGAGAGTAAGCTCGCTCTCCTCAATATCGCCAGAGACATCAGAACGCACACCAGCCTTTGCATACTTGCCACTCATGTAAGCACGCTCACGAATTTCATTAACATATTTCAGAGCCTCAGCCTTGCTGCCCTTGGCTCCACGCAGAATAGCCTCAGCCGCAGTCAGGTAAGCCTCACCCGTACGGAAGAGTGGGAAATCAATAGAAGTATAAGCGTCGCCACTTGCCGGAATCTGGTCGTTTTTGGTGACATTACGCCATTTGATGTATCCGTATCCACATGTGTAGGTGCTTGTCATGGCATCTTTAGAGTCCCAAGTTTCCTTCACCTGATTAGGCAAAGCCGTCATAAACTGCGCACGCTTGTCGTTTTTATTGTTGCCCCAAGGATCATTCACGTCAAACATCACGTCAGCAGGATCAAAGGCGTCAACGAGAGTTGTCTTTGATCTGACATTACCCCAACCACGCGAACCGACGCCGGTGTTATACAGTTCGTCCATCGGACCATTGACAAAAGCCTTCACATAGAAGTTGGTGCCACCTGAGCTCTGCGCCTTCAATCCATCCTGCACCAAAGGCCAGATGATTTCCTTACACTGGTCGTTATCGGCAAGGAAGATATGGCGATAGTCGGAAGCCAAAGGATAGTGACCGTCCTCAATCACCTTCTTGGCATAAGTCAAAGCATCGTCATAGCGGTCTTCTCCAATCCATGTCTTGGCATTCAGATACATACGAGAGAGCAAGAACCAGTCTGCCACGCAGTCTACACGCGCATAAACATTTTCTCCAGGAGCCTTCAGGTCTTTCTGTATATCCTTCAACTCATTTTCGGCGAACTCAAAGATCTGCTTACGCGACCATTGCGCCGGAATATCCTTCACACCCGTATTTTCATCTATATAAGGTACGGCTCCAAACATATCGCACAGGGTTGCATAGCAATAAGCACGGATGAAACGGGCCTCTGCACGATAGGAGGTACACTCGCCACCCAACTGGTCCCAAAGACCGCGCGACTTCAACTTTTCCTCCGTACACTCTCTTAACAACTCGTTACAATAAGCTATACTCATGTACAGACGCTGATAGGTCCAACGGATAACCGATGCATTTGAAGCATCCCATTGAAGGTTAAGACACTTGCGCAAGCCATTGGATGAAGACGGCATAAGGAAGTTGTCGGTGTTCAATTCCTGCAGGTAGAACATCAGACGCATATAGCTGGAATAGCCCTCGTTGGCTCCTTCAATGTCGCCATCGCCGCCATCTCCACCTTTCTGTCCGGTCAAGATGAGAGAGCCGTAGCATTTTGCCAGCACACCCGTATAGCCATCAGCCGTGTTATAAACCTTCTCGCCGACCAGTTGTGTTTCGTCAAGAGGCATTGTGTCAAGGTCGCCGAAACATGAAGTTGTCAAGCAACCCATAAATACAAACATCAATATTTTAAATATATTCTTTTTCATATTCCTGTCGTTATTATGATTGTTTAGAAATTCAGATTGAATGACAAAGAGTAGGTACGGGGACGTGGATAGACATTTCTGTCGATGCCTGAGTAGATCTCAGGGTCGATGCCCGAATAGCTGGTGAATGTGCAAACATTCTGGACAGCTGCAGACACACGCAGAGACGAAGTGCTGTTCCACAGTTTTCTGAACGTGTAACCCAACGTGATATTGTCTATGCGGAAGAAATTGCCACGCTGCAAGAAATAGTCGGTGTAGAGTTGCTGCTGCTGGAATCCCTTGTTTGCTGTCACCTTCAGGATATTCGAGAAATTGCCCTGGTCGCTATACACCTGCTGCTGATACTGGTCGGCCTCGATGTAATTGTAGATGTAGTTGCCGAAAGAGCCATGACCGGTAATGCCCAACTCCCACTGCTTGTAAGAGAGTTGAGTGTTCAAGCCAAGGTACGACTTCGGCAAAGCACACTTATCGGCATAACGTGTCTCTGTAGAAGATATCGAGCCATCAGGCTGAACATACTTTCCCTCGATTGGCTTGCCTTTCTCGTCGTAAGCCTGCTTTGCCAGATAGAATGTGTAAGGGCGTTTGCCCACCATGAAACATTCAACAAATTTACCAGTACCCGAAATAGCACCCGTCTCCACATAAGAGCCCTCGCTATCCGACACGTTCAACTTTGTAATCTCCGAATCGTTCCAGGTGTAGTTCATTCCTACCGACCATGTAAAATTCTTTGTGTTGATTGGTACAGCATTAATTGAGAATTCCACACCTTTATTATCCATCTCGCCAATGTTGGTAGTCAGGACAGCAGAATAGTTCACACCCGAAATCACCGGAATCGTGTTCAGCAAATCTTTGGTATGGCGTTTGTAGACATCAATCGAACCATAAATGCGGTTGTTGAGAAATCCATAATCCAAACCGGCATTCCAGGTCTCGGTAGTCTCCCATTTTATGTCTCTGTCATATCCGTTTGGACGATAAGTGTTATGCCATTTGTCACCAAAGAGATAGCTTGACTCCGGGTAAGACACGGAGAAAGTGGTCATGTAAGGATAGTCGTTGATGATATCCTGCTGACCGGTAAGACCGTAGCTCAGACGCAGCTTCAAGTTGGTAAGCACCTTACTGTTCTTAAGGAACTTCTCTTCCGACAGTTTCCAGCCCAAAGCCACAGAAGGGAAGTAGCCCCATCTGTTGCCCTTCGCAAAACGAGAAGAGGCATCGGCACGCAAAGTGGCTGTGACCATATACTTGCTGGCAAAGCCATAATTCAAGCGTCCATACATAGACAGAAGATAATACTCTGACTCGTAGTGTTTCGGCGAGAACAATTCTTCGCCTTTCGGCGAAAGAGTGGTGTCGTTATACTTCTTCCAGAAATGCTGCCATCCATAACCGGCCATCGCGCTCACATCATGCTTTCCGGCAAATGTATGCTGATAGTTGGCATAAAGGTCGAGCAGGGTGTTGCGCTTCTGCTGTTTAGAATCATAATCCAAGCCCGTTCCATCCTTCTTGTTGGCTGTATACATCATACCGGCAAGATCAGGAACATCCTTGGCATACTTGCTTTCCAAAATATCATAGCCCAAATTCATATTGAGCTGCAAATCCTCGAAGCCATGCACCTTATAATTAACCGAGGCATTGCCGATAGAACGATAGATTCTATTGCGCATGTCCTGCAAATCAAGCTGAGCCATAGGGTTATCGCCCTGGATGGCCATTGGCGCATTGCCGTTCATCCAAATGAAATAGCCAAGACCAGGATCTGTAGCAGAAGTGGCACTGCCCGTTTTCACCGGACGTGTCGGATCGTAAGACAAAGCACTTCCTACCACTCCTTCGTCCACTCGTCTATTGTCCTCGTAGGAAGCCTTGACATTGAGATTCAGACTTAAATGGTCCTTGAAAAACTTAGGCGAAATGCCTCCGTCAAAAGTGTAACGCTGATAGTTGTTGGTGCGAATCACACCATTCTGGTTTGTGTAGCCTACAGACACACGAAAGGGTGTCTTGTTCTTGATACTTCCCGACATTGAGATGTTATGGTCCATACCAAAAGCCGTGCGGTAAATCTCATCCTGCCAGTTGGTGTTGCTCTTGCCCATTTCCACATTCTCGGGAACACCCGTCACGGTAGGTGCGAAAGCTCTGAACTCGTCTGCTGTCAACACTTCCAAACGCTTTGCTGTAGTGCTTACGGCATAGTTGGAAGAATAGTTGAACTTAGGCTTGCCCTTCGTACCTTTCTTTGTTGTAATCACGATGACGCCATTGGATGCACGCGAACCGTAAATGGCAGTAGCCGAAGCGTCCTTCAAAACCGTAAAGGTCTCAATGTCATTCGGATTGATACCACCGATAAGATTGGTTCCTCCCTCGATGGAAGAGTTGTCTACCGGAACACCGTCTATCACAATCAGCGGATCGTTGGACGCTGAAAGCGAGGCACCACTACGAATACGGATAGTGGAACCCGAACCAGGAGCGCCCGAACTTGACACCACATTGACGCCAGCCACCTTGCCTACCAAGGCATCCTGGGCAGTTGACTTGGCACCACGATTGAACTCGTCTGGCTTTATGGCTGAAACCGAGCCTGTGAGGTCATCCTTTTTTACAGTTCCATAACCAACCACAACAACCTCATCAAGCAACTCATTGTCGGGATTCATCTTTATCTGCATGGCAGAAGACGAAATCTGCACATCTTTGGCCTCATAGCCTATATATGAAATATGCAGCTCGGAAGCGCCTGCCGGCACATCGTCTATGGAAAACTTTCCATCCAAATCGGTCACAGCACCAGTTGAGGTGCCCTTAATCATGACAGTAACACCTATCATCGGTTCGCCCAACTCGTCAATAAGCTGACCCGTCACACGCTTCACATTCTGCCCGTTGGATTGTTTCTTCGACTGAGGCTTCACAATAATATAATTGCCCTTTTCCTCATAAGTGCAACCACATTCCTTCAACAGCAGGTTTAATATCTCCAACACGTCACCTTTAGTCTTGCTGATGGTGACCATACGGTTAGCGTTAATTGTCGAGGAGTTGTAAGCTATCTTGTACTTAGATGCCTTCTCGATTTTCTCAAACGCAGCCTTCAGAGAGACCTTATTGGAGCCAAGCGTCACTGTTTGAGCTGAAACCGCTATGTTTCCAGCCAGCAACAAACAAAAGCATGAAGCTGAAATTCTTTTAAAATTCATAGATTTATTTTTTTAGTTATTATCTTACTTGAGTAGCTACACCTTAAAGACTACCTCTTCTAAACTTACACCCAATCAAAAAACAAAAAAAATGAAACTTTTATCAAAAAAAGCGCATCATTCATCATGATGCGCTCCACTATTCTTGCCATAACTATTTTATAACCACCTCGTCCTTCTTCAGCTTATACTCCAATCCCGGTACCAAATTCTTCACGATAGCCAAGGCTTTCTTAAGACTTTCTCCACGATTGAAGTGGACAGTAATCTTTGTGTTACGGTGGCGTGACGACCGGAAGACGAACTTAACGCCATAGACACCGCCCATCATGCGGGCAGCCTCAGCCAGAGTGACATCATCAAGCAAGATCTGCTTGTTTCGCCAACTCAACCCGTCATCCTCATCCGAAACCAAACGCAAATCGACCGACTTGGTATGCACATTATACACCAACTGATCGTTAGGTTTCATCCTATACACCTTGTCCTCGCCTACTATCTTAAGCTCTATCTTACCTGTTTTGAGCGTAGTGGAAACCTCCTCGTCTGTTGCGTAGGAAGATACCGAGAAGGATGTTCCCAAGTCGGTTATATCAAAATAAGGTGTGCTCACATGAAAAGGATGTCTGCCGTCGTGCTTGATATCAAAGAAAGCCTCGCCAGTCAAGAACACCTTGCGTTCCTTGCCTACAAACTTCTCGGGATAAAGAAGTACCGAACTCTGATTCAGCCTTACCTGCGTACCGTCTGCCAAAGCTATCGTCTTGCATTCGCCGGAGATCGTATGCTCATGAAGCATAGCCACCACCTGCGAAGCCTTCAACTCATCGCTCATTTGAACATACAGCTTGCCAAACACAACGAACATAACCAAGGGGACAATAACGGCAGCAATCCTTTGCCAAGTGAAGAGCTTAAGGTATTTGCTCTTTTTCTTTTCCACGTTTGTTATCCGTAGCCGTTCATAGACCGCAGATATTTCGCCATTGTCCATAGACGCAGAGTCAGACTGAACCCACAATGAACCTAAAGACTCATTTACATCCTTGTCGTCCTTAGCGTGCGCAATCCGCTCCAACACCCTATCTCTGTTTTTAGCAGACACATCGTGCTCTAAATAATATGCTATGATTTGTTTTATATTTACTGCCATAATATATTCCGTATAATTATTATATTAAAGACATATTAAAAGACCGTTACACCCAATACGCTTGCAATAAAATCATCAGATACAAGGCTTTTTTTATTTCTTTAAGAGCCAGATTAAGATGGTTCTCTACCGTTTTCTTTTGCAATCCTAATTGCTGGGCGATTTCGTCATTCTTCAGACATTGCTCTCGACTCATGCGATAAACAACCTGGCGTTGGGGCGGCATGTTCTCAACCACCATATCAATAAGCAGTTGCGTATCCTTTGCCACCACCTCATCGTGTGGCGAAGTTTCGTTAGCAAACCTATCGGACAAGGAGTCTATGTCTATAGGAATAACACGCTTTGTTGAGATATAATTGAGAACGGTATATTTAGACAATATAAATAAATAAGAATCAAAATCTTTTATCTCGACAAACTTCTGACGCTTATTCCATATTTTCTCAAAAATAATCTGGCATACATCGTCCGCGTCGTCCATGTTTTTCAGCAACATGAAGACAAAGCGATGTACTTTGGGGTAAAACTTATGGAACATGGTCCGATAAGCCCTTTCGTCGCCTTGAGACATAAGTAGTATTACTTCTTTATCTATTTCCATTTGTCAATAAATTAATATTGAATGCAAAGTTAATACAAATAAACGATTTCGCCATCTTTTTTATATTCAATAAAAGTTTGTATCTTTGTGGAAGTTTCCTATGAATAGCTAAACCTAAAATATTATGGCAAACGAAGTGAAAAAATACCTGCACGACGGCATGGAACTGCCTTTTGAGGATTGGAGCAAGACGCTTCACTCCTTCAACGACTTGGCTTCTATCGTTCAGACTACTCATGATGCTGCACAATCGTCCGCAGTAAAAGCAATCAATCGCATGCAGACGATGCGCAACTGGCTCATTGGCTATTACATCGTTGATGTTTGAACAGCACGGCAAGGATAGGGCCGAGTATGGAACGCAACTGCTGAAGAAGTTGGAGGAAAGGGTGGATAGGAAGGGACTGACACGTAATACATTCCAAAGTTCTCGCGTTTTTTATCGGATGTACCCTCAGATGATTGAGAATTTTAAGAATAAGAATCGTCCGACAGTGTCATGCAAATCAACAGAACATGCAATTTCTCCACTATTAGAAGGTTCATCGAAGCCGACAGACGTAATTTGCACGACACTGTCATGCAAATTCGTAACTCCTGGAGAAACATTGGTTTCTAAACTTTCATTCTCACATATCAATGAGATAATGAAGATTGACGACCCTCTCGCACGCTACTTCTACGAGCAGGAGTGCATCAAGTGTACCTGGTCGGTTCGTGAGCTTCGCCGTCAGATAAGCACCAATCTATATGTCAGGGCAGGCATCAGCGCCAATCCCGAGAAGTTGCTTTCGCTCCCTTCTGTTCAAGGGCACGATTCGGCAGAGTTGCAGATACGCCAGCCGTTCACGTTCGAGTTTCTTGGACTGAAGGCGCAGGAAGTTGTTGACGAACATGACTTGGAGGATGCGCTTATCAGCCACCTGCAAGAGTTCATCCTCGAGCTTGGCAAGGGTTTCTGCTTAGAGGCTCGCCAAAAACGCATCATCATCGACGACGAGTACTACTATCCCGACCTTGTGTTCTACAACCGCATACTGCATTGCGGCGTAATCATAGAGTTGAAGAACGAGGAGTTCTCCTACGAGAACTTCGGACAGCTCAACGCATACGTATCGCATTATCGCGAGAACGAAATGCAACCTGGCGACAACCCTCCAATCGGCATCCTGCTCTGCACACGTAAGGGCAAGAAGATGGTGGAGTACGCGCTCGCCGGCATGGATAACAACCTCTTCGTTTCTACCTATATGCTGCAACTTCCCGACAAAAAGACGCTTGAGGATTTTTTGTTGAAGCAGTTGGAGGAAGAACATTGAGTTGATATATAAATGATAATCCCCTCGCTCAGCATTGCCGAACGAGGGGATTGCAATAGATTTTTATAACGGCAAAACCGTAGCGGAGGTATCCTGCCTCCGCAGCAACCAAAGAATACTATCTGACTTGATGCTGCGGAGGCCGGAGACCTCCGCTACGGTTAAACACTGGTAGATGGCTGGAAGATACACCCTTGCGGAATGGTATCTTCCAGCCATTATGTTGTTAATAGTGTGGGCGTTACGGCGATGCTGGGAGATATGGCAGATTTTTTCACGTACAGAAACGTTAGATAGTAAGGTAAAGATTTTGTCTCGATTTTAAAATTCGTTCATCTCGCGGTCGAGCCGGTCGCGCCACAGATACTTGCGCGTTTCGTGAACGATGACACCGTTGAGGAAGATCAGCGAGAGCAGATTAGGGATAGCCATGAGGGCATTCATGCAGTCGGCTATGTTCCACACGATAGAAAGGTTTGCCACACTGCCGGCAAATATCGCCAGGATGTAAAGCAGGCGGTAGACGTGAGTCCAGCGCTTGCCCTTCAGATACTCCATCGCACGCTCTCCGTAATAGCCCCATCCGAGGATGGTAGAGAAGGCGAAGGTGAGCAGTCCGAAGCTCAATATGAACGGACCGACGCACGGAATCTTCGAGAAGGCCATCTTCGTCAGCTCGGCACCATTAGAATAGTCAATGTCGGGATAGGCGATGATGCTGCTTACGATGACAAGTCCGGTGAGTGCGCATATCACTACCGTATCCCAGAAGGTGCCAGTAGAGGAAACCAAAGCCTGGCGTACGGGGTTCTTCGTGCGTGCAGCAGCCGCAACGATAGGAGCCGAACCAAGCCCGGACTCGTTGCTGAAAAGACCGCGCGCAATGCCGTAGCGGGTAGCCATGATGACCGATCCGCCTGCCAAACCGCCGCCTGCCGCTTCAGGCGAAAATGCCGAGTTCACTATCAGCTTGAGCGCCGGCACGACATAGACAACATTCATACATAATATATATATGCATCCCAACACATAAAGCAACGCCATGAACGGAACCAGCATGCTGCACACTTTGGAGATGCTGCGCACGCCACCAAGGATAACCACAGCGGCAAGAAGCATCAGCACGGCACCACTAACGTTGGTGCTGATGCCATACGAGGCGTGCATTATGGTAGAGATGGCGTTCGCCTGCACCGTACAGCCTATGCCGAACGCAGCAATGGCTGTGAACACGGCAAACAGAATGCCCATCTTGCGCCATCCCAGACCGCGTTCCAAGGTGTACATCGGACCTCCAAGCATGTGTCCCTTTTCTGACTTCACACGGTATTTTATGGCGAGCAGAGCCTCGGAATACTTCGTCGAGATGCCGAACACGCCTGTCAGCCAGCACCAGAACACCGCCCCCGGACCGCCTAACGCAACGGCTGTGGCAACGCCTATAATATTGCCCGTACCGATAGTGGCGGCAAGAGCTGTGGCAAGTGCGCCGAACTGCGACACATCGCCTTTCTGCGACTTGTCGCGCTGTACGGAGAGACGTATGGCTGTGAAGAGCTTGCGTTGCGGGAAACGCAGGCGGACGGATAGAAAAACGTGGGTGCCAAGTAGCAGTACAATCATTGGCCAGCCCCAAAGATACGAGCTGAGCGTGGCGAAGAAATCGTTTACGTTATCCATATTTATGTGCTTTCAGTGTTATCCTACGACTGTCAATGAGTATCGGCTTTACAATAAAGCCATTACAAAATGCTTTATAAAACGATGCAAAGTTATAAAAAGTTACGCAAAAACATTTGGTAGTTATCTATATTTGCACTACATTTGCAGCAGATAATCATAATTCTATCACAAAACAAATATTATTGTAGCAAAAAAATGAACGAAATGACAAAGAATTTAGTTGCTTTTTTAACGTGATAGAATTATGACTAATATGCAGAACAACACTGACGAGAATTTTAACGAGGATTTCGAACGACTCCTGAAGCAGTTCGTGAGCGAAAAATACAAGGATGTCAAACTCGACGACATGCAGACTGAGGACGAAGAGGAACCTTTTCCTGAAGATGAAGATGTAGATGAAGATGTAGATGAATACGAAGCCGAGGACGACACTCCGACAGAGAAGGCTGACGACATCTGCACCGACAGTCCGCTACCTGGCGACGTCATAGAGCAGAACCAGAACGTAAGAGTAAAGGTGGAGATACTGCGCCCCATAGACAATCCGCAGGAGGAGCTGCAGAAGCTGGTGGGCTGCGGCAACATCAAGAAGCGCATGGACGAACTGGTGGCGCTGACCGCCTACAACCGCATGCTGCACGAACAGTTTCCCGAACTGAAGCAGCACCGGGTTTCGCTGCACAGCCTATTCCTCGGCAACCCCGGCACGGGCAAGACCACGGTCTGCAAGATATTCGGGGCGCTGCTGCACGAGGCGGGAGCGCTCTCGAAAGGACACGTCGTGGTGTGCGACCGCGGCACCTTCATCGGCACGCTTTGGGGCGACGAGGAAAGGGCTATGAAGCAGGTGGTGGAGATGGCGCAGGGCGGCGTCCTGATGATTGACGAGGCATACCTTCTGAACGGAAAGAACGAGAACGACCCCGGAAAGATTACCGTGCAACTGCTCATGAATCTGCTCGCCGACGAGAGCCGGCGCGACATCGCCGTGGTGCTCTGCGGATACAAGGAGCCGATGAACGAACTGCTCGAGACTAACCCCGGACTGCTGTCGCGCTTCCCCAACCGCTTCGAGTTTGCCGACTTCAGCGTCGACGAACTGCTCGAGATAACCAACCGCCGCATTGAGGAGTACAGCTACCGCTTCACCGTAAAGGCATGGCAGAAATACACCGATATGATAGCGCTCGCCTTCAGCGCTCGCGACACCGAGACGTGGGGCAACGCACGCTTCATAGCCAACCAGCTGGAGCGCATCTACATTCAGCACGCCACACGATGCGTGAAGCAGCCGCCGAAGAATCACAACGACCTCCTTCTGATTACGCCGGAGGACATTGTGCCCATAGAGATGCCACGCAGAAAAAACAGAATAGGCTTCGGAGTGTGACTCCAAAGCCTATTCTGCAGCAGTTTTCTTTTTACTTACAAAACTATATGCTTAATCCCCACAGGTTTATTGGGTGAGCCCGTTGAAGGACATACGATAATTATGTCGCATAGCCTCTGTAAGGATTGCATCTCCTGATCGTCTAGCCTTGAAAAATTCTCATCTTTATATAGGGGTTGTCGTTTAATTCTAAGAATTCAATATCTATAGACGAGGGTATGCCTTCCGAGGTTGCCCTCGTCTGCTTATTTCCGGAGTTTTATCGTAATTTTAGTCGATTCTTGTCTTGTCAGGGCATAGTTATCCCTTGCATGGAGGATAATGCTATACGAGGTTAAGCAGCCTGATGGAGTTCCGCTTTTGCAATTCTTCTTGCCAGTTGTACTGCATTAGCCG
>OCPW01001445.1_pt1 | contig 12906 bp, 9 predicted proteins | sample 1538761 | NCBI WGS metagenome assembly OCPW01 (sample SAMN04571724, study PRJEB22368) | human gut metagenome | biome: human gut; material: stool | host: Homo sapiens | place: Luxembourg | collected 2012-09-20
TTTGTTGCTCAGGCACTTATAAATAATGTTAAACTATAGTGTTGCGGAATTAAGGTATTTTAAAAAAAGAAAAGTTTAATTGAGGTATGAAGAAAAGGATTTTAATTGCGTTAGTAGCACTCGGCAGCTTTATCTGTCCTGCTCTAGCGCAGGAAGCTGCGGTAAAGACCAACTTGCTGTATGATGCAACGACAACCATGAACTTGGGTGTTGAATTCGGTCTTTCTCCCAAATGGACACTTGACGTATCCGGAAACTACAATCCTTGGACGTTTTCAAAGAACAAGAAATGGAAACACTGGCTCGTTCAGCCAGAGGCCAGATACTGGTTCTGTAACAAAATGATGGGTTCATTCATCGGCTTCCATGCCTTGGGTGGATCTCACAACATCGGTGGCATGGATCTTGACTTCAAGTTCCTGGGCACTGATTTCTCTAAGCTGAAAGACTATCGGTATGAAGGATGGTTTATCGGTGCAGGTGTAGCTTACGGCTACGCTTGGGCTCTCTCGAAACATTGGAATCTGGAAGCTGAACTTGGTGTAGGCTATATCTACTCTAAGGCAGATAAGTTTAACTGTGCTCAATGCGGAGATAAACTTGAAGATGACAAGGCACACAACTATGTGGGCCCGACAAAAGCAGCCCTCAACTTAGTGTATGTTTTTTAAAAAGAATCAGAGATGAATACATATAATATAATAGGTAGTATGTTCGGAGCCTTGCTTATCGCTCTTCCTATATCAGCCGATAATACCCAGCAGGCTTACAAGAATCTGAAAATCCAGAATAAGGCAATCAGAAAGGTTGGCAACCAGGTGAAAGTGGCTATGGACTTGAACCTCGACCAAATTCAGCTTGCCAGCAACAAAGGTCTCATCTACACCCCAATGATCCTCAACGAAAAGGATACACTCTTCATGCCGAGCGTTGAGGTGATGGGTAAAAAGAGATATATTTACTATCAGCGTAACCAGAAAACGGCTACGGCAAACCCACTTATCGTGGCACTCCGTAAGAACAAGACAGCACAGACGCTTCATTATGAATATGCCGCTCCGTTCAGCGACTGGATGAAGAACTCAAACTTCGCCATCAGCAATGATGCCTGCGGTTGCAACCAGCAACTTCTCGACGAAGGTATTCTGAATGCGGAAGGACGTGCATTCTCTACTCCGAAGAATCTCTTCAACGCTTATGTACAGCCTAAGGCAGAAGCCGTAAAGGCAAGAAAGGAGAATGGTTCTGCCCGTTTGAACTTCAAGGTGAACAAGTGGGATATTCTGTACGATATGGGCAACAATGCCAACGAACTGGATAATATCCGCAAGACTCTCGATCTCGTAAAGAACGATTCGGATGTTACCATCACCAAGATAACCCTCCACGGCTATGCATCACCAGATGGCGGATATGCCAACAACAACAAGTTGTCGCATAACCGTACACAGGCGCTTTTGAAGCATATCCTGAAGACCTATCCAATTTCTTCAAAACTGTTTGCGGCCACAGCTACAGCAGAGGATTGGGCAGGAACCATCAAGTATGTAAATGAGAATGAGATTCCTCAGAAGGAAGCTGCACTTGAGATCATCAACAGCAACATGCAGCCAGATGCCAAAGAGAAAGCATTGTTCAAGAAGGCTCCTCAGGCTTATCGCTATCTCCTGCAGAATGTATGGCCATCACTTCGCCGTACCGACTATACGATAGAATATGATGTTCAGGCATTCAATGTAGAAAAGGCTAGAGAGGTTATCAAGACCCGTCCTCAGAAGCTCTCTCTCCAGGAGATGTATCTGGTAGCCCAGACTTATCCTAAGGGTAGCGCCGAATTCAACAATGTTTTCGACATCGCTGTAAGAATGTTCCCTGAAGATAAACTTGCCAATCTCAATGCAGCCTCAGCAGCCATCGAACGTGGCGACAAGGTGAGTGCAGAGAAATATCTCCTGAAAGCAGGCGACAGCGCCGAGGCAAACAATGCCCGCGGTTGTCTGGCTTCCATGAAGGAAGACTATCAGACAGCCAAGCAATACTTTGAGAAAGCTATTGCCGGTGGTTTGAAGGAGGCGCAGGAAAACCTGGATAAAGTAAACCAGGCACTTTAAAGTAACTATTTACTTTCTATTTATATAAGTATAAGATAAAAGATGATGTAAAATACGATCTGTTTTCAGCGGATTGTGCCAATATGTGCGAAACTTAATTTTGAGAATAAGAATTAATTAAATATATTGTATAACTTTTTTTGTATTAAGTAAAAAGATTATGAAAAAAATGAATTTGCTCGTAATGAGCTTGGTTTCAGCCGCAGCTTTGTCATTCACTAGCTGCAGCAGTAATGATGATTTGGCTGGTAACGCTGGTCAGGAGAATGTAGATGGTTTCTACATCACATTGAATGTACAGACTCCAAAGGCTAATGGCACAAGAACTAGCCAGACTGATCGTACAACAGAGAATGCAACAGACGATGAGGCAAAGGTAACAACAGGTACATTCTACCTTTATGATGGTAACACCTGTGTTTTCCAGAAGAAGATTACAAAGGATGATTGGGAGAAGGCTACTTCAAAGGACAATAACGAAGGTACCACAAAGGCTATCAAGGTTTCAGTAAATGGTGTTACTGAAGGCAAGAAATATCAGGTATATTTCCTCGCAGGTAACGAGACTAGCAGCGACCCTATTTCAGATACATTTACAGCAACATATACTGGCACAAACTCTAGTTTGGCAACAGCGGGTTCATTCGTAATGTTTAACCAGAATGACAAACAGCGCAAGTTGGGTGGTGATAAGGCTACAGTAACATTCACAAGTGCCAACAAGACTGCCACAAATCCAGCAAAGTGCGAGAACATCTACTTGGATCGTATTGTTGCTCGTATCGATGCTCCTTCTGCAGCTGATGCAACCAAGATTACAGTAGGCACAGGTGAGAATGCTCCAGCAACAGAGGAAATTGCTGATTGGGTTGAGGGTATCGAATACCAGAGCTATGCAGTATCAAACTTGAACACTCAGACTAACGTAATGCAGAAGTGGGAGAGCGAGTACGCTAAGTTCTTGGCTCCAGTTGGTACCTATACTCTTGATTATGACACTTATGGTGATAAGTTCAACAACAACGGTAGCTTGGGTAACTTCGGTAAAGCTGCTTCAAACTATGTTTTGGAGAACACAACAGGCGATCTTAAGAAGGCTACAGCAGTGTACCTCTGTTACAAGGCAAACCTCAAGACTACAGCAGATAAGGACTTCGAAGATGGTACATTCTATCGTTATGATGGCAAGATCTATACATCACTCCAGCAGATTTTCGATGATTCTTCTGTTGAGTATCCGTTTGTTAACGCAACAACAGACGCTAAGGTTGCTCCAGCAGAAGCTGTAAAGGAAATCAAGAACGAGGATGGTACTTTGAAGGACCAGGCTACATTGGCAGCATTCCGCGAGAAGTACAACATCGACGTTTATGAGCAGGGTTTGATGTATTATCGCATCGCTTTGGATGACCAGTCTCTCAAGTTCGCAACAACTAATTTCTACTCTATCCTCCGTAACAGCATCTACAAGTTGAAAGTAGATAACGTTTACGACCTCGGTAGAGACGTTCCAAACGGTCCTACACCAGACGACAAGAAGCCAAACTACTACCTGCAGTGCACTGTTACTGTTAATCAGTGGGTAGTAAGCGAGCAGTCAGTTAGCTTGAAGTAAAATTCCGTCAAACCAGACAGATAAAATATAAATACTTATATATATACCAAGACTCTCGGGGGAGCAATCCTCCTCCGAGAGTTTATCAATCAAACGTTCGTTCTGAAAAGAACGAAAACATTCTTAAAAGATAACTAACATTGCCGCCCATGTATAAAAGGCGGGAGATACAAAGACGTGCCGTCATACCCCCAACCCGAAAGACTGGCACATTTCATCCTTAGATAATAACGATGCCGAAGGCAACGAAACAGAGAGCTAATGAAGCAAAGATATTCGCTACCTACGGCACTCTCTATATAAAATAAGTAAAAGTAAAAGATTATAAAAGATAAAGAATATGGCACATTTCCTCAACAACAAATGTTGCAAGCTGGTTTGCATCTCAGCCATCGCACTCACTTCTCTTTCATCATGCATGAAAGATGAGATCACGAGCTGCCCTACAGCTAAGTTGTCGCTCAAATTCGACTATACTTATAATGTGAAAGAGGCTGATGCTTTCTCTGCTGAGGTGAAGAACCTCAACGTTTATGTATTCGACAAGAACGGTAAGTTCGTAGATAACTATACCGAGTCGGCTGACAAGTTTGAAACAGGTCATAAGATGGAAATCACAGACCTGCAAGCAGGCAAGTATACCTTCGTCTGCCTGGCTCGTGACAAGCAGCCTGCCGCAATAGGAACAAGAGCCGAAGGTGATGATGAGACCGAGTTTAGCTTTACTAAACTTACCCCAGGTATCTCTACCATCAACGACCTGCAAGAGGAAATGGGCAAAAAAAACGCAGAAGAATCCGTTAACGACAAGCACTTCACCGCCCTCTATACCGCACAGGACTCCCTCAACTTTGATGGAGAAAACGATGTGCAGGGAAAATTGAGTCTGATGAAGTGTACCAAGACATACCGAGTGGTAATGCTTCCATTCGAACCCGACCAGGAAGGATTCACAGCCGAAAACTTCGATGTAGAAATCAAAGGTTCCGCTGCCCTACTCGACTATAAGGGCGACAAGGTAAAGCCAAAGGCAATCACCTATCTTCCTTATGAGAAGAAACTGGTAGAAAACCACAGCGGCAAGACCGAGGTAGAAGGCGAAGACGTAGAAAAGGCGCTGGTTTACGACCTGTCATCATCACGTATGTTCGAAACCAAAGACGACAACAAGAGTCGCGCTGCCGACGGATCCAGCCAATATGATGACAAGCGCATCGTCATCACAGACAAGCGCATCAACAAAGTCATCTTCAACCACTCCCTGCCTTGGTTCCTCTCACTCTGTGCCAGCGACCGCTACGGCAAAGACTGGAGCGACCAGCAGTATCTGGACCGTCAGGACCATTACACCCTGGTATTCTACGTGCCAGCTCCAAGTTCTACCTACAGCATGGATGCAAGAATCAAGGTAAACAACTGGGTTCTGAATCTTCAGAATGCCGACCTGGGAAAATAAGAAAAGAAAGAAGTATAAGTAAAAGAAAGAAAACATGAAACGCTATCAATCTACTCTGACCAAGATGACACGCCCAGTGTGTATGGCACTCGCTGCTTTGCTCATGGTAGGCGCAATGGCATCCTGTTCAGAGAACGAAAATACAGAAACAGCTCAAAGCGACAATGCCTATCTGAGCCTCAGTTTCTCTACCGGCACAGGAAACAGTACCAGAGCCGGAGAAACTAGCGGAAAGGCTCTTGCCGACAATGAGACCAATGCAAATCCTACTCAGGAGAGCGACATCCATAATATCAAGGTATGGGTGTTCAAATCAAATACCGGCGATGATGCCACTCCAATCTCTTATAAAGCAGAGACGCTGAGCGAAGTGAAGAACGGTAACTATACCCTGAACCTCCGATTCCTGAGAAAGATTGGCGGCGAAGAAGTAAAGAACATCGACCTTTACATCCTGGCAAACTCTGAGAGCATCAACATGCCGGACCATATAAAAGGCAAAGACCTCAGTTCTGTTACCCGCAAAGATCTGAAAGAAGTCAGCTTTACCTCACCTTTCGGTATCAATAGCGATGGTACTGCAGAAACAAAAGAAGTGCCAGCCGGAAAGGGACTCCCTATCTCCCGTGCCATCACTCAAATCTCTGTAGACAGCCATGTGGCTGATACAGAAGAAGGAGCCAAAGACAAAGGCATCAAGATTCCTCTGGTTCGCGCTGTTTCGAAACTCCATTTTTACTTTGCCCGCAAAAAGGGTAATGATGCCAATACCAGTCAGGTAAAGGTAACAAGAATAGAAGTAGAAGGCAATACCATCCCTACTGCCAGCTATGTTTTCCCAGATGAAGCGAAATATAACGAGGATGGTTACAACCAGAACGTTACTAGTAAGAAATACAATTCGGCTACAACCTACGTACCAACCACTCTGAAACTGGCAGGTGTAGAGAACACGGATATCAAGGAAGTGGAGGATCCTAAGAGTTTCATCAAAACGAGTGATCAGTCTGCCCAGGAATATCTGGATGCTTTTAAACAGGCAGGCATTGATTCTCACAATCTCTGTTATCTCCGTGAGACCAACACAGCCATCCGAGGCACCATCTACTATTCATTAGATGGTGGGAAAAACGAGAAGCACGAGACCTTCAATATTCCTTCTGATGGAAATGCCATCAGAAACAGAGAACTGGTAGTTTATGGTTATTTTCTCAACGGACAGATGGGCAAGCTCACCGTTACTCCATCTATTCAGGAATGGCAGGATGGAGGAACATTCGATTTCATCGATGCCTCTACCAACGTGGTTATTCCTGACAAAGATCAGACCGACTGGGGCTACAAGGTATATTACGGTTTCCCAAAACTCGGACCGATGATTACGCTCGAGGATATCGATACCAAAGGTAAGCCTTGGATTCTCCAGACAGACAACCCGATGTTCGGATTCGTACAATGCGATAAGGATGGCAACTATGATGATCATAAAGATCCGGTTTACGATCCAATCATTTCAGACCAAAACGATGGAAACAAAATAATTGGATATACTTATCATATAGATGATTTCATCATCAATAAAAGTGGTAAGAAGGATACGCTTTACTTCTATGTGGTTCCGAAAAGCAGACTGGATCTGGCAAAGCCACACAATGTAAAGGCGCATGTCTTCCTGACGAAATATCCAAACGATAAGTTTATCCTGAATCCAGGTTTCAAATATAATGGATGTAAGGAGGGCAAATTCGCCGGTAAAGATATTCACTTTGAACAAGTATTATAAAGACAACAGAAAATAACATTCATCATGAAGAAGTTATATATAGACATAAGATTCGCAAAATGCATCTTGGCTCTTACAGCAGGATGGCTCATGGCAGGATGCTCGGCTGAAGACGAACTGGGAAACGGTTCGGCTGCACAACAGTTGAGCATGACTCCCATGGTCAACGACCTGCAGACCACAAGAGTGAAGGAAGAAGAGAATCTTCATGAAAAAACTCTGTCTTCTCTTGACTTTAAAATGTTCGAACCGACATCCAGCGAACGCAGAATAGACAGTCTGTTCGACGCCCCTGCAGAGAACAAAGCAGAGGAACTGGGTTCGGGCAACTGGAAGGAGAGCCTGAACCTCCAATCAGGTCAAAGTTATGCATTCTATGCAGCAGCCAACGCCAGTCAGAGCCTGCAAGGCAAAAGTCTGGATGAACTTCAGAAAGCTACCCAGAAGGATGATGATATCTGGATGCCTTACTCTACAGACAACAGCAAGAAGCTGTTTCTGATGAGCAGTCATGGTTCATACAAGATTACAGAAAAGGCAGAACAGAATATCCCGGTAGAACTGGTAAGAGCTGCTGCCAAAATCAAGCTGAACATCTCTTCTACGGTGAAGGATTACCATATTTCTGACGTTCAGTGGAAACTCATCAATTACAATACCAATACTACCATCTTTGCTGGTGCTGATCAAACCGCAACTCCATCTATCATATCAGACAACAATACCTGGAGCCCGGCAGCATTTGCAAAAGATGAGAAGGGAAATAAGGTCTTCACGGTAACCACCTACAGTTATTCCACCCAATGGGAAACTCAGGAAACAATGCCACAGATTGTAGCAAAGGTCAACTTTAAATATAAAGACGATTCTAAAAAGGATACCCTGAAGGTATTGAATATACCGGTTCGTGACCCTCAGGGTGACAAGAAGTTAGACCGCAACTATATCTATACCGTCAATGCAGTCATCAAGTATCTGGATACCAATACGCATATCGATTACGACGGAGATACTGATTATCTGAAATGGGCGATTGCCAAATGGACCCAGGGTGGAGATACTTATGTGAAGGGAGATAAAGCAAGTTTCCTCGTGGTATATCCTACCCAACTGGACCTCAAGGATCCGATGGATTGGGGAACAGCAAACCAGTGCATCGACTGGTTTGCATCCTGCCCTATCTTTCAGCAACCAGAAAAGGAAGGATATTACTTTGATAAATATGGTAAAAAGATAGTGGATAACAACCTGGCTGGTCAGATCATCAGCCAGTCTGACAAAAGCGTTAGTGACGATAACCGAGGAAAGATAGATATTCATGGTAACAAACCAGAAAATACCATCAGCTACATCAACTTCCTCGTAAAGACTATCGACGGCTCCAAATCTCAGAAAGTGAATGTAAGGAAGTACCCTGCCATCTATTCACTCAATGTAGAAAGTACGGGTACTAAGAATCAATACCAAAATAAACGCCTATACACGATTCAACACTCAGTGACAAAGAGTAGTAACACCTATAGCGTGGCAAAGCCATCAGATAAAAATGACAATACGGTATCACCTGCTTTCATCATTGCCTCAACCATCAATAGTAGGTTGCAATCAATAGGCAGCAACGACGAAGCCAAGAAATACTGTGAACAGTACAAAGAAAAGGCTAAGACAAGGAAAGGCGAGGATCTTGATCTAAGCGGTTGGCGTTTGCCTACAAAAGAAGAGGTTAAAAAAATTATTAGTTTACAATCAGGCAATAACGCTATTCCTAATGTTCTGTTACAAGGTGAATACTACTGGACATTCGATGGCGATAAGTCTGAAGAACAAAGTAACGCTAATTACAATGGAGCCTTTGTTCGTTGCGTACATGACTTGACACCAGATGAAATCGAGAAAATAGAGGATCAAGGTATAGAATAAAGAAGGTTAATGATATGAAACAAATAAGATTACATATTGGTATGATAGCAGTGCTGTTAACATTTATGTTGGCAGCCTGCACTGATTGTATAGTAGACAACGAGACTTCAAGCAACGAGGCTGAAGATGGTTACTATACCGCTCACTTCAATGTATCCATCCCCAGCTTCGAACAGCAGGTTACCCGAAGCACCCTGTTTACGAATGAAGGCATCGGGAAAAACTGCGTCAAGCTGTTCTGCTTCGATGAGGAAGGTCAGTTCGTGGGTTTTGGAAAAGTCGGGGAATTCGGTGAAATCAAAGGTTTCAGAAGAGACGTAAACGGCAACATCATACAAAACGGCGACAAAGATATCGACAATAATGGACAAACCACCCCTCGAAATTTCTCTGCCCAGATTCCCAATAAGACGGCTCGCATCCATCTGGTGGCAAATACAGAAAGCCAGTACAAGACCATCGACTGGGAAAACCAGTCAAAATGGGTGGGTATGCACGAGAATATACTGATGACCACCTTCGAGACAGAGTATGGTGAGGATCAGGCTGCGCTGACCCGATACTGGGGCTACATCAAGGAAGATTCGCCAGAGAAGCTCAAGGAATATCTCCGCCAGGATAATACCAAGCAGGATTACATCATCCATCTTATCAGAGACAGAGCCAAGATTTCGGCAGAATGGAGTAAGCAAGCCAAAGAAGCTCCCAATTCAAACCTCAAAGACGAGGACTTGACGATGACTGTGGTGAATGGTATGGCATACGGAACGCTGGCTCCCTTCAACAGAGACAGTCTGTTATTCAACCCTACTACAGGAGATAATAAGTGGGAATGGAAAGTGGATTATGTAACTCCTGCCATCAGTAACAAAAAGATGAAAGGTGATAAAAGACAGATGTATAATCCTACCGCAGCATTCGAAGATAGAAACCTGCCTACTGATCCGGCAAAGGTATTGCTGAAATATAATAATAAATGTTACCTGATATACTTGCAGGATCAGAACAACGTTCCTTATGCCATCAAGCGAAATTACGAATATAAAATCATCATCGACAAACTGGACGAAAACAATGGTAAGAATAGTTTGGAGGAAGCGCTGAAAAGCGCACCTATCAATAATCCTTGGATTAGAGTGGAACAATACATTCCGGGAGTGAATGATGGTAATTATGAACTCGCCATCAACGAGGGCACCTATCAGACCACCAATGCAGCTTCCGGTTCTGAACAATTCATCGAATTCACCTATAAGGGCGATAACAAGGAGCCTACGGATTTCGTGGCTTTATGGACTGAGAACCTGTCATTCGGAACTGCAGCTGCACCAGTGGTTAGCAGCTATAAATATAACGAAGCATCAAAGACCGGTACCGGTACCATTAAGTACAAGCTGGGCACGGTAGACAAGACCTGGCGAGAGGGCATCATCTACCTCACCGACAAGAAGCATGGACTCAACAGAAACATCCATCTCTATAGCATCAACGAGGTGCAGTATCAGGAAAATGCTCCTGCCAACATCGGAACAAATGCAAATGCCGAAGCGGAATTTACCTTTACCGTTCCTGCCAACTACCCGAAGGAGCTGTTGCCAGTAACCGTGAAGTTTGCATCGGGCGATGTAGTTCCAGAGGACTGTGACATAGAGTACAGTTCTACAAATGAAATTGGCAAGACTTGGGACAGCTGGTATGTATTCAAGGCTGATAAAGCCGGAACGACATACACCGTGAAGCTGAAGAATGTCCGTCAGGCGAATGCCGGAACAAGCGGCAGCTATTACGTGAAGATGGACAATGCCAACCAAGGAAAGGCCAAGAAGTTTGAATTCACCTATCAGTAGTAAGTTTAAGAAAAGTTTAGTTCATATATCTGTATCGGGGCGCATATCGTTTCAAAATTTAAATGCCCCCAAATATCAATGAAATAGGTAATAAAATAATTATCATTTACTATACAAATAGTATGCGGGAACCAATAAATTAAACTAGACTGGTCGTTGGAACTGTAGTTGCCGAGGTGATCTCACCTTCTATAGTTCCGCGGCTTTTTTTTATATAAAAAACCTTGCCACTTTCAATTTTATTTTGTAATTTTGCACCCGTTAGTAATATCATTAATTCCAATATAAAGATGATGGCAAGATTCATATTCCTCAGTTTCTTCATGCTGGTTGGAGCCTTAGCCCCAACCAAGGCCCAGAACAGTTTCCCATACCCTGCTCTGCCAAACAGTCTGCGCAGCGTAGAGCAACGCGCAACATACCTGAGTGAGCACTATTGGGACAACTTCAACTTTTCCGATACCCTGGAACTGGCAAACAAGGAGATGGCAGAACAGGGCTTTGTCAACTTCATCGATATTCTGGCACGTTTCGACCAGGAAATAGCCCAGAAGGGTGTTGCAGCCTTTACAGCCAAAGCTTACCAGCAGAAGCCATCTAAAGAGAAGTTTGAAAGCCTCATCGAGCATTATTATGAGAACCCTGAGTCGCCCATGCGCAACGACAGGGTATATGCCCTATTTCTGGAAGACATGGCTAAATCGCCATACTTCGATGTAACCGAGAAAGAAAGAATAGAATTTAAACTGAAACAGGCAAGAAAGAACTTGCCTGGCACACAGGCTACCAATATCAGTTTTATGCTGGAAGACGGCAAGCCTCATCAGTTGAGCGATTACCGGGAAAAGAAGGTTATCTTATATTTCTACGATCCTGACTGCGAGAACTGCCACAAGATATCTGCATGGCTCGACAAACAGACAATACCAGCCGGCTTCAGTCTGCTCCGCATCGTAGCAGATAACCGCTTGAGCACGATTTACGGGCTCAAAGCCATGCCAACCATTTACCTGTTGGATAAAGAGAATAAGGTGATATTAAAAGACTGTACACCGGAACAGCTCATGGAAGCATTACGGGGAAATGAAAACAGAAAGTAAAACTAGACTGGTCGAAAGAAGCGACATCTGTTATTGAATAAACATATCATTTACTATCATTTGTCTTAACTTCGTATATTATATATCAACATACCATTCATTATAATTGTAACTTCATATCATTTATTATATATCTGAATTGCATTTTACTATTTATATGTATCTTAATTAGCTCGGGAAGAGTCATACTTCAACTTGAACTCCTCACGGGCGTGATTATTGCGCATTACAACAACCACATAGTCACCATCCTTAACTGTTCCTACCTTGGCAACAAGCGTATAATAACCATACTGACCAGACTTTCCATAATCACCTGTTTCGGTAATGATTAACTTCTTGCCAACCAACTGAGTTGCAAACTTGATATTTGTACCTTGGTCGAAGATTACATTCTTATGAGTCAGCATCAGCTGACCACCCGGAAGAACCTTGCAAACCAACTTCTCATCATTCTCAGCCTTACTGTTAGACTCCTCGCTTACGGCAGAGCCCGCAGTCATGGAATAGCTGAGCAAAGAGAAACCTGACTCATCGGTGGTAACGCGACTAACTGTTTCACCCATTTCATCGTCAGATGCACTGCAACTTACAAATCCTATTGTCATCATAGTCATAGCGATGACCATCATAAAATACTTCTTCATAGTTATACCATTTACTAATTGTTTTCATTATCATTTAAACCAGTCATCTTCAGATTCCAGCCTTTCGGCCATTACCATCCGATGCTTTAAAAAACAAACACCTTTCGGTTTAAATCATCTTTTACAATTACACAAATGATATGTTGGGAGGAGTGATATCATTTACTATTGGTTATCATTTACTATTGCTTATCATTTACTATAGGGCTTATACCCCTCTTACATGTCCTGTTCTTTCATTTGAACATTGCAAATATAGGAAAAAAGTCAATAGGATGCAAGTTTTCTCAGTTAAATAATGTAAAGATTTTCATGTTATCGTGCACAATACGCATTACATGCTGACAGATTGTATGATTGCAAGAAAAAGGGGATAAAACAAAAGCGGGAACCCTTTCGGATTCCCGCTCATATCTTGTGTTGTAAA
>OCPW01001448.1_pt1 | contig 12892 bp, 19 predicted proteins | sample 1538761 | NCBI WGS metagenome assembly OCPW01 (sample SAMN04571724, study PRJEB22368) | human gut metagenome | biome: human gut; material: stool | host: Homo sapiens | place: Luxembourg | collected 2012-09-20
CGGCGGCAGCAGCCTTGCACTCAGCCTCGTTGCCCACCATGACGACCTTCAGCACGCCCTCGGCCAGCAGCTTTGCAGCGGCCTCCAGAATGCGGGGATCATTGCCCTCGGTGAAAACGATCGTCTTGGGATTTGCCTTCAGCTGTGCTACCAGCGGTGCAAACATATCAGCCATTGTGATTACCTCCGAATTTACTTTCCAATATTCACATCCAGATATCTGTTGGACACAAGGATGCCTTTCTCTTTTATTCTAGCACATACGGCAAAAAGTTCAAGACAAAATTGGCTTTTTGTGCTACAATTTTTGCCTCACGCATCATCGTTATTTTCCTGCCAAAGTAGTAAAACACGCCCTGCGTATTCCTTCACAATTTCCCGTAAACCACCTTCCACAAATTTCATTTTCAAGCTATGCACTTTTCATTCACAATTTTTCTTTTTTAAAATGCAGAAAGCTCCAGCCAGTTCATATATTTTTTACGTTAAAACGCAAAAAAAGAGCCGTTCTCCCGATTCTTCGAGAGAACAGCTCCATAGTATTGGCTTTATAAATATCAGATAGAAATGGTGTTACACAAACCCCGTACCGTTAAATTTTGCTCGTATTATCGATATATTTTCGTCAAAAAATCCACCCAAACAATGCCCCGTCCAAATCCATTCGCCGTCTATCGAGTCCAGTTCTCTTGTTGATTATCAATCTTTTTATAATATCGCATTTCCTCAAAAATAAAAGTCCCTGTAACTTTCGCTCACAGCTCCCGCTCAGAGCCATAAACGATCGTTGCAGGGGCTTTCTTCATCTTACCGGTCACTCCATTTTGAATTATACAGACAGTTCCTGCCTTCGGTGAGTGCCAGATGAACTATTTTCAGGCAGTGCAGAAGAAACATTCAGCGTTGGATATGTGTGTGGATCACGTTTTCCGCTCCTGCCCTGCCCAAAATATCATTTTTACTTCCCGCTCTTTGCCTTCAGGCGGTCGTACTCCTTGTCGGCCGCAATAGCTTCCTTCGTAAAGGAGTTGTTCTTCCACCATGCGACCAGTGCCGCAATGGTCGTGATGCCAGCCGTCACCAGCTGCTCCACAGTGGTGCTCTCGATGGGCAGTGGGCTCTTGCCCATGGCGCTCAGCATCTGGTTGGTCAGAGCCAGCAGAAGAACGGCGGTGCGTGCAATGGTGCCTGCAGTAATGTTGAAATTCATACGTTGCTCCTTTCGTGTTCATATTCATGTACTTCGATGTCGGACATTCTGTGGTTCAACACCTGAATGTCTCTCTGGATGACCGGGATCTTCTCCGCAAAACCGTTGTGCTTGCGGACCTCCCGGGTCAGCTCCTCAATTTTGTATTCCATCACGGCATTGGAACGCGAGTTTGCGATCAGCACGCCGATCAGGGTCACAACACCGCTGAGGATGGCGGCAATGATGCTTTCCATCGGCGCTCACCCCTTCCATCGGCTCTTGGCTTTGCGCACGTCCACATGCACCCAGCCGTTGGCGCGTCCAAGACCGGGCGGGTAAATGCCGCAGCCACCGGCGTTGCCCAGCAGTTTGTCCGCGTAGGCATACACCCGCTCCACGCTGATGCCCTGCACCTGAATGTCTGCCGCCTTGCCGTACAGATGCTGACTGAACTTTGCGGCATTCTTCTGCTTTGCGTTCCAGCTTGCCGTGCGGAACCCACTCGTGATTGTCACAGGCTTGCCAAAGTGCGTCCGGATCTTCTCCAGCACCTCCACAAGCGCCGTGTCAATGAACACCGGGTCGCTGCCGTCACGGCAGTAGAACTCGCGCACCTTGAAATGCTCCGAGAGCTTTTCGTTTCCATTTTTCAAAATGGAGTACGCTTCCAAACTCAAATATCATCCTTCCTTTCATCTTCCAAGCCGGAATGCTCCTTCTACCCGTTTCAGTGGCTTTACCTCCACAGGCAGGGTATCTGCACACAGCATCGCCGCCACCGGCTTTGCTGCAGCATTCGCTGTGATCTTGATATTTCCCGTCACCGATGCCATTTTGATTTGTGCGCTCGCGCTGTCCTCTGCCATGACAACACAACTTCTGGTCACATTCGTGCCGCCCATCTCTACAGTCAGTTCCAGCATTTCCTTCTCGCTGTGGCCTACGTTGAACACATTTTGGTAGCTCATGCCGGCAACGATGCTCCCCACCGGGTTCGTCTCGCTCACGCCGTCCAGTGCCCGCTCAATGGTAAAGCTCTCGTAAGCGCCTACCGTCACGGCGCACTCGGCTTTCACGCCGCCGCACTCTGCCGTCACCACCGCTGTGCCTTTCCGCAGGGCCAGAATGGTTCCATTTTGAGTAATTTTCACCACGTCCCGCGGTTTCGTGGTAACGTTTATTTTGCGGTAGAACGTATTCGTCGGCCCAACGCCCACCAGCAGCTGGTACTCCATGCCTCTGTTCAGCTTCAGGTCATATACGTTCAGCGCTACGGCTTCAACCTTCAGGGTGTACATGGTCGGGTGCAAGTTGTACTCCAGCGTGATCTTCGAGTGCCCCTTGTCGCTTTTGAACTGGTCCACCCACAAGAGACCCGAATAATAATGGCTGGGATTGTCCTCCAGCGCAAACCGCACCCGCTGTCCCTTCAATGTCTCGCAGATGGTCGTGTACGCGGTCTCCCAGTCCCAGCCAGCATAGTCGTTTTCGAGGTAGAACTCAATTTTTCCGATACGGTCATCGTAGGTAGGACGGTTTGCAGGGGTACGGCTGTAGTCCAGTGCGCCGTCTCTGCCAGGCACAGTCACGAACTTTGTCCGCTCAATGGGCGGTGCGATCACCGGCCGCGAGGAAGGGATCAGCTTCCAGTCGTCCCAGGTGTCAATGTAGTTGTCGCCTACATTTATAATAAGAGAATGGTACATTGATCCTCCTCACTTGTTGATGTATCCAATGGTGGACTGGATCGCATTCCATGCCTTGCCCGCCGTTGCAAAGTTGCCCGCCTGCAAAGACGAGAGCTTTGCCGTGGTCGCGCCAAAGGTAAAGTCTTTCTGGTCCAGCTCATGCAGCGGGATCACTTCCTTCGTGCAGGGCAGCCAGTCATCGATGCTGTGCGGTTCCGCGAGCACGTACGTCTCCTTCATAAAGTCCAGCCGGTCGGTGTCCACGCCAATATCACACAGGTCTGCAGCGTTGATCTGCACACTTCCGGTGAAACCGCTGTACTTTTTCAGCTCGTCCGTGGCCTTCTTCAAAAGGCTGTCTTCCGTGGAATCGGTTCCTTCCACAACAAGGACGCGCTGGCACAGGCCGTACTTCTTGATGGATTCTCCGTTGTACGCTTCCCGCGAGATGGGGTTCGTGGTCTCCCAGAAGAACCATCCGCTCTTGTACCAACCATATGCCTTCACCGAATTCACGATGTCCCCGGCCTTGATGTAGTACGAAATGTCCAGCAGGTTCTTTCCAAGCTCGATCACCTGATCAGTCTTGTCGTTCAGTTTTGCCAGATAGTCCAGATATCTTGTGTAAACGCGCACGCCGTCCACCATTTTGATTTCTTTGCGCAGGCGCAGATATCCGCCGTACTTTCCGGTCAGGCTGTTCGTCAGTACGCTCCAGCAGTCGCTGATGGCTTTGGTCTCCTTGTCCGTGTCACTTTCCGGCTTTTCTATGGTCACATTTCCGGGCAGGAACACCTTGCCTTCGCCCTTGAAGCCGACGTGTTCTTCCGGGTCATCCTCCACGGTCAGCGCCAGTGCCAGCAGTTCGGACGCCGTGTAGAACTTGTTCTCCACCCGACAGTCTCTGTCCTGCAAGTATCCAAACTCGCTCTCGCAGGTCACTTCCATGTCCAGCTCAAAGTTCTTTTCCATTTCGGTGATATAGCCCATAAAGATCTCGCGGCCGTCCTCTTCTATGCTGACTACCGGCTTTTTCAGCTCCAGCTTGTCGTAGAATGGGTTCGAGACGGGCACCGTAAAGGTAAACGAGCTGATCTCGTTGGCTTCCAGTGTCACTTCCGGGTCAAGGATCACCGGCGCATTCTCGTTGAACGGATCGTCCAGAATGTTTCGCTCTGTCCAGTAGTAGCTCCGTCCATCCGCCGTGCCTTTGATCTGCCCGATATACACCACGTACCCGGATGAACGGATGCGGTTCACCTTGCAGCTTTTCCGGTTAGTGGTCCGGCCGTCGCTGGCTTCTACCGTCAGGGTATAGTCGGCGTTCCAGTCAAAGCTTTCCAGCTCTTTCTGTGATATTTCAAACCGGTATACTCCATTTTGAATTGCCCTAAACGTCCTGTGCACTTCGCCGTTCAGCTTTTCGGTCACGGTAATGGTGTCGCCATCTGCGTCATAAACGCGGTATGGCAGCCCGAACTTTCCCCACCGCCCAAATACGCCGTTCATGCCAAAGTAGTTGCTCTGGATCTTCGGCCCGCTGTTGGCTGTCAGGCATCCATCATCGTCCACTGTGGCATTCTCATCCACGCAGAAACATACGAGAATATTCGAGCTGGAAACGCCCCACTGTTCCGTTGTCGTATCCCAGTAGGTGTTAATGTACCCAGGTGACCCGGGGTCGGCACCTCTGCCGTGCTTCACGTAAAGGCTCAGTGCCTCTCCGCGGGTGTTATCGCCATCCTCGTAGTTTTTAGTGCTTCGAGTGCTGAACACGTACGTCCACAAGTCATAGATGTTGCTTCCTTCGGTAATATCCGCCCTTCCGCCGCTCAGACTATCCTCAAAAAATCTTCGGATTCCCGTAAACAGCGCCGTATCTCCGCTGAAGTCTACCACCCTCGGCACAAAGAACCGCTGTTCTTCCAGCGTACCGCTCTCACTTGAACCATAATCATACCGGATCGTCACCGGCACGATGGTCTTCAGCGTGTCCTCACTCAGCCGTGCTGCGTAGGTGTTTTCCAGCCAGTTGCGCAGGGTCGGCTCGTTCTTCCACGAAACATCTTTCTCGTTGTTGCCCCACTGCACTGCGTCTTTCAGCAAGGTGGTGCGCATCAGCAGGGTCTTACCCTTGCCGTTCAGGTCTTTTTCGTAGTTGTGCTTGGCCACCACAAACTTTGCTGCAACGCCGTCCTCGTACACTTTCAGGGTATCACCGGGGCTCAGTTCTTTGATGATTGCCATTTTCTCACTTCACTTTCGCTGCAGTCAGCCGTCCCATCCGGTCGTCGATGTAGCCAATGGCCTTTCTGCCGTTGATGGTCACGCTCATGCCCTTGATGCTCTCGACCACGCCGTCCATGTGCCCGGCCAGTGCGTTGATGGCACGCAGAGTGTCCTCATTTCCGGCGCTCTTCAGTCCATTTTGAAGCTGCACTTCGGCATCGATCTTGTCTGCAAGGTTCCGGCTCACGTCTCCGTCAAGGCTCAGCGATTTTGTCGCCGCAAAGGCATTGTCGATCTCGTCCGCACCTTCCAGCACGTTGGTCAGGTCCACCACGGGCACGATCTGGGGCGTGTACTCGTAGTCGTCGCCCATCACCTTGCTGATGATCCCAAGCGAACCCTTCGCAATGTCCATGGCGTTCTCGGTCATGTCGCTCACGGCATCGTCCACAATGGGCGCATCTTCCTTCACGCCATCTCCATGATTTTCTTTATCTGCTCATCGGTGTATCCAATGGACTTCAAGGTTTCCTCATTGAGATCGCCAGTGAACTTCTGAAGAGTTTCAGTCAGAATAGATGAAGTCAGCCATCCCTTGGATAAGGTCTCACGGAAGGAATCCATATAGTTCATATTTTTCACCTCGCACTTCATTAAAGGGCAGTACGTCTATTTAATGCAGTTCTATATTACACTGTCAGGGGATATAGTTCAAGGTTAAAATATTGTAACATTTTCCGGCTCGATAAGACGTTAAACTTTCGCCGTGGCCAAAAACCCGTTTTTCATCCTTAATTACTATATATAAAATTTTAAAATTTTTATTAAGTTAAAGAAAAAAGTGGGTTTTTGGCCAAACGGCAATTTCATTACGTATTATCGTAATATTTTGTGGCCATTTTTGCAAAAATTTTTGGCCACAAAGTGGGTTTTTGGCCAAAAAACTGCCTAGAATCAGCCAAAATCGTTCATCACCCTCCTTGCCGCGGCATAAATGAACCGTTTCACAGACCACCGATCAACCTGATATTCGGCCCGAAGCCGCTCAAGTTCAGGGTTCGGATACTCTCCACACCGAAACTCAGTCACGTCCAGTGCCCTGCGAAGCCGGGCATCCGCTGAACTTGCACTGCAGTGAAAACGATCGCTAAGTACATTTTCAATGTCTGTCAGTGTGACAAAACGATTATTCCGCATTTCCTGAATAGCGAAATCAATCGCTTCTCCCATGAGATCTCCACCGAATGTCGCCATCGGCACCTGCATTCTCACGAGAAAGTCATGTGTTTTCTGCTGCATTTTGCATCTCCAATCTTATCTACGAATTCGTATGTAGTCATCACGATCTTACCTCCACATCTGGCAGAATATCCGTGTGGAAGTAAAGCTTATAGTGGTACGGGTCCGTATGAGTGCCAGTAATGTCCTCGACAACGTACATGGTGTACTCATTCAGGTAAATATAATTCTTCTTGTACTCGTTCGGACCGGTCTTCACCGTGCACACAAGTTCATTGTTATCATTGTTCGAGATGGACATAGCGCCTTCCATTTCAAGGATGACGTTGTCCGTACGTGCGTTATAGACCGTGATCCGGCACTCAGCTTCAAAGCAGTTGGCCTGCTTGGAAATATTCCGATTCGCCTTATCCGCTTCGGAGCAGTTGCACAGAACCATACAGCCCACGAGCATCATCAGGCATGCAACAACACAAATAATACGATTTTTCATAGTTAATCACCTCAACCAAATACCATGTAAATCAAAAGCAAGAACCATCCTGTATATCTGATGATTCTCTGTTTTTCTTTACCGATGTTCTCAGCAAAAGACATTCCAATTGCGATAGCTTGTAAAATAATGCTTGCGAGCAGCACAATTCGCATCACTTCTCCGCACTTTCCTTTCCCGTCTGGTCATCATTCGGCCAGTACGTGTAAATATCATCGAACACCACCGGGATCTTGCTCTGCAGTTCCTTCAGCAGCGGGCACATCAGTTCTCTCATCTGAGGATGGGCCGCCACAGGAGTACGCAGCTTGAAGATGTTGCGCCACTCACGGTAGTTGGCCGTGACCACGATCTCAGTCTTCAAGCACAGCGGCAGCACGCAGCGAGCCTGTTCGGGACGCATCCTCACCTTTTGTCTTTTCAGCAACTTCCATGCGAAGCTTTTTTTCCTCTTCAGCACCGATGCGCTCCGCCACCTCCCTGCGGTACTCCTGATAGGTTTTTCCCAGTGCCATGTAGGCAGCGGTCATACTGGCCAGCTGTTTCTTGTTCAGCGCATTGGACCCCAGAATGCACGCCACAGTTCCAGCACCAACCACAGCCGCTGGAATATAAAACTTCCAGCAGTCTTTGACGATTTCTTTTTTCGTCATAGGCTCGTCCTTGTTCATAGTAACGAGCGTGGTAGCCTTCACAGTCGCCTTTCCCGTCTCCCACATGGTCAGACCCACACCAATTGAGGCTCCGATGGCAAGGATCGTTCCGCCATGTTTACGCAGAAACTTTGCGCATGTTTTCGTCAGTTTCATTGTCAAACCTCCATTTTGAAAAATAAAAGAGCCTACGATTTCTCGTAAGCTCCGTTTTCGATTAGTGCTTCAGATACCTTTCGGCCTGATCTGTTTTCAGGAATTCATACAGCTTCAGTTCCCAGTTCGCTCGGCCTGCTTTCATCGCATTGTCGAGTGCGTCTGCCGCTGAATCATCATTGCGCATCATAAGTTTTCTCCACATGATGGCAACGGTTTCAACGCAGTACAACTCGGTAATGCCAAGAAACGCCACTGCGCCCAAAGCAACCTTCACCAGCTTCTTCATAATTCATACCTCCACAAATATAAATCTGAGACTAATCATCTCATAAAACACACTGAAAATTTCGCGTCACAGCACTCCAGCTTTTTTCAGAATATCATTCAGCTGAGCCTTCGTTACCTCCGCATCCAGCTCCAGATGTACCCGCAGCTTCTGCTCCTTGTCCACCCAGTTTACCTGAGCTTCTTTCAGCTCCACTTCTACACCGGGTGTCTGCTTCTTCAAAGCCTTGTTGATGATCTGTGAAATGATACGGCGCATAAAACTTGACCGGATCAGCATAATGTCCTCCATAGCGTTCGACCTCCGAAATATCATTTTCAAAAAAGATAAGAGGGCGTGATCTTTCAGATTTGATTATTCATATCTCTGAATGAATTGTATTTATCAAGCCTCTCTGCCTTGTCCTTATAAGCGATCCACTTCTCGTAAGCAGCGATTGCCCCGATGACTGCTGCATACAGTCCCAGAGCAATACCGCTCCACTTAAAGCTGTCGCCCCAAGTAATAGGTTTTTTCATAAAGTTTTTGATAGCTTTCATCATAGTAATTTCTCCTTTCGATAAAGCCCTCTTACCTCCATAAAGCAAGGTGAATTTTTCGCGTCTTTGCGGAGAAAAAAGAAAGAGCCGCAGATCTCTCCACAGCTCAATTCCGGAACAAAGACAAGTTCAGTTCGTACCTTGTTTTGTCATTTCTTGCTAAGAATCGATCGCACAATCAATGTAAACAACAGCACTACCAGACCCACTCCAAGTCCGAATGCCAATGTCACAATCATGTTGCCAATCGTAATCGAATAGTTCCAAAATTTGTTTTCTCGCATAGTATTCTCCTTTGTTCATGGTCTTCGCTCCATAAAGCAAGGAGATTTTTTCGCGTTTGGACAAAATAAAAAGAGCCTACGATTTCTCGTAAGCTCTCTGGTTCAAATATCATTTTGGCATCGCCGCTTCAAATTCTTCCACGGTCATTTCCACACGCGGCGCAGCGTCTTCCACTTTCAGCAAACCATCACGAACCAGCCCGGCCAAAATATCAATCTCGACCTTATGTTTGGCAATTTTCTCCTGTGCTTTCTTCTGTTCGCGCTCGACACGATCACGCTCCACCGGGCATTTTTTCATGCATTCGGGATAGCTCGGTTCGCCGCAGGAATTGCACATCAGGCAGTGTCGTCCCAAATCTGGAATATCTTCCTCGAACTCTTTGATATAGGTCGTCCACTTGCCGTTTTTCTTCACGGGAACGATCATGTGCGATGTCACTCTCATGCTCTTCGCCTCCCTTTGTTTCATTATAGCATGGCCCAGACAAAAGCAAAAGACCATGTTTCAGATCTTTTGCCCTCCAGAGTAAGATTTAGGAAATCAACGTCTGGTAGCGGTCATTCAACTTCGCCATCTTGTCTTCGTCAGCCATTCTATCGTACTCCTTTTGTGTTACTCTAGGAGCGTCCAAATACGTTCCCAGGCTCAAAAGGATGATACTTGTAAAAATGGTCCCCCACGTGCTGTTTTTTATCTTTTTCGCCATGAAGGATTGACAAGCAAAAATCTATCGTTTAACCTAGAATAGCTTTTCAAACAGAAAAAGCCCGGGTTGACCGAGCTTTTGAGTGAAAATGGCAAATTTATACAATGATTGAAGGAGGTTTCCATGTTAAAACTCTGTCCAGAGTGTTGTCTACAAGTGAGCGATAAGGCAACAGCTTGTCCTCATTGCGGTTACCCGCTCAAATCCAAGTCATCGCTGCCACCAAAAAAGAAAAAACATATGCGTCTTCCCAATGGATTCGGCCAGATTTCCGAAGTCCGAGGGCGTAATCTTCGCAAGCCCTTTCGGGCAATGGTCACAGCCGGAAGAACTGATGAAGGCAAACCGATCGTATGCCCGCTCCGTCCGGTCGCTTATTTTGAAACGTATAATGAAGCATATGAAGCGCTTATGAAATACAACGCGCATCCATTTGACCTTAGCAATAAAACAACCATGCAGGACCTTTTTGATATGTGGCTGACCACGAAAGAGAAAAAAGTGGATTCTTCTACGATTTCCCGTTATAAAAGAGCATGGGCCTACTCCTCCTCGATTCATAACATGCTTGTCCGCGACGTTCATATCTCGCACCTGCAGAATTGTATTGAAAACGGAACCATCGTTTACGCCGGAGAAACTCGCCATGCACAAAACAATAATAAAGACTCAATGAAAAATCTTTATAATCTTCTCTTTGATTATGCAGTCTCCCGCGAACTCGTCGATAAAAATTATGCTCGTATGTTCACGATCGATTCGGGGTATGTCCGCAAACCGAATAGTCATATTCCCTATACCGAAGCAGAACTCGATCTTCTATGGGCAAATATAGACAAGCATCCTATCATTGACATGATTCTAATTCAGTGCTACTCTGGCTGGCGTCCCGGAGAACTATGCGACCTGAAAATGAAGGATGTTGATATGGATGTGGGCACATTTACAGGCGGCTTAAAAACAAAAGCGGGGATAAACCGAACAGTGCCGATTCATCCCCGAATTTACAATCTGGTAAAAGCCCGCTACGAAAAAGCGCTCGAAGCAGGTTCGCCTTATTTATTTTTCACGATCCGCCAGCGTGGTTTCCATCATCAGAACACCGTAAAAGGTGAAGTCACGCAAATGCGCTATGCCTCTTTTTCCGTGCAGCTTGTCAACGAAGTCGTTCCTCTGCTGTCACTGAACTCTGAGCATAAAGGCCATGATGGACGTATTACTTTTGTTACAATGGCCAAAAAGTATAACATGGACGAATATGCCATCAAACGACTTGTTGGGCACCATATTAAAGACCTTACTGAACGTGTTTATACCCAAAGAAGCATCGACTGGCTTAAAAATGAGATTGAAAAGATCCCATAATTCCTTATACCACTTTTGCATTTGAATACAGGGAATGTGTAGGAGTGACCCGATTTTGTCTACATTTTATCCAATCTGTAGATGCCGTATTTCACGTATTTACGTTCAATTCAGTCCAAATATCAGATAGAAATGGTGTTACACACGTCGATCAGCACCGGGTCAAGCGTCTTAGTCATTTCAAGAGCTTCATCCACAGGGTAATCCACCAGCTTTTCGCCCTTCATGCCGACGATGCGGTTATACTTGCCCTGCTCCAGCAGGCACACGGCATGGTAGCCCATTGCAGAAGCGTTCACACGGTCACGCAGAGTGGGAGAACCACCGCGCTGGACATGGCCCAGAATGGTGGCGCGGGAGTCGATGCCGGTGCGTGCCTGAATCTCGTTTGCGATTTCCTGTGCATGGCCGACACCCTCGGCAACGATAATAATGAAGTGACGCTTGCCGGTCTTCTGAGTCTCAGCGATCTTATCCAGAATATCACGCTGCATGTCAAATTCCTTCTCCGGCAGTAGAACAGCCATAGCGCCGGAAGCAATTGCAACATTCAGAGCAATATAACCGGCGTTGCGGCCCATGACCTCGACCACACTGCAGCGGTCGTGGCTCTGGGTGGTATCGCGCAGCTTGTCGATCATCTCCAGCGCGGTATTCATGGCGGTATCGTAGCCAATGGTGTAATCGGTGCAGGAAATATCGTTGTCAATAGTGCCGGGCAGACCGATCATCGGAATGCCGCGGTGGGCCAGCTCACGAGCGCCGCGGTAAGAACCGTCGCCGCCAATGACCACCAGCGCATCAATGCCCAGTTCGCGGCACTTCTCTGCACCCTTGTCCTGACCTTCCTTGGTCTTGAATTCCAGACAGCGGGCGGTATACAGAATGGTACCGCCTGCAGAGATGATGTTCGACACACTGCGCAGGTTCATCTCAAAGCATTCGCCGTTCAGCAGGCCATTGTAGCCACGCTGAATGCCGATCATGCGGTAACCCTTATGCAGGCCGGTACGGACTACGGCGCGCACGGCAGCGTTCATGCCAGGAGCATCACCACCGCTCGTCAATACGCCAATCGTTTTGATCTGCTTTTCCATACGAGAGTTTCCCTCCAATTTGTTTCTTCATTTACCCAATGGTATCACAGCGCTCTCCGTTTTAACGCTGTCCAAAGCACTTCATTTGCCTTGAATCATTATAACACAAACGCCTTATTTTGGAAACAGCCATCCCGCCGGATTTGCGTTAAGATTCGTGCACGGAAATGTCATTTTGTTGCAATGTTGTCCGTTCCGACCAGCCTTTCCAGCTCTTTGAACAGCAGCGGATGGCCGGATGCGTACAGATGGCGCGGCACACGCAGATACTGCTTGGTATCGGTCAGATACAGGAGCACCGGCATGTCCCCATCAAAAATGCCAAGCAGATTGACCACCTTTGCATATTCCCTGCTGCTGCGGGAAGGCACACGGATATACAGCTTCTTTGCTGCCGTTTTCATCGGGTCCGGCCTGCCGTTATCCAGTCGGGCCGGATCGTAATTTTCGATCGGGACGATGCTCTCTGCCAGCAGCTTGGAAGCTTCATCCTCCCGTACCGACAGTCTGCCATCGATCACGACGACTGCATTTTCGTGCAGTGAATCCCGGAAAGCATCCAGCACCTTTGGGAATACGATCACTTCCATGGTGCCGGTCAGATCTTCTACGCTGGTAAAAGCCATCATGCTGTTGGACTTTGTGGTCATCATGCGGCTTTTTACCACCGCGCACACAATGCGCACTTTTTCTCCATCCTTCACATGGGCATCTTCCCCTGTAAGGTCCTTGATGGTGTGGGATGCAATGCGTGCCGATTGTTCCCGGTAAGCATCCAGCGGATGACCGGACAGATACAGGCCGCTGACTTCCTTTTCCTGCTGGAGCAGTTCCTTATGGCTGTATTCCGGCAGCTGCTTTATTTCATAGTTATCCTCGGAAGCACCGCTCTGTGCTTCCCCGCTCATCACCGAGAACAGATCCAGCTGTCCATCCAGATTGCGCCGAGAGTCGGTCT
>OCPW01001529.1_pt1 | contig 12407 bp, 22 predicted proteins | sample 1538761 | NCBI WGS metagenome assembly OCPW01 (sample SAMN04571724, study PRJEB22368) | human gut metagenome | biome: human gut; material: stool | host: Homo sapiens | place: Luxembourg | collected 2012-09-20
GATCGCGTCCATGGTCGGCTCGTCGAATCCGGTGCCCTTCTCGCCGCCGAGTGCCTCGCCGCTGATCTTCAGAAGGATACGCTGATATTTCAATGCCATAATAACATACACCACCTGTATCAGATTTGGCCGCGCTGTGCGCTGCCGTTTTTATCTCCTGTCTATTTTACAATAAAACTGCTCCAAAGTAAACAGGCAAACGCCAGCTCTTCGGCAAAGGTTTCTCCCCCGGCCCTCTTTGCGCAAAAAAAGACTGGACATTTGCCCCGGAACATGCTATAATACTGCTTGCATCCCGGCAAAATCGAATATGCGGGCATCGTACATCGGCTAGTATATCAGCCTTCCAAGCTGAGGAGGTGGGTTCGATTCCCATTGCCCGCTCCACTAAAAAGAGCCTAGATTCGTTGAAATCTAGGCTCTTTTCTTTTACCATAACACACTATTTAACACACTTTTGATTTTCAGTGTGTTATCAACCTGGCTTTACCTCGATATGCCAGCTCTGTTTTTCAGGCGGCAGCGGTGCACTCTCTTTGTCGTGGTTCCAATGCCGGTCAACGTCGCACAGCTCCAAAAAGCCATCTTTCAGGCGGTAACAGGCTTCTTCATCCGGGGCAGTATGGCAGCAGGGGCATTGAAAGCTCTCGTTTTCCTCGCTGTCTCTCCATAGCTGCCAGTCATAGACAACAAAAGTCTTTTTGCAGTTCGGGCAGGTCAGATGCATTTCCAGCATGATTTTACGCTCCTTCTCTCGGATTGAAAATAAGAATGGTCAAGGCATAGGCCGCTGCGTCTATCGTGTGGTTGTCACGATCTGGCACGCTGGGCAGGAAATTGCCGTCCTTGTCCGCGTCATACTCGTATTGTGAAAACTCGCGGTAAACGTTGGGCGTGCGCCTGGGGTCAACAACAAGCGTCCTTTTTTGCAGCCACTTGATGCGGTAGTTCACACAGCCGGGGCGCTTGATGCAAGGGCGAGCCTGCAGGCCGTATTCCCGTAGATCGTGCACGCTCTTGGGTTCTGCACAGTCGCAATAAATAACCTGTTCCGGGGCCGTTTCTGCGCCTGTGATGGGGTTCTTTCTGGTTTCTCCCACATGGTCAAGGCCGTGCGCCCTGATCTCGGCGGCAAGGACTTCATTTGACAGGCCGCGCTTGTAAATCTCATCCGCAAAATAGATGGTTTCGGTGCTGCGGTCATAGTACAGCGCCACAACGGCAGCAGGGTCAGACGCAAAGCCAAAATCAACACCAACATAGCGGTAACACTGCATTGCAAGCTCTTCGTCCGCGATCTCTCGCACTTCCAGCGTGGTGAAAACCTCGCCGCCGCTGCCGGTAGGGATGCCCAGATACTCATGATCGTACACTTTGGGATTCAGAGCTTGGATGCGCTGCGCTTCGTTCAGAAACACCTCTCCCAGCCATTCAGGCGGCACCTGGGTGTAATCCGTGTGCAGGGTCAATGCTTCCTCGTTGGGCTGCTGGATGAACTTATTTGCCCAGTTGTTCAGGGACACAGGCGGGTTGAAGCTGCGGAACACCACAGGCTTACCGCCACGGCCCACGGACTGCATCACGCTGCGGACAAAGTTTTCTCCGGGCAGCTCCGAAAACTCTTCAAACCACACCCACCGGAAAAAGCCCTTTGCAGGCTTGATACTCTTGATCTTGCTGTTATCGTCCAGCCCTCGGAAGATGATCTGTGCGCCGGTGGGAAGGTAGGTGCAGCGCATAGGTGACACGGTGCAGCTCCACAGGTCAGACACGCCCAGCGCGTCAATAGCCCACTGGATTTGTGCAAACACGGATTCCCTCAAGGTGCTGCCCCACCGCCTGAACACCACAGCAGAGCCGGTGCCGGTGGGGTCTTTCTGGATGCCGTCCACGATCTCCAACGACACAAAGGACGATTTGCAGGAGCCGCGTCCACCGGGAAGATTGTAGTAGGTGTGTGCATCGGCGGCTATATCCTCATGGATAGCATGGTATACAGCCGCTTCGTGCTCGGTGGGGTCGATGCCCTGCACGCGCTCAAACGTGGCTGCTCTGGCCGCTTTCCGGGCCTGTAGTGCCCGGATGCGCTTTTCCAGCCGGTCAAGCTCCATTCGCTTCTACCTCGTCCAGCAGCTTTTCCAGCTCTGCCAGCTTCTTCTGCTGTTCATCAATGCGGATGCAGTTCAAAACGGCGTTGCAGCAATTTGTGATAGCCGTTGCCCGCTGCGGGTCGATCTCGTTATTCAGCAGCATATTTGCGATCTTGGACAGCGTGCGGCGTACCTCTGCGGGAGTTGAAAGTTTGATCTTCAAATATATACTCACCTCGATACAAAAAAGGCGCACAGGTCAGCCCCGTGCGCCCAGATGATGCCATATCAGGCGATTGCCTGATAATAGATAGCCTTTGCCTTATTTTCCAGAACAAACGCGTCGTAGTAAATACGGCCCTCCACCAGACTGCCGGACAGGAAAGGCGGGTCAAGGTGAATCTTGTACTCTGCCAGTTTGACCGGGGCCACGGTAGCCACGGGATGCGCGATCATGAAGCCAAACTTCGCGGGCAGGCGGTTAGACGCGATCTTGACCACGTTCAGGCCGTCCAGCTGGGCAATAACGCCCTTCTTACGCAGTTCTGCACCGATGTCCTGATTGTCGAAGGTGGCCTTGGACTGCTTCAGGAGCGTGTAGGCGGTCGGGGTCAGAATGAGCACACGGTCAGATGCGGGCACCTCTGCATCATCCATCTGAGCGTTTGCCGTGATGATCTCGGTATAGATGTTCTCAGCGGTCAGGGCCTTTGCATCGGGCAGGATGCCGGCCTTTGCGGCCATCACGCTGTAAACATAGGAGTCGATCTCCGGGAACACCTTCTCACGCTGCTGGCGTGCCAGAGCGCTGGCGGCTGCAACCTGCATCTTGGTTTCATCCGTGTCCATCTTGTCCACCTCGAAAGTGAACGAACGATCTTTGTTGATCGTGAATGTCTCGGTGGTGGCCTGCAAGGTGCTGATCGTGCCATACTGAGACTTGTTCCCCTCCAGAATGGGGCCGTTGCGGTTGAAGTCCTCCATATCGGTGGTTTTGACCTTATACAGCTTGATGGTCTTTGCACCGTCAAAGCTGAAATCCTTGTTGGTTACAAGGCTGGTCTTGCTCTCGGAGTAAAACTGTTCGTCTGTATATGCCTGGAACTGGGTTGCTAACTCAATAGCCATTTATAGATCCTCTTTCAGTTGTTCAGACCGAAAGCCCGCTTTAACTCAGCGTCTTTGTCTTTGCCCTGAGAAAGCCACATCGGCGGGGTGTCCACCTTTGCGCCGGTGGTCGTGGTGGTGACGGTGTACCCGTTGCCGGTGACGCTCTGCACCGCCTTTACAGCGGTCTTGAACGCTTCCGGGTCGGACGTGTCCAGCTTATCCAGCAGCGCCGCGCTGATATGGTTATCAGCCAGATACTGCTTGCAGGCTTCCCGGGCTTCCCACTGGCTGAAACGCCGGCTTTTGGCTTCCAACGCTTCCTCGCGGGCTTTCAAGTCTTTTTCTCGTGCGTCAAGGTCGCCCACGCGCTCGGCACTCTTGGAGCGCTCACGGGCAAGCCGATCTGCAACGATGGTATTTAGTTCGGATTGGGTAAACATCCGCTCAGAGCCGTTGTTTTCGGCCTGCTGGGCGGCGCTGGGGGTAGTGGTGGGGTTTTCCATGTTGATACCTCATTTTCCGTATGAGTAGACGTAAAAAGCAGCAGGCGGCACCTTATTGCCGCGCATGGTGCACCGGGGAAAGGAAAAGCCCGGTGCAAGGGGTATGTCCGCTCCTGCAATGCTGGGCGCTCTGATCGTGGGTCATGGCACACCCACAGCCAGACCGTGCAGCAAAGAGCAGTCAGGAGCCGGACGGCGCTATAAGCCGCCTGCTATGCTCAGTATACCACATTGCGTTGTAAAATGCAAATATAATGCTATGAAATGTCATTTTATTGCCACATTGCGTTTTTGCTGGGACAACTGTAGACTGTATGCACCGTAGCTCATACCCATAGCATCAGCCATTGCGGCAGCTTCACCCAATGACAGCGGTTCACCGTGTTCCGCATGGTATGCAGCCCATGCCAGAGTACGGACGCGGGCCCGTTCCCGTTCGTCCTGGGCTTGCTTCATCTCGCAGTCAAGACAGCGGATTCCCGGTGCAAACTGGTACATCACAGCCCCACAGACAGGGCATTTCTTGAGCTTCGTTTTCGTCATGGTATCGAATGACCTCCGGCAAATAAAAAGAGCGTGCAGCAGCCTTTCCGGGGCTGTAACACGCTCTCAGGGGTGGGGGGTGGCGCTATGTACTCAACGCACCACCGTTAAATTTTACGCGTTGTAATGGTCTAAAAGAGCGCTTGTACTACGCTCATATTGTACCATAAAGCGGACACAACTTCAAGAATTTCACCGTGTAGTGTCATTCTTTGGCTGCTTCCTTCTCGTAGTTGTCCAGCCATTCCGCCACAGCTTCAAGACACATCGGCGGCGGTGCGATCACGCTATTAGTTGCACGATCTGCGATATAGAAAGAATCCGTGTTCTTATCCACATACACAGCAAGGTTGTGGGCGTTTGCTCTGGCTTTCAGGGCTTTAATAGTTGCTTCCATGATGTTACCTCCATTCGATTACTTGTTTGCAGCTTCCATAGCTGCAATCTGCTTGTCTGTCAGCTCGTTGAGCTGGTCTTTCAGCCCTGCAACGTCGCATATAGCAGCACTCAGGAGCGAATCATACCGCGGGGCAGCTTCCCATAGAAACGTGATCTCGTCTCTTGTGTGGCTGCGGTCAAGGTTATTCGCTTTGTGGCTTTCTTCAAACCATTCTGCAAAAATCGACAGCAGATTGTGAATGTCCTCTACAGCTCCGGCCAACTGCCCATAATCCACATCATTCAGGCACATACTGTCAAGCCCCCTTACCGGATGCCGCTGAACCACATCACAGCGGCACCGAGGAAACAAACCAGGTCGAACGGGGCCACGCACGAAAATTGATAAGCGGTGTAACCAAACATTGAAAAATCCTCCACATTTTGATAAAATAGAGGGCGGGAAACATTACTGCAATGCGTTGTCCCGCCACTTGCCGCCCGTCCCTGTTGGCGCAGGGAAAGGCGGCTTCGTTGTTTGTCAGCGGTCTTGGAGGTTACTCAGGACGGCATGGAATCGTCTTTGACAGGACTTCACGAGTTCTGCAAACTTCTTCGGGGTCATGTCGTGGGTAAAATCTGTATAGGCTTCAACGCCGTTCTTCACACCTTCCTGCTCTGCCTGCGCCATCAGATCAGCGGCCAACATGGCGATAGCGTTCTTGTCCACAGTGCTGACGGGCAGGTCATTCAGAGCGTTCATCAGGGCATTCGCCGCATTAACCAGCGGTTCACACTGCATACGGACTTCACGCGGGATGATGAGCAAACCTTCTTCGCCCAAAGAAATGCCGAGAATGTCAACGCTGCAAGGCTTCACACTGGGGGCTTCTTCCTCGTCATAAAGCAGCGTTGCGATGATCTTGCCATCAGGTTTGACCGTCAGCAGGTCGGATGCGTCCGGGTTGGCGCTTTCAAACACCAGCGACACATTGCCCAGCCCATCGGGTACAATGTTCAGCAGTTTCTCACCCTGCAAGCACTCAAGAATGGTATCGCGGTCAGTGGAAATAAACGACTTCATGGTTTCGTCCTTTCTTCGCCACTACTGGCGAAACAAAAAATTATAAACACGGCCAGTCTAGGCCGGGTCGGCTTAGTTGGTGCGGGTCATGCGCTCCACATAGATCCAGATCAGGCGCAGTTTGCGCAGATCAGCCTTTTCCAGCAACTTCGTAATAGCGGCAATGTAACCTTGTCGGTCTGTGGTGTTCATGTGCTCACCTCCTCACGTTTGGCGTTGTGATCTTCGCTCACATCATGCATAGCAACAAGGATGCACCCGCCGCGCGGGTCATTCGGGTATCGGTCGGGGCAGCTCTTTTCACAAGGCTTCCCGTCCAGCGGACAAATACGCTGTTTCATTGTGCTGCACCCTTTATGCCGGATGCTTCCAGCGGTTTTGCTTGCCATCGGGTACGGCCAGGAAATACCGCCCTTCACCTGTCGCAAGTTCGATGCGGCTTGCAATCGGTGGGGCAATGTCTTCCAGCCGTTCCGGCGTCCAGCAGCTAGAAATGATCGTGATTCTGCCGTTGCTGCACCGTGCGTCAATAACTTCAAGTGCCCGGTCAAGGTCGGCTGCGCTGGGTGTGCCTTTGCCGATATTGACAATATCAAGGAAGCCATCCAGCCACAGGATATTGCAGCCTTTGGCCGTCTCGATAAGCTGCCAGTCTTTGGAGCTGCGCCGGGAAAAGGCTTTCCACGGCTGGAAGTTCAGGCCGTTGCAGTCATTCGCCATCAAATGATAATAGATTTTGCTGCAGAGGTGGCTTTTGCCGGTGGCGGTCTGACCGCCGATGTAAAACACCCCTTCCGGGTGCTGGGCGAATGCACAGGCTTTCAAATGTAGGTCACGCTGCCAGTCGTTCAAATCGATATAATCGCCGTACCGGGGCGCATTGCCCGCTTTCCGGGCAGCATCATCCTGCTGGCGCTTATCACCGCATACGGGGCACGGCACCATTACATGGTGAAACCGTTCCTCATTCCACGGCACAAGCATCCAGCCACGCCCGTGGCACATGGTGCAAGAGCTTCCGCCGGCAGGGTGGTTATACTCTCGTACCTGAATCTGTTTCATCTCGTCCCACGTCAAAATTCATCACTCCTTTTCTCTGCGTCCGGTGGGGCTGCATCAGCAGCAGCCCACGCCGGGCGCTTCATGTTTTCAAAAAATTTGCGGCGTGCTTCATCGGTTGCAGCGTCATGGGTGTTATCGTCCATAATCGCACCTAGCGCCGCCATGCCGCCGCCAGCGCCCTTCAGGGGCGCACAGGCGGCAGGCGGTGCGGTCGGGTGCTGCTGTTCTCCCTCTCTTTTATCAATATCTTTCTCTTTTTCTTTTTCCTTCTCTTTGTGTAAACCGTTGGTTTCAGAATCAGGAAAACCAAAAGAATCGTTTTTTGACGGTCTACCGCCTTTTGCACCAGCATCATAATGTGCTTTGGCTGAATCTAACGTAGGCTTGACTAACGGCCAGTAACCGGCAATACTCTTTGGAAGCGTTGGCTCTTTTCCAGTTGTGCCGTATTCAATAATGGCCTCGTAGAACACAGCACGCAGTCTTGGCGGCATCGTCTGTGCTGTCTCACGGAACGTAAAATAGAATGGAAAGTACTTTCGGGGCAAGCTATCACCCAGCTTTCTTGCTCGTGGGCAACTCTTCAAAAAAGAAACTGCCGATCTGGTCAGCGGGGATGTCAAGAACCTTGCACAGGCCTGCTATATCCCGCGCCGTGAATGGCAGCCTGCCCGTCATTCGCGCAGTCAGGGTGCTGGGCGGAATGCCTGCCCGCCGGGCGGCTTCGGCCTGGCTCAGGTCAAGCTCTGCAAACCGCACGCGCAGTTTGTGAAATTTGCGATACATCGTCACACCTCACTTTCAAGAATTTCCTCTACAGGAACGTCAAAAGCAGCCGCGATAGCTGCCACGGTAGGTGCTGAGCAAGTGCCGCGATTCTTCACCGCTGAATAGCTCTGCGGCTTCAAACCGGCCTTTGCAGCTACTTGTGCGCCAGTCAAGCCGGAACGGCACTGCAAAACGCACAGACGTTCTTTGCTGATTTTCATTTATTTTCAGCTCCTTTCATCAATCGTTGATTGAATTATATATCAATCGTTGATAGATTTCAAGGGGTGAATATGTTAATTTTCTGTGAACAGAAAGGCAAATATCCCCCTTTTTATGCGTGATATGGTATTCTATATCCTGAAAAGGGGGATTTTTATGCCGCGTGAAGAGTACATCGCTCAAGCAGTGATTGATGCAATGAAGCAAGCTCGTATAGGTCGAAATCTGACACAAAAAGAGCTTGCAAAGAAAATGAATGTAAGCGTACAGTTTATAAGTCAGTATGAAACGGGGAAAAGGATGCCCAGGCTAGAAACCGCCATGAAATTCGGAAGAGCTTTGAGGGTTCCTCTTTGGCTGCTGCATCCTGGGTATAACAGTGATGTTGACGGCGATCAGATAAAAAAAGTCAGAGAATCTGCGGGAATGACGCAAGAAGAACTAGCAAAAAACATCGAAGAATTGCACTGGGAATGGTATCCAACTTCATACTCAGCAGACCTTATAAAAAGCATTGAAAATAGTTCGCTTCATCCTTGTGGGGAAGTAGTCTTCGCCATCGCCTATATTCTCAATGTCCCATGGTGGACTTTATATAAAGATGGTGATGCCGAAGAAGATCGCGCCGATCAAGCAAGCCTTGATGCATATATTGCAAGTCCTACAAACAGAGCTGACACAATAATTGATTGCTTAAACCCTGATGGGATAAAAAAATTTTTAGAGTATGGCGATATGCTCGTTAGTAGCGACAGATACCGCAAGAACGTCATAAAAATAACGCCAGCCGATAGCAGATTCCTGACCTATTTTGGTGGTTCGCCAGATGCGCCAACTTATCCCCCGTTTGATTTCCATAAGAAAGATTCCGACAAAAAATAAAGCCCGCTGCACAGAGCACAGCAGGCGGCGGGGGTGGGTATGTTCCAAACGGTACGTACCCACTGACGGGCAATCATTGACATAGAAAGGGGGTGCAGCCAGATGAACAAGAGAACGAACACCGCGCAATGGGAAGAAAAATACCAGCGCTGGCGCATAGCCGTGCAGAAAGACGGCGTGAGAAAGCAGTTTTACAGCTCTACGCCGGGGCGCACAGGGCAGCGGGAAGCCAATGCAAAGGCAGATGCATGGTTAGAGAATGATATTGCAGTCAAGGCCGGACGGGTCGAGAATGTCTATCAGCTATGGATAGATGATCTCAAACTCACCACCAGCACAGGCAACTGGAAGCCCGTAGAAAGCCGCTGGCGCACCTGGGTGCTGCCGATCATCGGCAAAAAGAAGGTCAACACCCTTACAGACCGGGACTTGCAAACCATCATCAACAAGGCCGCTGCCGCCGGGAAGAGCCGCAAAACCTTGCAGCTGATTGCCAGCGATCTCCGGGCATTCTGCAAATACTGCCGCAAAGCAAAGCTCTCCACCTTCCTGCCGGAGGATGTACAGATACCCGCCAGCGCCCGTTATAAGGGCAAGAGCGTGTTGCAGCCTGCCGATCTGGTAAAGCTGTTCAGCATTGATACAACGCTCTACAGGGGCAAGCGGGTGCATGATGACTTTATACACGCCTACCGCTTCCAGACGCTTACAGGCTTGCGGCCCGGGGAGCTGTTGGGGCTGCGCTGGGCAGACGTGCAGGGCAACACGGTGAATGTGCGCCGATCTATCAACATCCACGGAGAGGAAACGCAGGGCAAGAACCAGAATGCAATCCGGTCTTTTGTGCTGTCTGGCCTTGCCCGTGCCGTGCTGGAACAGCAGCGGGCAGTGACAGGGACACGGGAAAGCGTGTTTGAAATCAGCAGCGAACTGTATTACTGGAAGCGCTGGCAGGCCTATTGCAAGGCAAACGGCATTGACAGAATATCAGTTTACGAATTGCGGCACACTTTTGTCAGCGTGGTCAAGACGCTGCCAGAGGGCGAAATCAAAGAGCTGGTAGGCCACAGCCAGAACATGGACACATTCGGCCAGTATTCCCACGCTCTTACCGGGGACGCGGAAAACACCGCCCAGGCCGTCAATGCTGCTTTCCTCAAGCTGCTGGGAAACGGCTGATTTGTAACACACTTTTTAACACACAGTTGCTTCCAACATTCTTGTATAGTGCACAGAATGATACACGATTCACGATAAAAATAGCGCTGGCAAGAGGATAAAATCTGACGTTTTACAGCGTTAGAACGTGGTTTATTAGTTCGATTCCCATTGCCCGCTCCATGCAGAAAAGACGCTGGTTCGTAAAGAATCAGCGTCTTTCTGTATGCTCTGACCCAGTTTTTGACCCGCATTCCATTTCGGAGACCCAAAAGCGGCCCTTTCCCCGAACAACAGGGAGAGGGCCGCTTTTCTGTTAGATTATAATGTTATTGTCCTCACATACTCCACCGGCTCTTATCTGCCCGGGTGTCGAGATGCACCCAGCCGGTGCGGCGCTTCGGGTGGTAGGCATCCTTCGGGTAGCGCCCGATGCCGCCCCGGGCGGGCAGCAGGGTCTCGGCGTAGGCGGCGACCGAGGCCACCGGGGTGTCCTCCACCCAGAAGTCCGCCGCCCGGCCCAGCAGGTGCTGGCTGGACTTGCTGCCGCCGACGGCGGCATTGTGGGCAGCGGTGCGGTAGCCACTGGTGATATGCAGGGGCTTTCCGAAGTGCTCCCGGATGCACTGGAGCAGCACCACCAGCTCCTCGTCGAGGAGCACGACGTCGCTGCCCTTGCAGCCGAACTCCCGCACCCGGAAGCTGGGCGAGAGCTGCCGAGTGGAGTCCCGGCGGAGGCTGTATTCACAAATCGACATCTTCAGTCCTCCGCTCCGCCCTTCTTCCCGCAGATCTCTTCAAGCTCCGCCTTGGAGAGGATGCCCTTGCGGACATACACCCGCAGCATGGCCTCCGAGATACGGCCCTGCTCCCAGCGTTCGGCCAGTTTTTCCTTGTTGCTCATGTTTTCGTCTCCTTTCTTATTCTGCATCCGGCAGGCTCAGGGCCACCATGTCTTCCAGCGCGTCCGCAATGCGGGTCTGGTCGGAGATACCGGTGTCCGCAGGCGGGGCGTCCTCGAAGGCCTCCATGGCGGCGAGGTAGTCCTCGTCGGTGGTGCAGCCGCTGAAGTCACAGCCTGCCCTGCGGCAGCGCTCCACGGCCTCGTCGAAGATGAGGGCCACGCTGCCATTGATGACGCCGCCGCCCACGATCATCTTCGCAAAGCGGCCCCACGGGTAGCGGTCGAGCCACTGTTCGGCGGTGAGCACCTCGCCCACCGGGGTGATCACATCGGAGCTGTTGTCGTAGATCTTGTAACGTGCCATTCTGAGTTTCCTCCTTATTCCTTATATGGTATAAATGTCAACGGTGTCATGGTAGAGGCTTGCCGCATTCCTGCCGCCCGCAAACAGCACATAGTCCCCGACGGCGGCAGCAGCCATGCTGTTCCTCGCCTCGCTCAGAGCAGTGAGGGTCGTTCTGGTCAGCGAGGCGTCGCAGACATCCACCGTGCTGGACTCATCGCCGCCTGCGAAAAATGCATACCCACCGGCCGTCACCGCATCCGGCTGTCTTGCCGCGCTGAGGATGCTGACCGTTGTTTTGGTGAGGGAGGCGTCGTAGACATCCGCATCGGCCGTATCGCCCGCAAAGAGGGCATATCCGCCCACCGCCGCCGCGGCATAGCTGTTCTGGGCACTGCTCAGGTTTGCCGCCGCCGTGAGGGTCAGGGAAGCGTCGTAGGCGTCCACCACAAGACTGCCATCCTTGGGGGTGCCGCCTGCAAAGAGGGCATGGCTCCCGACGGTCGCGCCCGCCGGGAAGAACCGTTTGGTGGACAGCGGCGTGCCCGCCGTCCGGGTGAGGGCCTCATCGTAGACGTCCACGGTCGTGAAAGCGCCGCCCGTGGTAAGGCCGCCTTGTCCGCCTCCGGCAAAGAGCGCACGGGAGCCAAGCACCGTGCAGCCCATCCTCGTCCGCATCCTGCTCAGCGCGGCAGCTGACGTCCGGGTGAGGGAGGCGTCGTAGGCATCCACCGTGTTATGGCCCCCTCGGGCGGTCGGCGTAGCAGTCCCGCCCGCAAACAGAGCATACGCCCCGAGCGGCACGGCGGAATGCAGATACCTCTTGTCCCCCAGCGCCGCCGGGGCCGTCCGTGTGAGGGAGGTGTCGTAAGCGTCCACCGTATTGCAGACCGCGTTCGAGGCCGTGCCAGCGAAGCGTCCGCCCCCGATGAGCGCACTGTTCCCTGCCGCCGCGGCCTTTGCGCCGTATTTCGGGGCCGCGAGAGGCACACCCGTCCCGGCATACTCCGGCTCTGCGCTGTAGCACAGCCGCGCCCTGTTCCCGACGCCGACGTACATCTTCCGGACTGCACGGGCCTTGCCCGTCACCCCGACATAGGCTTTTTTCATCCTGCGGGCGACGCCGCCCGCACCTACATAGATCCCCTTTGCCATCTTCTGCCCCCTTTACGCATACACGATGAGCACCTTGTTGGTGGCAAGGCTGCTGCCTGCACCGGGGTCGGCCGTCTGGGCCGCAAAGGTGAATCCGTTGACACTGTTGGCCGTACCGCCCGCCGAGGAAGAACCGGCGTAGCTGTGAGTATGGCTGGCAGCGGCTTTCCCGGCCAACGCGCTGCCGACGGCCTTGGCATCTGCC
>OCPW01001530.1_pt1 | contig 12405 bp, 8 predicted proteins | sample 1538761 | NCBI WGS metagenome assembly OCPW01 (sample SAMN04571724, study PRJEB22368) | human gut metagenome | biome: human gut; material: stool | host: Homo sapiens | place: Luxembourg | collected 2012-09-20
CTTTGTGTATTATCGAGCATTTTGGCAACGCAGATGCCGTGCCGCAGCCGCCGGAGCGGTGCTTAAGCCGTAAGGCGGGAATTGTGCGGTGTTGCCTAAGGGCTGCAATGACAGACTTTGCCCGCATCAGTCACCTTCGATGACAGCTTCCCCCTCGGGGGAAGCTTTTTTTGTTTGTGGAATTTTCCCAAACACCCCGCCACTTTTCTAAATGGCGCTGTCAAAAAAATAACGGTATAATAAAGGCAGAACATGGGAATCATCGGCAAACAGCCGATACAATAAAAGGAGAGAATTTCTATGGCGAGTCGTATTGTACTGAACACTATTTCCTACCACGGCCACGGCGCAATCGAGAACATCGTTCCCGAGCTGACTGCCCGCGGCTACAAGAAGGCTTTCGTCTGCTCTGACCCCGATCTGATCAAGTTCGGCGTCACCAAGAAGGTCACCGACCTGCTGGACGCCGCCGGCTTTGCCTACAGCGTTTACAGCGAGATCAAGCCCAACCCCACCATCCAGAACGTTCAGGACGGCGTTGCCGCCTTTAAGGCTGCCGAGGCTGACTGCATCGTCACCATCGGCGGCGGCTCCTCCATGGATACCGCCAAGGCCATCGGCATCATCATCAACAACCCCGAGTTCGCGGACGTCCGCAGCCTGGAGGGTGTTGCCCCCACCAAGAAGCACGCCGTGTTCACCATTGCGGTGCCCACCACCGCCGGCACCGCTGCCGAGGTCACAATCAACTACGTCATCACCGATGTCGAGAAGAAGCGTAAGTTCGTCTGCGTGGACACCAACGACATCCCCGAGATCGCCGTTGTCGACCCCGATATGATGTCCAGCATGCCCAAGGGCCTGACCGCCGCTACCGGCATGGACGCCCTGACCCACGCCATCGAGGGCTACATCACCAAGGGCCACTGCACCATCTCCGATATGTTCCATCTCGAGGCCATCAAGCTGATTTCCGAGAACCTGCGCGGCGCCGTGCAGAACACCCCGGAGGGCCGCGAGGGCATGGCTCTGGGCCAGTACATTGCCGGTATGGGCTTCTCCAACGTCGGCCTGGGCATCGTCCACAGCATGGCCCACGGCCTGTCCGCCCTGTATGACACCCCCCACGGCGTTGCCTGTGCCATCATCCTGCCCACCGGTCTGGAGTACAACAAGACCGCGGCTGGCGAGCGTTACCGTGCCGTCGGCAAGGCGATGGGCGTGACCGGCATTGATGAGATGAACGACGTCGAGGCCGCCGATGCCACGATTGCCGCCGTCAAGAAGCTGAGCGCCGACGTGGGCATCCCCGCCGACCTGAAGGGCATTCTGAAGGAGGAGGACGTCCAGTTCCTGGCCGAGTCCGCCTTTGCCGACGCATGCTGCCCGGGCAACCCCCGCGACACCAGCGTTGAGGAGATCAAGGAGCTGTACCGCAGCCTGATGTAATTTAGTATTACATAATGTAAGAGGGTATCTGCTGAAATGGCAGGTACCCTCTTTTTTGCTGCGATGTTGTTTATGGGTGGTCCGTAGGGAGCGGTCTTGACCGCTCCGGGAACGTGACGATGGCCGCAAACAGCCCGGAGGGGTCAAGACCCCTCCCTACAAGCAGGGTAGGGGCCGCACATGTGCGGCCCGCAACCTTACGGCAAAAGCAATTTTACCGGAAAGCCGCGGGCCGGGCATGCCCGGCCCCTACAAATAATGTGATTTTGTTTGGAATTTCTTCGGTTCCTTCTTTGCAAAGAAGGAACAAACCCCCCGTTAAGAATCCGAATCCAGCTTCAGCACCGCGGTAAACGCCTCGCTCGGCAGGGTCACGCTGCCCAGCTGGCGCATCTTCTTTTTGCCTTCCTTCTGCTTTTCCAGCAGCTTCTTCTTACGGGTGATGTCACCGCCGTAGCACTTGGCCAACACGTCCTTGCGCATGGCTTTGACCGTCTCGCGGGCAATGACCTTGCCGCCCACAGCCGCCTGCACCGGGATCTCAAACAGCGCGCGGGGGATGTTCTCCTTCAGCTTCTCGCAGATGCGGCGGCCCTTCGCGTAGGCGTTGTCTGCAAAGACGATCATCGACAGGGCATCGACGACCTCGCCGTTGAGCAAAAAGTCCAGACGGACGAGCTTGCTCTCGTGCCAGCCCTCCCACTCGTAGTCGTAGCTGGCATAGCCGCGGCTGCGGGACTTGATGGCATCAAAGAAGTCGTAGACGATCTCGCCCAGCGGGATCAGGTAATGCAGGTCAACGCGCGTTTCGTCCATATACTTCATGTCGACCAGCACGCCGCGCTTCGTCTGGCACAGATCCATCAGCGGGCCGACGTAATCGTTCGGCGTGTAGATGTGCGCGTTGACGAACGGCTCCTCCTGCTTGACGATGCGGGTCGGGTCGGGGTAGGCGGAGGGGTTGTCAATGACCTCCACCGTGCCGTCGGTCAGCGTCAGGCGGTACTGGACGCCCGGCGTCGTCGTGATCAGGTCAAGGTCAAACTCGCGCTCAAGACGCTCAGTGATGATCTCCATGTGGAGCAGGCCCAGAAAGCCGCAGCGGAAGCCGAAGCCCAGCGCGGCACTCGTCTCCGGCTCAAAGGTCAGGCTCGCGTCGTTGAGTTGCAATTTCTCCAGCGCGTCCTTCAGGTCGGGATAGTCCGCGCCGTCGGCGGGGTAGATGCCGCAGAACACCATCGGCGTGACCGTGCGGAAGCCGGGCATCGGCTCCGGTGTGGGGTTGGCGGCCAGCGTGACGGTATCGCCGACGCGGGTGTCGCGCACAGTCTTGATGCTGGCCGTCAGGTAGCCGACCTCACCGGCCTCGAGCTTGTCACAGGGGGTCAGGCTCGTTGCGCCCATGTGGCCGACCTCCACCAGCTGGAACTCCGCGCCGGTGCTCATCAGGCGGATGGTATCGCCGGGCTTGACCGTGCCCTCAAAGATGCGGACGTAGACGATGACGCCTTTGTAGCTGTCGTAGATGGAGTCGAAGATCAGCGCCTTCAGCGGTGCGTCGGGGTCGCCGGTGGGGGCGGGAATATCCCGCGCAACGCTTTCCAGCACCTCCTTGACGCCGATGCCCAGCTTGGCCGAGACGCGCGGTGCCTCCATGCAGGGCAGGCCGATGACGTCCTCGACCTCCTTCGCCACGGCGTCGGGGTCGGCACTGGGCAGGTCGATCTTGTTCAAAATCGGCACGACCTCCAGATTGTGGTCCAGCGCCAGATAGCAGTTCGCCAGCGTCTGCGCCTCAACGCCCTGGCTGGCGTCGACGACGAGGACTGCGCCCTCGCAGGCGGCCAGACTGCGGCTGACCTCGTACTGGAAGTCCACATGGCCCGGGGTGTCGATGAGGTTGAACTCATAGGTCTCGCCGTCGTCGGCCTTGTAGCGCATCGTGACGGCGCGGGCCTTGATGGTGATGCCGCGCTCCTTCTCGATGTCCATGTCGTCCAGCACCTGGTCGGTCATGGTGCGCTTGTCGACGCTGTCGGTCAGCTCCAGCATACGGTCCGACAGAGTGGACTTGCCGTGGTCGATGTGGGCAATAATGCAAAAGTTGCGGATGTTCTTGCGGGCCATCAGGTTTCCTCCAAATTGTTCCAGATCTCGCAGATCTTGCCGTTTTCCTTATATACGCGGGGCACGCGGCGGGCAAGGCCGCACACGACCTCGTAGTTGATGGTCTGTGTCTTGGCGGCAATCGTGTCAGCCGTGTCGCCGCCGTCCGGGCCAAAGACCGTGACCTCGTCGCCCATCTTCACGCCGGGAATGTCCGTCACATCGACCATTGTCTGGTCCATGCAGACGCGCCCGACCACGGGGGCCCGCTGGCCGCGGATGACCATGACGCCCCGGTCCGGCCCGCCGGACAGCATCCGCGGGTAGCCGTCAGCGTAGCCCACACAGACTGTGGCGACGCGCATCGGCTTATCGGCGGTAAAGGTGCGCCCGTAGCTGACGCTCTGGCCGGGCTGCAGCTCCTTGACAAAGGTCACGACGGATTTCAGCGACATGACGGGCTGCAGGGCGGGGAAGTGTACCTCACTGCTGGGGTCAAGCCCGTACAGGATGATGCCCGCGCGGGTCATGTCGTGCCGCCACTCGGGGTGGCGCAGCTGTGCGGCAGAGTTGGCGCAGTGTACCGTGCCGACGGGGCAGCCGTCCGCACGCAGCCGCTCCACGACCTGCGCGAACAGCGCGTGCTGCTCGTCGGTGTAGCGCTCGTCGTCGGGCTCGACGCTGTCCGCCACCGCAAAGTGCTGAAAGACGCCGCAGATGTCCAGCCCGGGCAGGGCGTAGAGAGCCTCCAGCTCGCGGATGGTCTCCGCAAAGCCGGAACGCACCGCAAAGCCGATGCGGCCCATGCCGGTGTCGATCTTCAGGTGGACCTTAACCTTGACGCCCGCCTTGACGGCGGCGGCGGAGAGCGCCTGTGCGTATTCGGTCGAATAGCAGGTGGTGATCAGGTCGTTGGCAGCCAGCACAGCCGCATAGGTGGGGTCTGCGTAGCCCAGAATCAGGATGGGCGTTGTGATGCCGCCGCGGCGCAGGTGCCGCCCCTCGCCAAGGGAACTGACCGCGAAGCCCGCAGCACCGGCCTCCTGCAGAACGCGGGCAATGACGTTATCGCCGTGGCCGTAGGCGTCCGCCTTGACGACGGCGCAGACCGGCCCGCCTACGGTGCGGCGGATATATTCATAATTTTCACGCAGAGCCGTCAAATCGATCTCGGCCCAGCAGTGCTTTTCCAAGGTAAGTGTATTCATAGTGCGCCATTTCCTCCGTAACAGTTTATTATAGCATGAAAACAGCGTTCCTGCAACCAATTTTCTGATTTTCTAATTTTCGCCGTCGTCGTTTGTGGTCAGGTGTGCGGCGTCCGTCTCGGACCAGTGGCCGTGTACCCGCTGCACGCCGACGATGCGCAGCTTGGAATGCAGGAAGTGCTGTTCGCGGTAAAGGCTGAAATAGCTCGACAGCATGTAGGAAACCGCGCATGCCAGCGCAAACAGCGAGACGCACTGCCCGCCGAATACCTCGATGGCAAGGCAGATGGACGCCAGCGGGCTGTTGGTGCAGCCGCAGAACAGTGCAACCATGCCCAGCGCCGCGCCCAGTTGCGGCGGCAGACCCAGCATCGGCGCGGCCACACAGCCGAACGTCGCGCCGGTGAAGAAGATCGGCACGATCTCGCCGCCCTTGAAGCCTGCGCCCAGGGTCAGTGCGGTGAACAGCATCTTTAAAAGGAAGGCGTAGGGAACGGCCTCGCCGTCGATGGCGGCCTCGATGACCGCCGCGCCCGCGCCGTTGTAGTCGGTGGTGCCCAGCAGCTTTGTCAAGGCGATAATGAGCACGCCGCCCGCGGCGACGCGCAGGTAGATGTTCGGAAAGAATTTCCGGTACAGCTTCGGTGTGACATGGAGCAGCTCACAGAAGAAGATGCTCAGCGCGGCCAGCAGCGCACCCAGGATGATAACGCGGACGAGATTGTCCGGCGTGGGGGCAGCCTCGGCCTGTAAGACGAACGCCTCGGGCGCCAGCCCCATTTTGCCGCTGATGAAAACGCCCAGCAGCGCCGACACCAGACAGGGGAGCAGTGCCGCGTACTGCATGGAGCCGACATCGACGACCTCCAGCGTGAAGATCGTTGCGGCCAGCGGCGTGCCGAAGATGGCCGAGAACGCGCCCGCCATGCCGCACATCGTCATTAAGCGGCAGTCGCGGTTTTCTAAGCGCAGCGCCCTGCCGAGCTGCCCGGATACGCTGCCGCCCAGCAGCAGAGCCGCGCCCTCGCGTCCGCTGGACCCGCCGAACAGATGCGTGGCGACGGTGGAAACAAAGATGAGCGGCGCGGTGCGCAGTGTCAGCGGCTTGTGCTCCCGCACGGATACGAAGATTTGGTTCGTAGAGCCGCCGCCATCCGGGTCAAAGCGGTGATACAAAAATACGATAACAAGACCGGCAACGGGCAGCAGGTAAAGCAGCCACGGGTGCGCGCCGCGGGTGGCGTTGGCCCAGTTGAGCGCCAGCCCGAATGCGCCGCCCAACGGGCCCACCACGCAGCCCACCAGCGCCGCCAGCACCAGCCACTTGGCGCACACCGCCTGATACCCCGCCGCGCTGCGCAGATACCGTTTGATCCGCTCCAAGACGACCCCTCCTATGCTATGCAAAATTTGAGATTATTATAGCCTTTTTGTTGGGAAAAGACAACAGAAAAATGAACCGCGGCAGCGCCTTTTGGCAGAGAAAACCGAAGAACATTCCTACGTGTGTACCGAATAACAGAAGCGCCGCAGATTTCAATGAATCTGCGGCGCATTCCGATGGTCGAGGTGACAGGACTCGAACCTGCGGCCTCGTGGTCCCAAACCACGCGCGCTACCAACTGCGCAACACCTCGTTCTTATAACTTATCCATTATAATACACAAGCGGTGCGGGCGTCAAGTCCCGGCGCGGCAAAAATCATACAGCCAGGCGGAGCAGCCCCAGCACCAGCAGGTGCGCGGGGTAGAAGGCATAGAAGAACCACTTGTAAAACGTGCGCCCGCGGGCGGCGCGCCGGCCGTTGTACAGGTACAGGATCACAAACGCAGAGACAAGGATCGGCACAGCGCAGCCGACGGCCTCCCACACCTGCCCGCTGCCCAGCCCGGCCATGCCGCCGTAGAGCAGCGCCGCCGCGCCGAACGCGGCTTTCTGCCGCGTTCGGTTCCCCCCGGCCCAGGCAAACAGCAGCGTGAACACCGGGGCCAGCAGCGCCCAGTCACAGAACAGCGATGCGCAGATCAGCAGCACGATGCAGACGCCACGCAGCACGCGGTCCCGAATCTTCTCCTGCACCAGCAGCACCAGAAAGCAGAGCAGCAGCGTGAACAGCATGTTGAACTGCACAAACCCGGCGATGCCGTTTGCCGGAAAAGCCAGCTGATACGGCAGCTGCGCCAGCACGGCAAACCCCAGCAACCGCCCGGCGTAGCGACGTTTGGAGCGGGTGCAGCCGTAGCCTTCGACGAGAAAAAAGCACATCGTCACGGCGGTAAAGTAGCCGATGCAGAGGCACAGATTTGTCAGCGGCTGCCCGGCGGGCAGAAAGACGTTCGCAATGTGGTTGATAAGCATGGTGAGCATGGCAACCATCTTGATGGAATCACGGGACATGGTAAAAACCCCTTTCGTATTCATTGTAAAGTACGAGGGAGCGGGCGTCAAGATTGCAGCGGCACGGCAACATTTTTGCGGACCGCCCTTTCTTTTGCCCTGTGCCTGCGCTATAATGAAGTACAGGAAAGCTATCGGAACAGGGAAAACAACACAGCGCTGCCGCAAGGTGTTCTGCGCGGGGATGCAGGGCTTTTCCCTGTGCCGGTCATTTGCTGTGTGCTGGTGTTTGTGATCGAGCTGTTTGTGTGAGGTACTATGATTGACGCAATAAAAATCCGCGGTGCGCGGGTACACAACCTGAAAAACATCGACGTCGATATCCCCTTAAACAAAATCGTCGGCATTGCGGGCGTGTCCGGGTCGGGCAAATCGTCGCTGGCACTCGGCGTGCTGTATGCCGAAGGCTCGCGCCGCTACCTTGACGCGCTGTCCACCTACACCCGCCGCCGCATGACCCAGGCCGCCAAGGCACAGGTGGATGAGGTGCTTTACGTCCCCGCCGCGCTGGCGCTGCACCAGCGGCCCGGTGTGCCGGGCATCCGCAGCACCTTCGGCACGGGTACCGAGCTGCTGAACAGTCTGCGGCTCATGTTCTCCCGCCTGGCCAGCCACCGCTGCCCCAACGGCCATTATGTGCCGCCAACGCTGAACGTCGCCGCCGAGCAGCCGATTTATTGCCCGGAATGCGGCGCACTTGTGCGTGCGCCGTCGGCGGAGGAGCTGGCCTTCAACAGCCAAGGTGCCTGCCGCACCTGCGACGGCACGGGCCTGGTCCGCACCGTGGACCGTGCCACGCTTGTGCCTGACGAGAGCATCAGCATTGACGACGGGGCCGTCGCGCCGTGGAACAGCCTGATGTGGTCGCTTATGACCGACGTCTGCCGCGCCATGGGCGTGCGCACCAATGTGCCGTTCCGTGAACTGACCGACAGGGAAAGAGACATCGTTTTCAACGGCCCGGCGGAGAAAAAGCATATCTTCTACAAAGCCAAAAGCACGCCCGAGGCCGGGGAACTGGACTTTACCTATTACAATGCGGTCTACACGGTGGAGAACGCCCTGGCCAAGGTCAAGGACGAGAAGGGCATGAAGCGGGTGGAAAAATTCCTGCGCGTGGATACCTGCCCGGACTGCCGTGGCTCGCGCCTGTCAGAGGCCGCCCGTGCGCCGCGGCTGCGGGGCATCGGGCTGGATGAGGCGTGCAGGATGACGCTGACAGCACTCTGTGGCTGGGTGGACGGCGTGCCCGCCAGCCTGCCGCCCGAGATGCGCCCCATGGCCGAGAGCATCTGCGCCTCGTTCCGCGAGACCGCACGTCGGCTGCTGGATCTGGGGCTCGGCTACCTGACGCTGGACCGCGCGTCGTCAACGCTTTCCACCGGTGAGCGGCAGCGGATGCAGCTGGCCCGCGCCGTGCGCAACCGCACCACGGGCGTTTTGTACGTGCTGGACGAGCCGTCCATCGGGCTGCACCCCTCCAACATCGTCGGCCTGAACGGCGTCATGCACGACCTGATCGCCGACGGCAACTCGGTGGTGCTCGTTGATCACGACACACAGGTGCTGGCGGAGTCGGACTGGCTCATCGAGATGGGCCCCGAGGCCGGTGCGGGCGGCGGGCACGTCATTGCCGAGGGCACGGTGGCCGACCTGGCCGGGAACCCGGCGTCCCAAATCGGCCCGTTTCTGGGCGGGCAGGGGAGTGCTGCGCCCCGGAACCGCCCGGCGGCGGAGCTGTTTGCCGAGGGGCACATCCATCTTTCGACGGACGCCATCCATACGGTCAAGCCGCTGGAGGTGGACATTCCCAAGGGGCGGCTGACCGTTGTCACGGGTGTGTCCGGCTCCGGCAAGACGACGCTGATTCTGGAAAGCCTTGTCCCGGCGCTGGCGGCGCAGACGGCGGGCAAGCCGCTGCCGCCCCACGTAAGGGCCGTCGAGGCCGACGGCATCGCGCAGGTAAAGCTCATTGATGCAACGCCGATTGGCATCAACGTGCGCTCCACCGTGGCGACCTACGCCAATGTACACGACGAGCTGCGCAAGGTTTTTGCCCGCACGCCCGATGCCAAACGGCTGGGCTACAAGGCGGGCGACTTCTCCTACAACACAGGCAAGCTGCGCTGCCCGGTCTGTGACGGCACCGGCGTCATCAGTCTGGACGTGCAGTTTTTGCCCGATGTGGAAATTCCCTGTACCGGGTGCCATGGCTCCCGCTACAGCCGCGACGCCGACGCCGTGCGGCACGAGAACAGGCACGGCGGGACCTGCACGCTGCCGCAGCTCATGGACATGGACATCAACACGGCGCTGACCGTCTGTACAGACTTGAAATTGGTGACACAGCGCTTAAAAGTGCTGCGGGATCTGGGCCTTGGTTACCTGACGCTGGGCGAGGAAACGCCGAGCCTGTCCGGCGGCGAGGCACAGCGGCTGAAGCTGGCCAGCGAGATGGGCAGGGCCCAGCATGACACAGTGTTTGTCTTTGACGAGCCGACCATCGGCCTGCACCCGCTGGACGTGCGCACGCTGCTGGGCGTGTTCCGAACCCTGATCGAAAACGGCGCGACGGTCATCGTCATTGAGCATGACCTCGACGTCATCCGCAGCGCGGACTATCTCATCGACATGGGACCCGGCGGCGGTGAGGAGGGCGGACGTGTCGTCGCCTGCGGAACCCCCGCCGAGGTGAAGCGGAACCCGGAGAGCAGGACGGGGAAATTTATCTGAAACGTATCATGCCTTCCCCCTTGGGGGAAGGTGGCCGTAGGCCGGATGAGGGGCGAGCTTGCCGTGATTGCCCGTAAAAGGGTTGCTGCGCAAACTCGCCCCTCATCAGTCACCTTCGGTGACAGCTTCCCCCGAGGGGGAAGCCTTTTTTGTTTTGTACATCCTGCACAAAAACTACCCTTCATTTTTGGTGAGTGAAAATGACCGAAACTGATTGATTTTGACGGATAATCTGCTATAATAAAGCTACAGTCAATCAGAAACATCCACAAAACACCAAAATCGGTCAAACAAAGACCGGGAAAGGAGCAAAACCCTATGTTAGCCGAGGAACGCTTTGCCCTGATCCTGAACCTGCTGGCGGAAAAACGCACCGCCACCGTGCAGGAGCTGTGCGAGGCACTTAACGCCAGTGAATCCACGATCCGCCGCGACCTGACCGAGCTGGCGCGGCAGGGCCGTTTGAATAAGGTCCACGGCGGTGCGACCCTGCCGGACGGCCAGTTTTTGGCCGATGAGCCGACGATGGCCGCCAAGGAGGCGCTTGCCGTCGGGCAGAAGCGCAGCATCGCGCAGGCCGCGGCAGACCTGATCCGGGCGGAGGATTTCATCTACATCGACGCCGGTACAACCACGCTGGCCATGGTCCGGGCGCTGAGCGGCCCCGCGCTGGAGGCCCACTACGTCACCAACGGCATCGCCCACGCGCGGCTGCTGGCACAAAAAAGCTGCCACGTCTGCGTGCCGGGCGGTCTGCTGCGCCCCCGGACAGAGGCCATCATCGGTGCGGCGGCCATCACGGCGCTGCAGCAGTTCAATTTCACCAAGGCGTTCATCGGGGCCAACGGCGTGGCGCTGAACGTCGGATTCACAACGCCCGACCCGGAGGAGGCCGCCGTCAAGGCCGCTGCCGCCCGCCGCGCGCGGGAGACCTGGTATCTGGTGGATGACAGCAAATTCGGCCGGGTCTATCCGGCCGTCATCGGGGAGATTTACAGCGGCGCGATCCTGACAAACCGCTGCCCTGATCCAAAATACAGACAGCTGACACTGGTAAAGGAGACAGAGCAATGATCTACACAGTGACATTCAACCCGGCCATTGACTATGTCGTGCGGCTGGACCGTGAGCTGCAGGTGGGCGACGTCAACCGCGCCAGGGGCGAGGACTGCGTGCTGGGCGGCAAGGGCATCAATGTGTCCGGCGTGCTGGCCCAGCTCGGGTGCGAGAGCGTCGCCCTCGGCTTTGTGGCGGGCGAGACCGGTGCCTGGCTGGAGCGCGGCCTGGCTGCGCAGGGCCTGAAAACCGATTTCGTCCACCTCGACCACGGTATGACCCGCATCAACGTCAAGATCAAGGCCGGGCAGGAGACCGAGCTCAACGGCGCGGGCCCCGACATCCCGGAAGCCGCCATGCAGGCGCTGGAGCAAAAGCTCGACGCCCTGCAAAAGGATGACATTCTGGTGCTGGCGGGCAGCATTCCGGCCAGTCTGGCCCAGACGACCTATGAGCGGCTGCTGGCCCGGCTGGAGGGCCGCGGCATCCGCGCCGTGGTCGATGCCACGCGCGATTTGCTCGTGAACGTGCTGCCCTACAAGCCGTTCCTCATCAAGCCGAACAACCACGAGCTGAGCGAGATCACGGGCGTCAGGCTGACAAATGATAAGGAAATTGCCGCTGCTGCCCACATGATGCAGGACAAGGGCGCGCGCAATGTGCTGGTCAGTATGGCGGGCGACGGTGCGCTGCTGCTGGATGAGCACGGCACGGTCTACCGCATCGGCTGCCCCAGGGGCAAGGTCGTCAACAGTGTCGGCGCGGGCGACAGCATGGTGGCCGGTTTTGTGGCCGGATATCTGCAAAGCCGCAGCTACGCGCAGGCGCTGCGGCTGGGCACCGCCTGCGGCAGCGCAACGGCTTTCAGCCTTGGGCTTGCCACAAAGGAAAAGATCGACGAGCTGCTGGCGCAGCTTTGATAGGATAAAAGGAACAAAGGAGGAACGTTTATGCGCATTACCGAGTTATTTACCGCACAGTCCATTGCGCTGGACGAAGCGCTGCAGACGCAGGAGCAGATCCTGAGCCGTCTGGTGGAACTGCAGGCTACCCACGGCAACATCACCGATAAGGATGCCTACAAAAAGGCGCTCTATGCCCGCGAGGCCGAGGGCTCTACCTATGTGGACAACGGCATCACGGTGCCCCACCCGTCCCAGTCTGGCTGCCCTGCGGCTGACAACCCCGGTGCAGTATAACGCCGAGGATGACGGCACCACCGACCTGCTGTTTGCCATTGCCGCCCCGGAAAACGGCAGCTTGCACGTGGATATGCTGGCACGCATGATGCAGATGCTGATGAACGAGGACTTTGTGGAAAAGCTTAAAGCTGCAAAGAGCCCCAAGGAGTTCTTGGAGTGCATCGACGCGCAGGAGGAAGCGCAGTTCGGCACAGAAAGCTTTACCCAGCAGGCCATCCCGCAGGACGGCTACCGCATTCTGGCTGTAACTGCCT
>OCPW01001569.1_pt1 | contig 12096 bp, 9 predicted proteins | sample 1538761 | NCBI WGS metagenome assembly OCPW01 (sample SAMN04571724, study PRJEB22368) | human gut metagenome | biome: human gut; material: stool | host: Homo sapiens | place: Luxembourg | collected 2012-09-20
CCCCCGCCATTGCCACTCCCTTTCCAAGACATAACAAAACGGAGAAAACCATGATCCATCAATACAAATTAAGCGGTTACAACATTGTGCTGGATGTCTACAGCGGCAGCGTGCATGCGGTGGATGACGTCGCCTATGACGCCATCGCCCTGATCGACCAAGGCAGCAGCCGGGAGCAGGCTGCTGCAGCCCTCGCCAAAAAGTACGCGGACCGCGCCGATGTGACCGCCGCCGACATCAGCGACGTGCTCGACGACATCGACGAGCTGACCGCCGCGGGCCAGCTGTTTGCGCCCGACGCCTACGCCGACCACGCCTTTGACTTCAAAAACCGCTCCAACGTTGTCAAGGCGCTCTGCCTGCACGTCGCCCACACCTGCAACCTGAATTGCAGCTACTGCTTCGCCGCGCAGGGCAAGTTCCACGGCGAGGCCGGTCTCATGAGCTTCGAGACCGGCAAGCGCGCGCTGGATTTCCTCATCGAAAACTCCGGCACCCGCCGCAACCTCGAGGTCGATTTCTTCGGCGGCGAACCGCTGATGAACTTTGAGGTCTGCAAGCAGCTGGTTGCCTATGCACGCAGCATCGAGAAAAAGTACAACAAAAACTTCCGTTTCACGATGACGACCAACGGCATTGGCATCACGGACGAGGTCATCGACTGGTGCAATAAAGAATGCCACAACGTTGTTTTGTCGCTGGATGGCCGCAAGGAGGTCAATGACCGCTTCCGCGTTGACCTCGCGGGCAACGGCAGCTATGACCGCATCGTGCCCAAGTTCCAGAAGCTCGTCAAGGCGCGCGGCGGCCAGGGCTACTATATGCGCGGCACGTTTACGCATCACAACGTTGATTTTACGAAGGACCTGTTCCACATGGCCGACGACCTCGGCTTTACCGAGCTGTCCATGGAGCCGGTTGTCGCCCCGCCGGACTCCCCCGAGGCCCTGACCGAGGAGGACCTGCCCAAGCTGTTCGACCAGTATGAGCTGCTGGCCAACGACATGCTGCGCCGCCAGAAGGCCGGCAAGCCGATCACGTTCTATCATTATATTTTGGACCTCAAGCACGGCCCCTGCATCTACAAGCGCATTTCGGGCTGCGGCTCCGGCACCGAGTACATGGCCGTGACCCCCTGGGGCGACCTGTACCCCTGCCACCAGTTTGTCGGCGACCCGGCGTACAAGCTGGGCAACGTCTGGGACGGCGTGACCAACACCGCCCTGCGCGATGAGTTCAAGCTGTGCAACGTCTATGCCCGCCCCGACTGCAAGGACTGCTGGGCACGCCTGTACTGCGCGGGCGGCTGCGCGGCCAACGCCCTGCACGCTACCGGCGACATCCACGGCACTTATGAGTACGGCTGCAAGGTGTTCCGCAAGCGGATGGAGTGCGCCCTGATGATGCAGGTCGCCCAGCGCCTTGACCCCGAGCTGGCGAAGAACGCCGTCCGGTTTGAGAGTGACTGCGACGGGTGCGGCGAGGGCAACGACGGCGCGTGCGAGAAATAAATAGCCATTGAGTATGCCGCTCTGTAGGGGCCGGGCATGCCCGGCCCGCAGCTTACCGGCAAGCACCTGCTTGCGGTTTATGTTGCGGGCCGGACATGTCCGGCCCCTACTGCGTCACAATGGCAAACGGCAGCTGCGGAGGGGTCAAGACCCCTCCCTACAGATCGGGGTCCACGGGTGCTTTGTAGGGAGCGGTCTTGACCGTTCCGGGGACGTGTACCGTTATTGCGTGGTAAAACATTGTTGAGGCGTAGGGGCCGGGCATGCCCGGCCCGCAGCTTACCGGCAAGCACCTGCTTTCCGGTTTATGTTGCGGGCCGGACATGTCCGGCCCCTACAGGAATATAAAAGATAAACACCTGTCAGCTGTTTATCTGCCAATCGCCGCGCACTTCTCCTTCAGCCAGACCTTCTCGTCCTCGTTCAGGCGGGGGCTGAGCATCTCGTAGACGTGGGCGTGGTAGTCGTTCAGCCAGTTGATCTGGTCGCGGCTCAGCTCGTCCACAAGGACCGGCTCGGTGGAGATGGGCACCAGCGTCAAAGGCGCAAAGCCCAGCCAGTGGCCGTACTGGTTCTCGCCCAGGTCGATGCACTCCAGCTCGTTCTCAATGCGGATGCCGACCTCGTCGGTCTCGTAGATGCCCGGCTCGTCGGTGATGGTCATGCCGGGCTTAAAAATCACGGGGTTGTTCGGGCGCAGGCTCTGCGGGCCCTCGTGCACGCCGGAGATAAAGCCGACGCCGTGGCCGGTGCCGCAGCGGTAGTTGACCTTGTGTGCCCAGACCGGGCCGCGGGCAAAGGTATCCAGTGCAAAGCCGGTGCAGTAGTCCAGGAACACCGCGCGGGCCATGTCGATGTGGCTCTGCAGCACCCAGGTGTAATAGCGGCGCTCGTTGTCGGTCAGCGGGCCGACGGGGTAGGTGCGGGTGATGTCGGTGGTGCCGCAGTCGTACTGGCCGCCGTTGTCCACCAGCAGGAAGCCGCGCGGCTCGATGACGCTGTTCACGTCGCCCTCGGCGTGGTAGTGCATCATGGCGGCGTTGGTGCCGTAGGCCGCAATCGTGGAGAAGCTGTCCTCAAAGTAGCCGGGCATCTCGGCGCGGCGCTTCTGCAGCATCGTGTCGATGTCGATCTCGGTCAGCTGCTTACCCTCGGCCAGCGCCTTTTCCAGATCCATCTGGAACCGCACCACGGCGACGCCGTCGCGGATATGGCACTCGCGGAGGTTCTTCAGCTCGGTCTCGTTCTTGATGCCCTTCAGGGCAAAAATCGGGTCGGCACCGGCCACGGTCTTGTGGGCGGTCAGGGCCTCGTACAGGGCGTAGTTGGTGGCCTTCTCGTCCACCAGGAACACCTCGTCGGCGGGCAGGGCGTGGACGGCGTCGATAATTTCCTCGTAGCCGCGCAGCGTCACGCCGCTCTCGGCCAGCGTGGCGGCGTCGGCGTCGGACAGGCGGCCCGGCGCGATAAACAGCGTGCAGGCGTCCATCGTGACCAGCGCGTAGGCGACGGCCAGCGGGGTGCAGGGCAGGTCGCGGGCGCGCAGGTTCAGCAGCCAGCCCACGCAGTCCAGACCGGTCACGGCCAGTGCGGTGGCACCGGCCTTCTGCAGCTCGGCACGCACCATGGCGATGCGGTCCGCGGCAGTCGCGCCGGTCTGGGCCGGGGTCAGCAGCTCACAGGGGGTGTCGGGCAGGGCCGGGCGCTCGCCGGTGGCGTCCCAGATCGGGCTGGCCACGTCCTGACTCTTGAGGGAGGCACCCTTCTTGGCCAATGCGTCGATGTACTCCTTGGCAATCGTGGCGGGCACGCAGCTGCCGTCCAGCAGCAGGGTCTGGCCGTCCGCAAAGTGGCTCTCGAGGTACTCGGCCACGGTGGGCACGCCCGCGGAGCCCGCGTGCATGCACTCGATCTCGCTGCCGGCCAGCTGCTTGTCGGCCTGCACGTAGAAGCGGCCATCGCACCACAGGGCGCTGCGGTCTTGAGTCACAACGAGGGTCGAGTTCTCGCCGATGAAGCCGGAGAACCACGGCAGAGCGTTATAATAGCCGGGCAGGTACTCGCTGCAATGGGGGTCGCTGGTCATGATGAGCACGCCGTCCGCGCCCGCCGCTTTGGCAGCGGCACGCAGCGCGGCGATTTTTTCATTGGTAGTCAAAATGGATCGCTCCTTTTTGTAAGAAAATTCTGGGTTAAATATATCATACCACCTTTGGGGAAAATATTAAATAGCAAATTTGTCAGAGCTGTAGGGGCCGGGCATGCCCGGCCCTCAGCCTTCCCATAAGCGCGCAGTTTCCGGTGTGCCGCGGGCCGGGCATGCCCGGCCCCTACAGTGCGGCCCCATCCAATAAATTTTGCAAAAAATTCAAAATTTCCCGCGCAAAATGGCGCAAAACCCCTTGACGTGTTTGTTATAATAGTATTAGCAGTTAGTGTAATAGATTGCCAACTAACTGAACATCTGAACACATCTTGAATAGAGGTACCCAACTATGGCTGAAAAGAAAACCAAAATCGACATTTTCTCCGGCTTCCTCGGCGCCGGCAAGACCACCCTTATCAAAAAGCTCATCAAGGAGGCCTTCGCCGGTGAGCAGATCGTCCTGATCGAGAACGAATTCGGCGAGATCGGCATCGACGGCGGCTTCATGCGCGAGGCCGGCATTCAGGTCAATGAGCTGAACTCCGGCTGCATCTGCTGCAGCCTGGTCGGTGATTTCCGCGAGGCACTGAAGAAGGTCGTCGAGACCTACCACCCGGACCGCATCCTCATTGAGCCGTCGGGCGTCGGCAAGCTGTCCGACGTGACCCGCGCCGTCGAGGGCGTCGCCGAGGATCTGCCCGTCATCCTGAACAGCTTTGTCACCGTCGCCGACGTGAACAAGGTCAAGATGTATATGAAGAACTTCGGTGAGTTCTATGACGACCAGGTCAGCCATGCGTCCTGCATCATCCTGAGCCGCACCGGCAACGCCAGTGAGGAGAAGGTCGCTGCCGCCGTCGCCCTGCTGGCCGAGAAGAACCCCACCGCCACCATCGTCACCACCGACTGGACCGTCCTGACCGGCGCACAGATCGTCTCCGTCATGGACGGCAAGCGCGACCTCGTTGCCGAGCTGCTGACCGAGGCCCGCGCCGCCAACGTGGCCCATGCCGACGAGGATGAGCACGAGCACCACCATCATCACCATCACGACCACGATGAGGACGACCACGACTGCTGCTGCCATCACCATCACGACGAGGATGACGATGAGGACGAGCATCACCATCACGACCATGATGACGATGAGGACGAGCATGAGCATCACCATCATCACGACCATGATGACGATGACCACGACCACGACTGCTGCCATCACCACGACGACGAGGATGAGCACGAGCATCACCATGAGCACCACTACGACGAGCACGGTGTCTGCTCCTGCGGGCATCATCACCATGACCACGACGCCGACGAGGTGTTCACGAGCTGGGGCAAGGAGACTGCCCACAAATACAGCAGTGAGGATCTGGACAAGGCCCTGCACGCGCTGGACGAGGGCGCTTACGGCATGATCCTGCGCGCCAAGGGCATTGTGGACGGCGGCGACACCTGGTACGAGTTCGACATGGTCCCCGGCGAGCACGAGATCCGCCCCTGCGGCCCCGACGTCACCGGCAAGCTCTGCGTCATCGGCTCCCAGCTGAAGGAGCATGAGATCGCGGAATTGTTCCACGTTTGATAAGAATGCCTTCCCCCTTGGGGGAAGGTGCCCGAGGCCCCGACCGAGGGCGGATGAGGGGCGAGCCTGCCGCAGCAGCCCACGAATGACAGGCCGCGATTCGCTCTCCCCTCATCAGTCCGCTTCGCGGACAGCTTCTCCCCCGGGGGAGAAGCCTTTGACTGCTACTAACCGAAAGGACGTCCCCTATGCCTAAACAAATCCCCGTATATCTCTTCGTCGGCCAGCTGGAGAGCGGCAAGACGAAATTCATTCAGGAAACGATGGAGGACCCCAACTTCGACTCCGGAGACAAGACCCTGCTGCTGGTCTGCGAGGAGGGCGAGATCGAGTACGACCCGTCCAAGTTCGCCTTCGGCGGCGTGCACGTTGCCCAGATCGAGGATAAGAGCGAGCTGACCGCCGAGAACCTGACCGCGCTCGAAAAGAAGTCCGGCTGTGGCCGCGTCATCATCGAGTACAACGGCATGTGGCTCATTCAGGAGCTGTACGACGCCCTGCCCGACAACTGGCTCGTCTACCAGAGCCTGGCCACCGCCGACGGTACGACCATCAAGACCTACGCGGGCGACAGCGCCATGCGCAGCCTGCTGCTGGACAAGCTGCGCGGCAGTGAGCTGCTGGTCGTCAACCGCGCCGAGGCTGTCAACGACGACGAGAGCCGCCAGCTCATCCACAAGCTGGTGCGCCAGGCCAGCCGCCGCTGCGACATCGCCTATGAGTTCAAGGATGGCAGCGTTGCCTATGACGACATTCCCGATCCGCTGCCCTTCGATGTGGACGCGCCGGTCATTGAGATCCCCGAGGAGTTCTTCGGTATATGGTACATGGACTGCATGGACGACCCGAAGAAATATGACGGCAAGACGGTCAAATATCTGGCTCAGGTCTGCCAGACCCCCCAGGCCGGCAAGGGCGCGTTTGTGCCCGGACGCTTTGCCATGACCTGCTGCGTGCAGGACATCCAGTTTGTGGGCATGCCCTGCAAGTACGACGATTACAAGTCGCTGGAGCAGCGCAGCTGGATCAACATTACGGCCAAGGTCAACGTCAAGTACCACCCCATCTACAAGGGCCAGACCCCCGATTCCACTGGCCCTGTCCTGACCGCCATCTCCGTCGAGCCGGGCGAAAAGCCCGCGCAGGACGTGGTGATGTTCAGCTGATACTGCAATAGAAAAGCACCTGCCTTCTACACGAAGGCAGGTGCTTTTTGATTTATAGAGCGGTAGGGGCCGGGCACGCCCGGCCCGGCGGTTTGCGGCGGACGGGCGCTTGCGGGAAGCCTGCGGGCCGGGCATGCCCGGCCCCTACGGCGCAAAAATTACCCTCTCGTCCCCGCGATCTTGGAATCGGTGCTCCAGCCCTGCAAATCGGTGGGCGTCAGGCTGCTCATCCAATTCTCGCGCTCGGTCTCCCACTGGTCCCAGGCGGCCTGGCTGCGGATGGCGGTGCCGCTCTCAAAGGCATCGTCCCACGGGTTGGCCGGGTCGGGGTCGGTGGGGTCCCAGCCGCGTTTCTCGGTGTCGGCGGGGTCGGTGTAGATCGTGCCGGGCTTTCCCATCGGGCCGGGGTCGTCGGCGTCGTTGTAGATGATGACCGGCGTGCCCAGCGGGCAGTTGTCGTAGATCCACTTCACGTCCACCACGGCCAGCCGGATGCAGCCCAAGCTGGCGCGGGTGCCCAGCAGGTTGAACTCGTCGTACTCCACATCGTCCTTGTGCTGGCTGTAGTAGGGCACGCTGTGGAACAGGTAGCTGTCATAGATGCGGGTCGCGTACTGGCCGTAGCTCGGGCCCATCAGCAGCCGCCAGCTGTAGTCCATCGGGGTCGAAAAATACCCGGTGGGGGTGTCCATGCCGCCGCTGCACACCATCGCCATGAACGGCACAGCGTACTTTTTTGTGGCGGAATCCACGGCGTAGACCGTGACCACGCCGCCTGCGTTGTTGACCGCCAGCAGGTAGGGGCAGCCCTCCTTCGCGTCCAGCGTCAGGCCGTAGGCGGAAAATTGCGTTTTCAGCCCGGCCAGCGTCTCGGCGGCGTTATCGTCCCAGGTCGTCGGGTCCTTGATCTGCGGCGCGTCCTTGGTGGCGTTGCTCGTGGCCGTCGCCATCGCGGGGGCCACTGTCGGCTCGGGCGTCAGCGCGGGGCTTGTCTCCGGCGTGGCGGCGGGGGCCGCCGTGGGCTGCGGCGTCGGGGCGGGCAGCACGTCCTGTGGGGTGTTGGGCATCTGCACGCAGGCGCACAGCAGCGCAGCCGTCAGCAGAAACGGAAAAATGCGGCGTAGAATCGACATAAAATCTCCTTAGTGTTTGGTGACGCCGTACTCCTCGGCCACGAATTTCTCCAGCGCGGCAAAGCTGCGGCGGACTTTTTCGGTCTCGATGCAGTACGCCATGCGGAAGTAGCCGGGGCAGCCGAAGCTGTCACCGGGGACCAGCGCCAGGTCATATTTCAGCGCCTTTTGGCAGAACGCTTTTGCGTCGTCCTCCAGCGCCTTCGGGAAGATGTAGAACGTGCCGTCCGGCTTGACGACGGTGAAGCCCAGCGCGATCAGCTCGTCGTAGATCAGGTTCATGTTCGTCTCGTAGACGGACAGGTCACTGGTCACGTCAAGGCAGCGCTCGACGGCCATCTGGATGAGGGACGACGGGCAGTTGTGGCCGGTCCCGCGGGAGATCTGGCCGCACATCGGCACGATGTACGCGGCGTCCTCGCACCGCGGGTTGGCGGCCACATAGCCGATACGCTCGCCCGGCACGCTCAGACTCTTGGAGAAGGAGTAGCAGGTGAGCGTATCATCGTAGAATTTGGCGGGGTAGGGCGTGACCCTGCCGCCGAACGAAATCTCGCGGTACGGCTCGTCGGAAATCAGGAAGATGTGGTGGCCGTACTGGGCGGACGCCTGGGTCAAAAAGGCGGCCAGCTGCTGCAGGGTCTCCTCGCTGTAGGCGGTGCCGCTGGGGTTGTTGGGGCTGTTGATGAGCACGGCGGCGGTGTTCTCGTCCACGAGCTGCGCGAACGCCGCAAAGTCGATCTGAAAGTCCGCGCACCGCGGCGGCGTCACGCGCAAGGTAAGCCCCGCGCCCTCGATGTACGGCTTGTACTCGGGGAAGAACGGCGCAAACGTTACGATGTTCTGCCCGGGCACGCCGACGCAGCGCACAGCATGGGCCAGCGCACCCGCCGCGCCCGTCGTCATAAAGATATGGTCGGCGGTGTAGTCCATGCCGAACCGGCGGTTCAGGCTTTCGGCCACGGCCTTGCGGGTGGACGGCAGCGTCAGCGTCGGCGTATAGCCATGCAGCCTGACGGGGTCGGTGTGGGCCAGCAGGTCCTCGCAAGCTGCGGTGAACTGCGGCGGGCAGGGGACAGACGGGTTGCCCAGCGAGTAATCGAACACATTCTCATAGCCGATCTCCGCGCCGCGGGCGGTGCTCCATTCAGAAATCTGACGGATAACCGACTTGGAGCCCAGCATATCTTTATAGTGCTGTGCAATCATAATAACAGCTCCTTTTTGTGAAAAATGTTGTAATTTGACCCGGAAACAGCAGTCCGTAGGGGCCGGGCATGCCCGGCCCGCAGCCTTGCCATTGCCGCCCCTTTATCTTTTGCATCGTAGGGAGGGGTCTTGACCCCTCCGCAGCCTTCCGCCGCCGCCCCGTCACCCCTTTGCCGCCCAATCCACTCCTAACTCCTCTCTCCTAACTCCACCCCCACCCTCTCCCTTTCCCAAAACTTTACAAACTTTACACGCTCTACACAAAACCTGTCCCCTCTTTGCAAAACCTTTACCGCGATTGTACCGTACTATGGTCGAAACCGGCGCAAAACCGCGGTACAATTAGCTTGCTTCCGGTGAAGCACTGGCAAAACATCCAAACTATACCACATAAATTTGGGAAAAAGGGAGAATACACACATGAAACGTACTTCTGCAATTGCTGCCGTTACCGCTGCTGCGCTGGCTCTGAGCCTGGCTGCCTGCGGCTCTGCCGATTCCGCCGCTGCTTCCTCTGCTCCTGCAGAGAGCACCGCCGCTTCCACCGAGGCTGCCTCCTCCGAGGCCCCTGCTTCTGAGGCTGCCCCTGCCGGTGACTTCGACGCCGACCAGGACATCACGGTCATTTCCCGTGAGGACGGCTCCGGCACCCGCGGCGCCTTCATCGAACTGACCGGTGTCGAGGAGAAGAACGCTGACGGCAAGAAGGTCGATAACACCACCGAGGCCGCCGCCATCCAGTCCAGCACCAACGGCGTCATGACCGCCGTCGCCAACGATGAGACCGCTATCGGTTACATCAGCCTCGGCTCTCTGAGCAATGACGTCAAGGCTGTCACCGTCGGCGGCGTCGAAGCCTCCGCCGAGACCGTCAAGGACGGCAGCTACGTTCTGTCCCGTCCGTTCAACATCGTCACCAACGGCGACGCGACGGACCCCGTGGCCGTCGATTTCATTGCCTACTGCCTGAGCAAAGACGGCCAGGCCATCGCTACCGACAACGGCTACATCGGTGAGGACGGCGCGGACTTTACCTCCGCCCAGCCCGAGGGCAAGATCGTCGTCGGCGGTTCTTCCTCCGTCTCCCCGCTGATGGAGAAGCTGATCGAGGCTTACAAGACCGTCAACCCCAACGCCGAGCTGGAGCTCCAGACCACCGATTCCACCACCGGCGTCTCTGGCGCGCTGGAGGGCACCTACACCATCGGCATGGCCAGCCGTGAGCTGAAGGACTCCGAGGTCGAGGGCGGCGCCAAGGCTACCGTCCTGGCGCTGGATGGCATCGCCGTCGTCGTCAACCCCGGCAACACCACCGACGACCTGACCGTTGACCAGATCAAGGGCATCTACACCGGCGAGCTGACCACCTGGGCGGATGTGCAGTAAAGTATAGCAGCACCGTAGGGGCGGGGCATGCCCCGCCCGCAGCGTACCCGTGACCGCGCGGTTATGGGAAGGCTGCGGGCCGGACATGTCCGGCCCCTACATGGCATATAACCAAAGGAGTATAGGAAAATGACCTCCAAGCTAAAAGAAGGCGTTATGCAGGGCGTGTTCACTCTCTGCGCCTGTGTGTCCATCCTGGCGGTGGCACTGATCTGCATCTTCCTGTTTGCCAACGGCGTGCCCACCCTGTTCAAGATCGGCCCGCTCAAGTTCCTGCTGGGCACAACATGGAAGCCCGGCAACGACATCTTCGGCATCCTGCCGATGATTCTGGGCAGCATCTACGTCACGGCGGGGGCTATCCTCGTCGGCGTGCCCATCGGTCTGCTGACGGCCATCTACATGTCCAAGTTCGCGTCGCCCCGCATCAATAAGGTCATGCTCCCGGCGGTGCAGCTGCTGGCCGGCATCCCGTCCGTCGTCTACGGTTTCTTCGGCATGATCGTGCTTGTGCCCGCCGTGCAGGCCATGGTCAAATCGCCGTTCTTCAAAACCGTGCTCCACATCAAGAGCGGCAAGGGCATGAGCCTGTTTACTGCCGCCGTGCTGCTGGGCATCATGATCCTGCCCACCATCATCACGGTCAGCAAGACGAGCCTCGACGCCGTGCCCGGCAGCTACTACGAGGGCAGCCTTGCCCTTGGCGCGACGCATGAGCGCAGCGTGTTCTACGCCGTGCTGCCCGCCGCAAAATCCGGTGTGCTGTCGGCAGTCATCCTCGGCATTGGCCGCGCCATCGGTGAGACGATGGCCGTCGTCATGGTCGCGGGCAACCAGACCTGGATGCCCAAGGGCCTGTTCCAGGGCCTGCGCACGATGACCTCGAACATCGTCATCGAGATGGGCTACGCCGCCGACCTCCACCGCGAGGCGCTGATCGCCACCGGCGTTGTGCTGTTCGTATTCATCCTGCTTATCAACCTCTGCTTCAGCCTTGTGAAAGGGGGTAAGGACTATGCCTGAGATCGCCGCAGCGCAAACAGCCGCCGATATGACCTACGCAAAACCGCATGCGTTCCTGCCCACCGGCGGCAGCAACCGCCGCGCCGCCCGTATGCAGGCCGCCGCGCTGCGCTGGCTTGTGCGCATGGCCGCCCTGCTGACCGCCGCGGTGCTGGTGTTCCTCATCGGCTACATTCTGGTCATGGGCATCCCCAATTTGAAGCCCGAGCTGTTCGCCTGGGAGTATAACTCCGAGAACGTCTCGCTGACGCCCGCGCTCATCAACACGGTGCTGATGACGGCCTTCTCGCTGGCGATCTCGACGCCGCTGGGCATCTTTGCGGCCATCTGGCTGGTCGAGTACGCCCACCGCGGCAGCAAGCTGGTCAAGGTCGTGCGCGTCACCACCGAGACGCTGCAGGGCATCCCGTCCATCGTCTACGGCCTGTTCGGTATGCTGTTCTTCGTCACCAAGCTGCACTGGGGCTATTCGATGATCGCCGGTGCGTTCACGCTGGCCATCATGGTTCTGCCCGTCATCATGCGCACGACGGAGGAGGCGCTGATCGCAGTGCCCGACTCTTACCGCGAGGGCAGCTTCGGTCTGGGCGCGGGCAAGCTGCGCACGGTGTTCACGATCGTGCTGCCGTCCGCCATGCCCGGCATTTTGTCCGGCGTCATTCTGGCCACGGGCCGCATCGTCGGCGAGACCGCCGCGCTGATCTATACCGCAAGCTCTGTGGCAAAGATCCCGTCCGGCGTGTTCAGCTCCACCCGCACCCTGGCCGTACACATGTACCTGCTCTCGAACGAGGGCCTGTACATCGGCCAGACCTACGGCACGGCAGTGGTCCTGCTGGTGCTGGTGCTGGTCATCAACGGCCTGTCCGGCTTTGTGGCCGGCAGGCTGGCGAAGAAGTAAAGCCGCCTGCGGGGCGTCGAGGACGCCGCCCCCTAC
>OCPW01001596.1_pt1 | contig 11954 bp, 8 predicted proteins | sample 1538761 | NCBI WGS metagenome assembly OCPW01 (sample SAMN04571724, study PRJEB22368) | human gut metagenome | biome: human gut; material: stool | host: Homo sapiens | place: Luxembourg | collected 2012-09-20
ATAGTTGGAACCGTCGCCGACATATTTCTTTACATTTGCCGCACTGTTGCTGGCAGCCAGCGTCGGATCCATCAGGGACCAGTGCCTGCCGTCGAACTTGATGATACCGTCCACCCAGCCGACTTCATCCACATAGCAGCTGATCCATGCGTGGTAGACATCCCCGGAATAGCCGACATCCAGTTTGGTGGGGATACGCTGGGAACGCAGCATGGCAGACATCAGAGAGGCATAGTCAAAGCAGATGCCTTTCCCGGTGGCCAGAGTATCATCCGGTACCGGGACATATCCGTAGGGAACCGCGTCCGCTTTCTCTTGGTCGTAAGTAATATGCTTGATCACAAAATTATAAATATTGGTAACGACATCCAGATCCGAGGAACATCCCTCCGCCAGCGCTTCGCCTTTTGCCACGCAGGCCGAATCCTGTGTGAAGTTCACATAGAAATTCGGATACAGAAAAGGGGAAAAATCATCACGGATGGTCACATCCAGATCCTGGGTAAAAGAAATCGCGTAGAGGTTGTTCTCCACAGACACAGATTCCAGCAGCGTGATCTTGTAAGAACCGCTCCCGCCGGGCAGCGGATAGACGGAATCCGTATCAGAATCTGTCACCGGATAGGTGTATTCCGTGCCATCCGGCAGCGTCACCTGCAGCTTAACCTTTTCATTACTGCCGGTGTAGCGCAGCATGACATAGCCGTCCGAGGTGTGCGAAGCATCCACAGATACGATGTCACTGCCGTAAGTCACGATCCCGTCCGCCTGTGGAACCAGCACCTGTGCCGTGGCATCCCGTGTGCCGTCCGCCTGTGCGGTCTGTACGGAAGAATCCGCACCGGAATCAGAATCATGGCTATCCGGAGAAGAACAGCCGGTCAGTGCGATGCAGATACACAGCATACACAGAAACAATAGAAGCAATCTGTTCCGAAGAAAGCGGTTTGGCCGATACGATATAGAGTTGTAAAAGTCCACGAAATCAGATGCCCCCTCTCTGTTGCCTGAAAAAATGTGGCATTTAATGGTTTGTGTAATCGTAAGTATAGCATATCTGACAGGCAGAAGCAAAACGAATCGCAGGAAATGCTTCATGAAATGGAACGGAAATTGTCATTGACAAATCATTAGACTGATTTTAAAATAAAACAGACAAGGAGAAATCGTTAAAGGGAAACGAGGAAAAACGAATGAATGAAAAAACAGCAATACTGAATGTTCGGATGCTTGGGGATTTTTCTATTACATATGATGGGCGTCAGGTGTCATTCGGAAAAAACACGACGACAAAAGCGATGAAACTGCTCCAGATTCTTATTTATTATGGCGAACAGGGCATTGCGCGTGAAAAGTTGTTAAATGCACTGTATGTGAGAGAAGAACTGGCAGATGCGGCGAACAATCTGCGTGTGACAGCACACCGCCTGAAAAAAATGATCATAGATGCGGGACTTCCGGAATATGACTATATCGTCATCAAAAAAGGTGTTTACAGATGGAATGCGCCGGTTCCTACCATTGTGGATGCGAGAAAATTCCAGGAGCTTTATGAAGAAGCGCAGAACTGTGCAGACACAAAACAGAAGGAAGAACTGCTCAAGCAGGTCTGCAACATGTACCGCGGAGAATTCCTGCCGGAGATCTCCGGTGATGAGTGGGTGCTGTTGGAGAGTGTACAGTATAAGAAGCTGTATAGCAATGCACTGAAAGAACTATGCGACGGTCTGATCGAAAAATGTGACTACGAGGAGGCATTGCTCTTCTGTGAGCCTGCATGCCGCCTGTATCCGTTCGATGAATGGCAGAGCATCAAGATCGAATGCTTCCTTGGTATGAAACGTTACAAAGAAGCGATGAAAGAGTATGACGACACGGCGAAATTGTTCTTTGAGGAGCTGGGAATCAGCCCTTCCGAACGTCTGATGGAACAGTTCGACCAGATGAGCAGCCAGCTGAAACATGTGAAACCGAAAGAAATCCAGGATATCAAGCAGCGGCTGAAAGAAGAGAAAGGACAGGGCGGTGCTTACTATTGCAGTCTTCCAAGCTTCCGTGACAGCTACCGTCTGGTGACACGTATGCTGGAGCGAAGCGGTCAGTCCGCATATCTGATGCTGTGCAGCCTGACAGACGGCAAAGGACATCCGCTGGAAAAACCGGAGAAGCTGGAACTCCTGTCAGAAGAATTACAGAATACGATCCAGCATTGCCTGCGAAAAGGAGATTCCTTTACCAAATACAGTCCGTCACAGTATCTGGTACTTCTGATCGGAACGAACAAAGAGAATTGTGGACTGATATTTGACCGTATCCGGAAGTATTTTGCCAGAGAGCACAGAAGCTGGAACAAATATGTGGAATTCTATGTATCTTCCGTGGCAGAAGTGGATAACCTGGATACCCCGATTCAGTTCCGAAATGATGATAGCGGCTGGAAGTAACATCTGGAAAAGATGGAAGAGACAGCGCAACAGTTGATACAACAGACGGAATATGAGGGGGAACGAATATATGGAACAGAAGCACCCGATTGCCTGGCATGTTCCGAATCTCATTAATATCTGCATCGACAGCGTGGACGACGGAGAAATGACGGGGAAAATCTATCATTGCTATAGTGAAGAAGCGATAGCTTTCAGCAATATCATCCGGATGATTGAGACAGTAGAAGAATTTTTTGACTGTCTGCAATTTCCCCAGGCAGCTACACAGACACGTTCTTTTCACAGAAAAGAATCTGTACAGGGACAGAAACTGGAAAAGAAGCTGGAACAGGAACAGATATTACAGATGCGGGGACAGAAAGGAACATTTTTATTAAATGTAAAATATCGTCAGAATTCATCCTGGCAGGGATTTCTCCAATGGGTGGAAGAAGACGCAGCCTGGCAGTTTGCCAGTGTACTGGAATTTATCAAAATATTAAATAACGCTTTGGATTAGCGCAAACAGAGAACTCCATCACATCATTAAAAAAGATGTGATGGAGATTTTTTGTTAATAAAAACGTGAAAAACATTACAAATTATTACACGATTGCAGAAAAACGTGAAAAAGTTAAAAAAGTTAATATAGTGACAGAGAATGTAATGTTTCCTGTAATGTCAGATGAGATAGAATACCAACATAGAACGAAGCAATGAGTTAAGAATAAAAAAGAAGGTACTGACATGAGTGAAAGACAGAAAAAAACCGAGACATTTATTATAAAAATCATGAATCAGCAGAATTCGACCTGGCAGGGAAGTGTAACCTGGGTAGACGAGCAACGCGAACAGTACTTTCGCAGTGCTCTGGAGCTGCTCAAGCTGATAGACGGAGCACTGGTAACAAAGAATGACAGCGAAGATACATGCAGTGATAAAAGATAGAAGGAGGACGCCATGAAACATACAAAGAAGAAAAAACTACTGGCATTTGTGCTTTGCATGGTGTTGGTGTTGAGTACAGCGATCACAGCATTCGCTGTTGATGGAAACTTTTATTATGTGCCGAAGGATACCGTGGAATTATCCCATGAAATAATGAAAGATGGTGCATCGCAGGGAACTTTATATGCGACCGTACCGGGAGGTGCATTCAAGTCAAGTACAGACAATGCCGAGTTGCAGATGGATATGCAGGAAGAGACATCAGAGTCTACGGTACTGGAAGCTGTTCAGACAGAACTGGAGAATACAGGCAATACCGGATATACTGTTCATCAGGCAGTTATGGGAGATGTTTCCTTCCGGATCAGCACAGAAGATAAAGCACAGATTCCGGAAAAAGCAGTTAATTTCCGGTTCGAAAATACATCTCTGGATACAGCGCATGCAATGGGATTTGTATATGACAGTTCTGATGAGACAATTACTTTATATGAGCTGAAAGAAGATACTCTTCAATTCGAAGAGGATGTGAAATTGGAAACAGAGACAGTTGTGGTTGGTTGTTTTGATGTAGTTGAAAAGGAAACAGAAGAAGCTCAGCCAGAGGATGAAGATGAAAGTGTACAGCCGGTAGATGTATCTGCATCCGGATATTCAATTACAACTAGTGCAACAAATGGTGTAGATATCACAGTTCAACACTATTTAGAAGACGGAGAGGCTCCATTATATAAAGAGTCAAAGGTACATTTGTCAAACGATCAGAAAATAGAGAATTTAAGTTCACTGACAAATTATGAGGCTGTAAAAGTTTTTGAAGTAAATGATGGAGTGGTATCAACTAATCCAATCAGCGGAAATATTGTACTTGCCACAGATAAGACATATCGTGTGTATTATAAGGAAACAACTGAAACAATTACCAATCGTCCGGTTCAGATGTTTGACTATACTATTAATGGGACTGATACAGGTATAAACAGCCCAACAAATTATGGTACTGATACTCCAAAGACGTCTCGCTTGGCCAGCGGAACAACAAAAGGAGATAATTGTAATACATATGACACAAATATATTAGTATCTGGGAAGAGATATTACATTAACACATGGAATAAGAAAAGCGACGGTAATAATGTAAACCAGGAAACAATCAATGGTAAGACTCATGTATATGGTTCTAATACCAATGGAACTGCTTTTGCCGCAAAGGGAATTATTACAGGTATCGATTATGACAGCGGCGCATTAAAGATGGGGAAAACATCTGATAATGCTCAGTTATATGAACCTGGATATTTCACAAAAGAAGCAAAAACTGGAAAAACTATTTATCCGGATCAGTATAAGCTGACTTTCCAACGAAATGGTGACAACTATACATTATATGATGTTACGAATGCTGCAGGGACTTCACAATTAAGCAACTATAATCGTGATACTGGTACAAATTTCTTTCCATTAGATGGTTTAGGTACAACACAAGATAGCAAAAACACGACAGCTGATACCGATTCGAGTGGAAAAAAACATAATGATTACTTTGGTATGCGTTATGATGTCCAGTTTACACTTGGGGATTACCTCGGTGGCTTGAAGTATCATTTTAAAGGCGATGATGATCTGTGGGTTGTTCTTGATGCAGAAAAGAATGGCGGTCGGGTAGTTCTCGATATTGGTGGTATCCATGCAGCTATTGAAGATAGTGTAGATTTATGGCAGGTACTTCTTGGAAAAACGGATTACACCTTAGAAGATAAAATTAAATTCCTTGAGGCAGATGCTGATGGAAACGGTATAAAAAATAAAGATGAAAAACATACTTTAACAATCCTTTATATGGAACGAGGTGCTAATGCATCGAACTGTAAGATGGATTTTACGCTTCCAAACAGTACTGTTATTGATACCAGCATGCTGGATACTTCATCTTTAAAACTTACAAAAGTTAATACTTCTGGAAAGGTTATTTCAGGTGCAGTATTTAAAGTTACGAATGACAGCAATCCAAGCGATCCAACTCAAACAAAGACAGTAACTTCTGGTGCAGATGGAAAGCTTACATTTACAGAATTAAGAGAAGGATTTACTTATACTTTAAGCGAAGTATCAGTTCCTTCACCGTATGTAGCAACTACAACAACGTGGAAAGTCAAACTGGAAGGAAGTCCGTTGAGGGCTGTACTGTATGACAGCACAGGTACTGTTCAACAGACATTAGATACTACTGATAGTACATATCATATTGTAAATAGTACGCAGGAAGATATTGTATCCCAGAGCGTAGAAAGTAATAAAACAGTTTCTGTGAAGGATTACAATGCTAGAACCTATCAAGTTGACTTAACTGCAAGTTCAAAAGCAACGCAAACTGTTACAAAAACAACTCCGTATGATATCGTTATGGTATTAGATACATCTGGAAGTATGGGTGATAATTTGTATAAGTATACTGAGTATACGGGTACTCTGAACGCAAACTATTATAATAATGAAAATAAATATTTTGTCAAAACAGATGATAAAATTTACCAGAGTTTGAATTATTATTCGGGTTATTATGGAGACTCGTATTGGTATTATAAGGATGCTAACTCAAATATAGTAAAAGTTACGCAGGGTGGTTCAACAAAAATTTATACGAGAACATCAGATGGCACAAAGATGGCGGCTTTGCAGAATGCTGCTAAGGCGTTTGTATCGAACGTAGAACAAAAAAATCCGGATAGCAGAATCAGCATAGTTTCTTTTAGCGGGTCAGCGTCTATTAAAAAATCTAATGAGAAATATTTGTTGCGGGTTGGCGATTCAAAGGCAACGATAGATTCATGGATTGAACATTTGGGTGCTAATGGGGCAACTAATACAGCGGATGGATTTGAAAAAGCTAAAAAAGTATTTTCATCCAGTGGAAAATGGGCTGGTGTTAATCAAACAGATGGCCGTAAGAAAATGGTAGTATTTTTAACAGATGGTGTACCGACAGAACACAGTTCATATGATGATGATGTCGCTAAGGATGCTGTAGAATATGCTTCGGAAATAAAAAGAGATTACACAGCAGATATATATTCGCTTGGTATTTTCGATGCAGCTGGTAGCAACGGTAAACTCAGTGGTGCATCAATAGCGAAAATTAATAAGTTCATGACAGATGTTGCTTCTGATGCTAGCAAGTACATGACAGCTGATAGTATTGAAAGTTTGTACAATATTTTTAACAGCATTACTGAGAATATGCCTAATTCCGTTACTGCAACCATCACAGATGTAATTGACAGTCGATTTGAACTTACTGCTAAGCAGAAAGATACGTTCGCAAAAAGAAGCGACGTGCAAGTTACTTATAACGATAATGGAACTACAACCGTAACATGGACTGATACAACCGTAAATAGTAAAACTGGAGATACACCAGGATGGCATGAAACCATTGAGATTAAAGCAAAAGATGATTTCATCGGTGGGAATATGATTCCCACAAATGGTTCTGCTTCAGGAATTACGGTAGGTGAAAATACAAAGTTATTCCCACAGCCATCTGTGAATGTGAAGTTGTTGACACCAAGTATTGGTGATAAGGAAATCACTTATTACAAAGGTGATACGATTGAATCTAGTAAATTCTCCGGTGAACTGTTAGGAACCTATAAAATGACAGAATTGGATGGAAATACAGCAGTAACAAAAGGTATTCCTCAGTTGACAACAGAGCAGCTTGCTGAATTAAAGAATGGCGGAACAGTAGAAGTTCCATACAGCTATACAAACTCGAGTTCAGATATTGAAGGTAAATTTGTATACATGTATAGGAACACGAAGTATGAAGCAGAAGGTACAAAAGTTAATTCTTTAGAAGATCATACCGCAACAAAAGTAGGACAGGATGTAGAAGAATATAAATTAACAGTTACATTTGTACCAAAAGTAGTTGCGGAACGAAAAGATATGCTAAAAGATACTGCAGTTCTTGAACCAGATGCCAATACAAGTATTAGTGGAGCGGTTGTTACAGATGCATCCGTGACAGGTACATACAAAGTACATGTTCTTGCTCTTTGGGCGATTGTAAAACAGAGTACAAGTGCAGATTCGGCAGGAAATCATCCAATGCTGAGTGGTGCAAAATTTGAATTGTTGAAAGGGTCTGATGTTTGTTACATAGGAGAATCTAATAACGATGGTTTTGTAGAATGGTATAAAGATGGAACGAAAGTCTCATTAAGCGAGATGGTAAAAGACACTTATACTCTTCGAGAAACATCAGCACCGGCAGGATACGCAAAGAGTGAAGTTCAGTGGAGAATCGAGATAGCTGATACTTCAGTAACAATTAAAGATGCAAATGGAAATAAAATATCAGCTATTTCATTAACAAATAATACTACTGGAAAGACATATGATGCATATGTATATGAAAATACTCCGGTATATGCACTGCCATCAACCGGCGGAACAGGAATCTTCTTGTATATGATCGGTGGAATGCTTCTCATGGGAGCAGCCGCGTGGATCTTATATAAAAACAAACGCAGGGAGGTGCTGAAAAGATAAGATATCGTAACTTGACTTTTCAGCGGCCTGCCGCCGCTGGCAACAACAAATCAATTTAACTATCTTCCCGAAACGGGACAAGATAAATGGGCAAAGCCCAAAAAGAAAAGGAGAAAACGAGATGAAAAAGATGAAAAAAATCTTAGCAGTGATCTTATCACTGGCAATGGTACTCGGAATGAGTATTACCGCTTTCGCAGCAACAAACAAGACTTCGATTGTTGTGAACAAACTGGACAAGGATGCAACTGTTAAATATGTACAGATTATTCGACCAAATCTGGAACAGCCGACAGGTTGGGAATTTGTTGATGCTAGATATGCAAATGCATTTAGAAGTAAAGATGTAAATTCAGCATACGCTAGTTTATCTGATCAGGAAATTATTTGGAAATTGATCAAAATGAAAACAGATAATGCAACAAATATGCCGGCAGGAACAACAGCAATGCTTGCTAGTGAATTCCAGAAAGCTTTAGAAGGAATTACACCAACTGAAACAGGAAATATAACTTATAAAAATGGAACCGCTACAATCGGTGAAATTGCAAGTGCAGGTATTTATGTAGTAAAAGCTGATTCAGCAGGTAATTATACATATAACCCAATGGCTGCATATGTTTCTTTTGATAACTATAACAAAACAACAGGTATTCCGTCAGATTTAAAAGCAGAGCCAATTACAGCAAAAAGTACAACTGTTGATATTACAAAAGAGAATAATGAGGGAGACAAAGTTGTTGCAGTAGGAAAACAGGTTGAGTATACTGTTACAACACAGATTCCATATGTAAGTGATAATAATCCAATTACTAAATATGAGATCGTAGATACAATCAGTGGTGCTAACTATGTGACAAATGCTGATGGTAAGGTAGCTGTAAAAATTAAAGTTGGCGATTTACCTGAAGCAACAGTATTAGTAGATGTTGTTAATAGCAGCATTACAATTCCTTTAACAAATTATCTTGGATTAGACACAGCTGATTTAAACAAATATGCAAATGCGTCAGTAGTAATCAAATACGATGCAGTAGTAACAGATTTAACAGTAAGCAACACCGTTACACCAGGTGATGGAAAACATAATTTTACTCCGGTAACAGATACACTGTATACTGGTACCGTTACATTAACAAAAACTGGTGGAGCAGATAAATCTGCATTATTAAAAGATGCAAAATTTGTTCTTGTAAAACCGGAAACAGATAGTGAAGGTGCAAAATATGCAATCGTAGAGAAAAAAGATGGATACTATCAGGTTGTTAACTGGACAGATAATTTAGAAACAGCAAAAGCAGAATCTAACCTGATCGTAACAGATGAAAATGGTAAGGCTGTTGTAAAAGGTCTGGATGATAGTGTAGAATATGAGTTCCAGGAGATTGTTGCTCCGGAAGGATATTCTATCAACAAAGACAATGCGGTTACAAAATGGGATACAACAAAACCGGCAAGTGATCGTCAGGGTGCAGCTACTATGAACGATACAACACTTTCCGAACTTCCATCTACCGGTGGTATGGGTACTACACTCTTCACAATCGCAGGTTGTGCCATCATGGTTGCAGCAGCAGGATTCTTCTTCGCTAGCCGCAAAAGAGTAAACAAATAAATAACGAATCAGTAAGTTTTACTGAATAAAAAAGGTAATCCGGGGCGATAGCCGCCCCGGATTAATAAAAAATGTGGTATAATAGATATGCCACCATAAATTAATGAGATACATACAACAACAAGGAGAGGCCGGATGAAAAAGAAAGTAAGTAAATTTTTTATAATCATTATATTTTTAGCCGGATTGTCCTTATTGCTGTATCCTTTCGTAGCAAACCAGTGGAATAATCACCGACAGAAACAGCTCATCAGCAGTTATGAAGATAACCTCACACAGATGACAGAAGCCGGAGATATTGATTATGCGAAGGAACTGAAGAAAGCACAGGCATACAACGACGCACTGGTACCGAGTATCCTGCCGGATTCCTTTGCAGTGGCAGATGCCAGAGAGGAAGAAGACAGTACTTATATGAATTGCCTGAACCTGACCGGGGACGGCATGATGGGAATCGTAGAGATCCCGAAGATTGCCATCAAGCTTCCGATTTATCACGGAACAAGTGATGAGGTGCTGCAGCAGGCAGCAGGACATCTGGAAGGAAGTTCCCTTCCGATTGGCGGTGAGAGCACACATGCAGTTATTTCCGCACACCGCGGTTTACCGAGTGCTTCTCTTTTTACCGATCTGGATCAGATGAAGATCGGCGATCATTTCCTGATTCATGTGCTGGACAACACATTATGTTACGAAGTGGATCAGATTCTGGTGGTTGAACCGGAAGATACCGCTGCACTGGCCGTCGAAGAGGGAGAAGATCTGGTGACATTGCTGACCTGTACCCCATATGGTGTGAATACACAGAGACTTCTGGTGCGTGGACACCGTGTGGATTATGTGGCAGATGAAGTAGCAGCAGAGCAGACACCGCTCAGCGGCATCAGCCTTCATACAAATTATCTGCTCTGGGTAATCGTAGGAATTTTGATTACCGGGGTGTTTATCCTGATTCTGTTTATCAGAGAGAAACGATTCAGAAAGAAAGCAGCACGGGAGAAGGAAACAGAAGAATGAAAGAAGTAGAACCGCAGGAGAAACCTGCAAAGAAAAAGAGGAGATTGGCTCCGGTTCTTTTCGGCTTACTGTTTCTCGTTGGATTCGGCATCCTGGCTTATCCGACGATCTCCAATCAGTGGAATACATACCGACAGAATCAGCTGATCAGTAATTATGAAGATAACTTACAGTCCCTGGATGCGACGGATTTTACCGATGAGTGGCAGAAAGCGGAAGCCTTTAATCAGACCATTACCGACAATGATCTCTACGGAGATGTGTTTGGCGAAGATGACGGTGATCTGAAAAATACAGATTACTGGAAGGTTCTGAATGTAGAAGACAACGGAGTGATGGGATATCTGTCCATTCCGAAGATCAATATCAAACTTGCAATTTATCATGGAACCGGCGATGATGTACTCCAGACCGGAGTCGGACATCTGAACGGTACGAAGCTTCCGATTGGAGGAGAAAGCAATCATGCAGTGCTGGCGGCACACAGAGGCCTGCCGAGTGCCAGACTTTTTACCGATATCGATCAGCTGGAAGCCGGTGACAAATTTTACATCCATGTGTTGGATGAGGTACTTGCCTATCAGGTAGATCAGATCCTGCCGATGGTGGACAAGGATGATCATGAGACGCTGCAGAATGCATTGAAGATTGAGGATGGAAAGGATCAGGTGACCTTATTTACCTGTACACCGTATGGTGTCAATTCCCACAGACTTCTTGTCAGAGGTACGAGAGTACCATATAATGGAGAAGAGGAAGTGACAGGTTCCGTAGCAGACACGATGCTGCATGCGATCCAGAACTACTATATGTTATATCTGCTTCTCGGAATTGCGATCACGGTTCTGATCATTGTGATCATGAAAGTCGCATCAGGAAGAAAACAGCGCAATACATAGAGGAAAGACATTAAAGGAGGAGACGAGGCGATGATGAAAAAAAGAGTAAAACAAGGAAGTGCCATCTTACTGGCATTGGCCGTGGCATTGTCGGTATTCGTTCTGCCTGGTGTATGGGCGGCGAGTGCGATAGATGTGGATAGAAAAGACTGCTCGGTGGAGTTTTCCGTGGGCGGTGAGTATAAGGAACTGAACACGAATGACCTGTCGGTAAAGCTGTATCGGGTCGCTTCTGTAGATAAAGCCGGAGCTTATACACCGGTCCGGACTGGATCTGAGTGCACTGAGCCGGGAGAATAAGGATTCCGCAGCTGAATGGCTGACACGTGCACAGGCAGCAGAGGATATGGTGACAGCCAACACCGCTGTTGCAGCAGATCCTACCATCAAAAACGGAAAAGCTGCGGTGAAAAATCTGGAGACCGGACTTTATCTCGTATCGGTAGAACAGCTGGTAACACCGAATTATGTCTATACATTTACACCGTATCTGAT
>OCPW01001603.1_pt1 | contig 11913 bp, 12 predicted proteins | sample 1538761 | NCBI WGS metagenome assembly OCPW01 (sample SAMN04571724, study PRJEB22368) | human gut metagenome | biome: human gut; material: stool | host: Homo sapiens | place: Luxembourg | collected 2012-09-20
TCAGGAGATGAACCATATCGTGTTCAAATATCCTACAGAGGTGATGAATAATCTGTTCCTTGTCACAGAATATCTGCATGAGGTAATCGAGCAGGAAGGACGGGATCCGCAGCTGGAAGGATTGACATTTATCCGGACGAAGGCAGGCAATCAGCTTCTGCAGACGGAAAACGGCAGTTATTTCCGTTTGTACCGGATGATCTGCTGTGGTGAGGAAATGGAAAAACCGACGACACCGGAGCAGGCATATGAGGCTGCCAATGCGGTCGGCGTGTTTCATCGGAGACTGCGTGATTTTGACAGCAGTCAGCTCGGAGTTACGGTGCCGAAGCTGCATGATATGAAGAATGCGATGCGTCAGCTGCTGGATGCAGTCCGTGCGGATATTTGCTTTCGTACTTCAGACTGTCAGGAGCAGATTCAGTTTGTGCTGGATCGTTCCAAAAAGCTGAATGAGATTCAGGAAGCTATTGAGTCAAAGCAGATTCCAAAACGTGTCACACACAATGATACACGATACAGTAATGTGCTGATCGACAGTGACAGTAAGAAAGCAATTTGCCTGATCGATCTGGATACTGTGATGCCGGGAGCATCCATACTGGATTTCGGAGATGCGGTGCGCGCCGGTGCAGCGACATTTACGGAAGATGAAAAATTTGGCAATATTGAGCTTGATATGGAACTTTTTCGGGGCTATGTGCAGGGCTACTGTCATGAGATGGGACGGATCCTGACAGCAAAAGAAAAAGAATTGATGGTGTATGCGGTATGGCTGATGACTATGGAAAGTGGTATTCATTTTCTGACGGATTATCTTAGCGGTGACCGGAATATGACCAATTTTTCCGATGAACGCCAGAATCTGTACCGTGCCGTGAATCAGTTTTTCCTGGTGCTGGATATTGAAGAAAAGAAAGAGCAGATGGACGAAATCGTGGCAGCTGTTCTGATGAAGAAATAAGGAAATCGTCTGTGGGTTACAGGCAATTGAAAATAATTTTTAAATAAGTGCACGGGAGGTGTACATATTTAAGAAACAGAATTGAGAAAGGAGAGCGGGGTGACCTGCTTAAATGGAATGAAACTTTACAATACACTGACAAAACAGAAAGAAGAATTTGTACCTTTACATGAAGGAAAAGTAAGTATGTATGTATGCGGACCTACCGTATATAACTTTATCCATATTGGAAATGCCCGTCCGATGATTGTATTTGACACTGTGCGCAGATATATGGAATACAAAGGATACGAAGTAAATTATGTGTCTAACTTTACGGATGTGGATGACAAGATCATCAAAAAAGCCATGGAAGAGGGCCGTACAGCCGAGGAGGTGTCCCAACAGTACATCGAAGAGTGCAAAAAAGATATGCACGATATGAATGTAAAACCGGCAACCACACATCCGTTGGCTACGCAGGAAATCCAGGGTATGCTGGATATGATCAGTACATTGATCGAGAAAGGATATGCATATGCGGCAGCGGATGGAACCGTATATTACCGTACCAGAAAGTTCAAAGATTACGGAAAACTTTCCCATAAGAACATAGATGATCTGGAAGCAGGACACAGAAGTATCAAAGTGACCGGTGATCTGAAAGAAGATCCGCTGGATTTTGTGCTCTGGAAACCGAAAAAAGACGGTGAACCGTACTGGGAGTCTCCGTGGTGCCAGGGTCGTCCGGGCTGGCATATTGAGTGTTCTGTCATGTCAAAAAAATATCTGGGTGATGAGATTGACATTCATGCAGGCGGCGAGGATCTGATTTTCCCGCATCATGAAAACGAGATCGCACAGAGTGAGGCAGCCAACGGTGTACCGTTTGCGAAATACTGGCTGCACAATGCATTTTTGAATATTGATAACAAAAAAATGTCCAAATCTCTCGGCAACTTCTTTACGGTAAGAGAAATCGGTGAGAAATATGACCTTCAGGTATTGCGTTTCTTTATGCTTTCTGCTCATTACAGAAGTCCGTTAAATTTCAGCGCAGATCTGATGGAAGCAGCAAAGAGCGGTCTGGAGCGCATTGTGACAGCGGCAGAGAATCTACAGAGATTGTCCGGAAGCACAGCCGGTGAACTGTCAGAAGCAGAGAAAGATCTGCTGAATCAGTCTCATGCTTATCAGGAAAAATTTGAGGCTGCCATGGATGACGATTTCAACACAGCGGATGCAGTATCTGCAGTATTTGAGTATGTTAAATTCTGCAATACCAATGTTTCCGGCGAGAACAGCAAGGCATACATTGATGCATTATATGCCAAATTAAAAGAACTGTGCGATGTGCTGGGAATCATTGTGGAGAAAGAAGCAGAGATTCTGGACGCAGATATTGAGAAACTTATTAAAGAACGTCAGGATGCAAGAAAAGAGAAAAACTTTGCCCGTGCGGATGAAATCCGTGATGAACTGGCTGCAATGGGAATTATTCTGAAGGATACAAGAGAAGGAGTTACATGGAAAAGAGCGTAGATACTGCAGCATTGCCAATTTTCAGTGCAATCCGTGAAACATTTGATATTCGAAAAGGAGATATCCGGACATACTCGCCGCTGACACTGGCTTATATCGGAGACGGTATTTATGATCTGGTCATTCGTTCTATGATTGTTGCACAGGGTAATACGAAAGCCAGCCAGCTTCACAATCATACAAGCCATCTGGTGAAGGCACATTCCCAGTCCGCCATGATGGAATATCTGCTTCCGGTGCTGTCCGAAGAGGAAGAAGCGGTCTACAAGCGTGGCCGGAATGCGAAGTCTCCGACTATGGCGAAAAATGCAAGTATGAGTGATTACCGACGGGCTACAGGATTTGAGGCTCTGATGGGATATCTGTATCTGGCGGATCGGTTTGACCGGATTCTGGAACTGACCGTTCTGGGACTGGACGGTTTGGGTAAAGAAGAAAAAACACACCGTTCATGATCTGTACAGGTCAAAAGAAGCGTCTGAGTGCTTAAATAAAAAATAAGAAATAACCAGGAGAACATACATGAGATATGAAGAATTAACCATCGAGGGCAGAAATGCGGTTCTGGAAGCATTTCGTTCCGGCAAGACGATTGACAAGGTATTTGTGCTGGAGGGCTGTCAGGATGGCCCGATCAAAACAATTTTGCGGGAGGCAAAGAAACATGGTACCATGGTAAAATTTGTTTCCAAAGACCGTCTTGATAATATGTCTGAAACAAAGAAACATCAGGGGGTTATCGCTTATGCGGCAGCATACAATTATGCAACTGTGGAGGATATTCTGGCAAAAGCTGAGGAAAACGGAGAGCCGCCATTTATCTTTCTGTTAGATGGAATTGAAGATCCGCATAATCTGGGAGCTATCATCCGTACTGCTAACCTGGCGGGGGCACACGGTGTCATCATTCCGAAAAACCGTGCCGTTGGTTTGACTGCTACGGTGGCAAAGACTTCCGCGGGAGCCTTAAACTATACACCGGTGGCGAAAGTGACAAATCTGAGTGCCACCATGAAGGAATTGAAAAAACAGGGGCTGTGGTTTGTATGTGCAGATATGGACGGTGAAGTGATGTACCGTCAGAATCTAACCGGACCGATTGGTCTGGTCATCGGAAACGAAGGTGATGGTGTCAGTAAGTTAGTAAGAGAAAACTGTGATTTTACGGCATCCATTCCGATGAAAGGGGATATTGATTCCCTGAACGCTTCTGTGGCAGCAGGAGTTCTGGCTTATGAGATCGTGCGCCAGCGCCTGCAGAAAAAATAACAAGAACGGAATCATAAGATATGAAAAGACAGTATGATGCCTTTACGGACGAAGAACTGATTGAACAACTGCGGGACGGAGATTCCGCTGTGATGGATTTTCTGATGGAAAAATATAAATACCTCGTCCGTAAAAAGGCAAATGCTGTCTTTTTGCTTGGCGGGGATACTGATGATCTGGTGCAGGAAGGAATGATCGGTCTGTTTAAAGCAGTGCGGGATTTTGACAGCAAAAAAAGCAGTTTTTTTCATTTTGCAGAACTGTGCATCAGCAGGCAGATTTATCATGCAATTGAAGCTGCAGGACGAAAGAAGCATGTTCCTCTGAATGCATATGTATCGCTGTCCGGGTCCGATATGGATTCGGAAACAGTACCTCTGGAGGACAGTCTGAATAGTCCTCAGGATAATCCGGAACAGATGCTCATTGATCAGGAAACGGTGGCTGCATTTCTTCAGGACATTCATGAAACATTGAGCCCTATGGAAAATAAGGTACTGGATGCATATCTGGATGGATGGAATTACCGGCAGATTGCCCGGAAGATGGGAAAGACGGAGAAATCCATTGATAATGCACTGCAACGGATCAAGACGAAAATCCTGAAGCTCAGATGCCATAAGTAAAAGTGAACGGATCCCGGTTTCTTTTAACGCAGAATAAGCATTCCCCCGCGTCAAGTGCGTAGAGAACGAAATGGTGGGAGGATGCTTATTCTGACCAGAATCACGCACCAGATCTTAGGTGCGTTCGACTTGAATTTATAGCAGTTCACGGTAGACACGTAAGGTGTTTTTATAACAGATTTTTTCAATCTGAGTCGGCGTCAGGCCGGCTTTTTTCATTGTGTGGATCAGTTTTGGCATAACACTGCAGTCGGACAGATCGTGATAGCGTGTAATGCCATCAAAGTCAGAACCAAGCGCAACAAAATCTTCTCCGCCAAGATTCATCAGATATTTCATATGTACCACAGCCTGATCCAGATAGTTCTGGGAGACATCCGGTTTTCCGAGAAATTCTTTGCAGAAATTAATGCCGGTGATTCCGCCGCGTTCTGCCAGCCGGCGAACCATGTCATCTGTAAGATTTCTTACTGCAGGGCAGACACTGCGGGCATTGGAATGGCTTGCCACGAAAGGTTTTGTAGTGTGCTCCAGTACATCATAAAAACCGGCATCAGAAAGGTGAGAGACATCGATGATCATGCCAAGGCGTTCCATTTCTTCCAGAAAGACAATCCCCTGTTCTTTCAGACCTTCGTTCTGGCTCAGGCAGTATCTGTCGGAAGAAGCAGACGATTTCTTATCCAGTCTGACATTTGGAAAACCGAGAGAGTTTTCATAGTTCCAGGTGAGTGTCATCATACGCATGCCGAGTTTGTATAAGAAATAAAGAAAATCCGGATTCCCCATTGTAATCTCGCCTTCTTCGCCGGTGAGTAGAGCAGACATGACACCATCTGCCTGGTTTTGCTCGATGTCAGCGTAAGAACGGACCGGACGGATCAGATCAGCATGTTTTTCCATTTCAGATTCAAAAAGCAGAATCATTTCCAGCGCTTCCGGTAGTGGTGAGTCGGTTTCACCGAGATTTACAAAGATGGCGAAGTTCTGGAGCAGATAGTCCCCCGCCTGCATTTTAGACAATGAAATCTGAGTATCAGAGTTCTCAAAATCAAAGTTTTTGCCCTGACGTTTTGCAGAAAGCAGGGCAGACAACGTATCACAGTGCATATCAACAATTTTCATAGTAAATGTCCCCTTTTTTGTTTGTGTATCCTTATAATTCTTTGATGAAAGAGTTTGCGGATATATTATTTTTGAAATGACTATATATATTATACCTCAAATGGTGTAAAATGGAACACAGGATGAAGAAATGGAGAAAATAAATTTATGGATGACAAAAGATTTTTTTCAAGGGTATGGTTCAGCTATTTTATGATGGTAGTTCTGACGGTTGCTGTTCAGTTTCTGTTGTCACTGCTGGTGTCTCTGATTGCGCCGCAGGCAGCCGGTCTTCCGGTTACAAGCTGGCTGCTGGCTATGGTACCGCTGTATCTGGTGGCAATCCCGGTATGTGCAAGGATGATGCAGGCGCTGCCGAACATGCAGCTTTACCGGAATGAGATGCGGCCGGGACAGTGGATCCGGACATTGTGTATCTGTATTTTTGTGATGTATGTGGGAAATATCATTGGAAATGCAGTGAGTGCACTTATTGCGCAGGGGACCGGACTGGATCTGTCCTTTGAACTGGAAGAACTGCTGTCCCAGGGAAGCCCGTGGTTTACCTTACTTTTTTCTGTTGTTCTGGCACCGGTGATGGAAGAACTGATTTTTCGTAAGGTACTGATAGACCGTACCATTGTATATGGAGATAAAGCAGCAGTTGTGTTATCCGGTCTGCTTTTTGGTGTGTTTCACGGGAATTTTCATCAGTTTTTCTATGCTTTCGGACTGGGATGCATATTTGCTTATGTATATATCCGCACCGGAAAGCTGAAATATACGATTTCGTTGCATATGGCAGTGAATATGCTGGGTGGTTTTCTGTCTTCCTTGTTGTTGCAACAGCTGAATTACAGTGCCTGGGATACTTCAGATCCGTATGCTTATATCGATATGATGTTCAATCATGCGGGGGCTGTTCTGGGACTGGTTATACTGGAAATCAGTATGATCATCATGGGCATTGCCGGATTGATTTTCTTTGCCGTGTCTGTGAAAAAACTGGAATGGCGTTCCGGTGAGTACGAAAGGCCATTCCATGAGATGGCGGGAGCCATGTTTGGCAATCCGGGCATGATTTTGTTTCTTCTGTCCGGCGTGTGCCTGTTTGTGCTGGATATGCTGTAAAGCAGACGATGATTCAAGTCGAATGGTCTGATTACAGCTCCATCATGCCGGACATGATGCAACCGCCGGTGGCACCTGCCGATTGCAGTTCCTGCCATTGAACCGGATCAAATTTAATACCACCGATGCCGTAGACCGGCACGGATACAGACTTGCACACTTCCTGCAGAAAATGCAGACCACGGGGTGCAAGTCCTTTTTTACAGTCTGTCACATAAATGTGTCCTGCAGTGAGATAGGTAACACCCAAATGTTCTGCTTCCCGGGCTTCTGCCACGGAATGGACGGAAGTACCAAGAACCGTGAAGGAAGCAAACTCCGGAGAAGACAAAATCCCTTTTTCAGAGAGCCTCCGCAGCAGAGGAAGGGGCAGATGGATGGATGTGCAGCCAAGTGCAATCGCTTCCTTCCAGAACGTATGGAGAATACAAGGAACATCATATTTGTGACAGATGTCCAACACCTGTGCAGCAAGTGCCAGATAACTCTCTGCCTCCAGATCTTTTTCCCGCAGAATCAGACCTTTTGGATGAGTCTGGCAGATGCGGGTAATCTGTTCCGGATACGGATGTACGGACAGATGCCGGTTTGTCACAGCCAGAAGAGATACTGTATTACACATAGATATAGTCACTCATAACCGGCTGCAGATGATGTTCAAGTAAAGCCTGGTAGATTTCATCCACAGAGCGGCCATCTGCAATTTCAAACTGATCGTCGCCCTTATCCTCGATATCTTCCACATGGCTGCCGATACCGGTGCTGACACCGGCTGAAATCTTGGTGGCTGCGATATCTACCAGGTGATCCCGGACACGCTCGCACTCCCGGGTGGAGACGGTAATGCTGGCATAAGGCATGAACAGCCGGTAAGCACAGACGACCTGCAATAACTGCCGTTCATGGACATCCATAGGATTGATGCGGTCATTGTTGATGATCGGACGCAACCGTGGGCAGGAAAAAGCAATCTCAGCATGCGGATATTTCCGCTGCAGCAGATAAGCATGGTAACCGGTGGCAAATGCGTCTTTGCGAAAATCGTCCAGTCCAAGCAGTGCGGCAAATCCGACTCCGCGCATGCCGCCCATCAGAGCGATACGATATGGGAAAATACGTTTATGACCGGCCAGATGCAGCGTTTCGTATTTGTCAGAATTATAAGTTTCCTGAAAAACGGTGACATAATCTGCGCCGCAGGCATGCAGATAGGCATACTGATCAGAATTTACCGGATAGATTTCGAGACCGATGACACGGAAATATTTTTTTGCGATCTTGCATGCTTCACCTATATATTCCACGGTGGACATGGTCGGACTTTCTCCGGTAAGAATCAGAATTTCCTGCAGACCGGTGGCGGCGATGGCGGCCATTTCTTTGTCAATCTCTTCCGGTGTCAGGCGGGCACGGTGGATCTTATTGTGACAGTTGAAACCGCAGTAAATGCAGTAATTTTCACAGTAGTTGGCAATATAGATCGGTGTGAACATATAGACACTGTTGCCAAAATGTGCCTTTGTCTCCTTTCGGGCAGCCTGGGCGATTTCTTCCAGAAACGGCAGTGCAGCAGGAGAGAGCAGTGCCTGAAAATCCTGCGGTGTGCGCTCTGTATGCGCCAGAGCACGTTTTACATCTGCTGCAGTAAACTGCTGATAGTCGTAGCTGTTCATGGCATCGATCACCTGATCCATGATATCGGAGCCGATGTTCTGCATATCTGGCAGATAAGTCATGTGATCAATACGGTTTTTCTTCTGATCTTCTAAAATCTCTTCACTTAAAATGCTTTCATTGATATGTTTATTTTCCATAGGTTGCGCCTCCTAGTCCTGTAAAAATCCGGTCAGTGGGGAAGAAGCACTGGCACCGTGTTCAATGGTGCGTCCAAGTCCGGACAGATATGCACTTCGTCCTGCTTCAATGGCTTTTTTGAAAGCTTCAGCCATCAGCGGCACATTGCCGGCAGTGGCCACAGCAGTATTTGCCATAACGGCGGCAGCACCCATTTCCATGGCATCACAGGCCTGAGACGGGCGTCCGATGCCGGCGTCTACAATGATTGGAAGATCGATTTCATCAATGAGGATCTGAATAAAGTCACGGGTGCTAAGACCTTTGTTGGAACCGATCGGTGAGCCGAGGGGCATGATGCATGCTGCTCCGGCATCTGCCAGTGCACGGGCAGCATTCAGGTCCGGGTACATGTATGGCATGACAACAAAGCCTTCTTTTGCAAGGATTTCTGTAGCTTTGATGGTTTCATAATTATCCGGCAGCAGGTATTTGGAGTCGTGAACAACTTCGATCTTTACAAAATCACCACAGCCGAGTTCCCGGGAGAGACGGGCAATACGCACAGCTTCTTCGGCGTTTCTGGCACCGGAAGTATTTGGCAGCAGTGTGACATTGTCCGGAATATAATCCAGAATATTTGCAAGTCCGCCTTCATTGGCCCGGCGCAGAGCCAGAGTGATGATCTGTGCCCCTGCTTTTTCTACACAGGCTTTTACCAGCTCCAGAGAAAATTTTCCGGAACCGAGAATAAAGCGAGAGGTGAATTCATGTCCTCCAAGTATAAATTTATCTTCGATTGTATTTGTATTCATGATTACGATACCTTTCTTTTTACTAAATGTTTGCGTTATTATCACGGTGACAAATTGTTATGGTCTTAGAAGCAGTTTTGGCACGAGGTGGCTATACATCTTCGTTTCCCAGAAGTAACCGGGTGATCATATTTGCCTCATGGGCCGCACAGATGGCCACTCGTGGTGCCATCAACCCATTGCCATAGGATGGCTCAGATACAGCGTCGCCACACAGGTAAAAATTTTTCATCACCCGACGTGTGGTAATGGTGTTACTGCTGTCAGCACCTGTCATTCCTGTGGCGGACACCAGCTTTTTTTCCGGAAAATATTCCAGAATACCGTTGACAAGCATAGCTTTTGCTACGGGATCGTCAAAGGCTTCACAGACGATGGGGGCATCGGCAAAAAGTTCCCGGAGATTTTCTCTGGTTACCCGGATGCAGTCTGTGCGGATATCCAGATATGGATTGATCTGTTCCAGCAATGATTTCAGAGCATCTGTTTTATACATACCGAGTTGTCCGATGAAATATTGCTGGCGATTCAGATTCGTAATGTCCACCACATCAAAATCAATGAGATGAAGATGTCCGACACCGATGCGGGCCAGTGCACAGGCAACATTGGAACCAAGTCCCCCAAGCCCTGCAATGGCTACATGTCCCTCGGATAGCAGGCGCTGTTTTTCAGGGGAATGGCGTCTGTTCAGTGCATCCATGATCTGCGTTTGTGTCAGCATATTGGTTGGATTCTTATTCATAAATATCAGCCTCCTCCTACAAATGTGACGATTTCCATGCAGTCGCCATCTTTCAGTATGGTTTCAACATAGCGGTCTTTTGGCAGAATTTCTTCATTTAGTTCCACAACGATGCGGTCTGTCTTGTAGCTGCAGGCTTCCAGATAGGCAGAAACACTGGTGTTGTCTGCAAGAACGACCTCTTTTCCGTTGATTGTGACCATCGTATAAATCCTCCTTCCCAGATGAAAAAAGAGTTCACGAAAGTAATACACCCGTGGTGGTGCACCCCTTCATGAACTCTTTGTTCACTCTCAATTATAACAGTATTTTATTATGTTCCTGATTAGATGATGTTAGATAATGGAATTTTGATCATACCATGGAAGAATATGTAGTGATACATACCTTACAGGTAAGAATGTGTGCATCATATACTACGTATTTGGAGTTTCTGCGTGATTTTCCATTAAAAAAAGAGATACGCGGTAATGTATCTCTCAGTCCATTCGTTCCTTATACATCCCTACGTTGGCATTATCCAAATCAGGTTTGTGGGTCGAAGTTCTCAACTTCCTCTCAGCCTAGTACATAAGCTCCCCATATGTGATTACAAGGCAGAGTATAAAAACAATCATTGGAAATGTCAAGTGTTTTTTGCGAATTTCTTTTAGCAGAGGTCGAAAAGGTGCAAAAAAGGATAATTGTTTTAAAAGTCTGACAATTTACGATTATTTAGAAAAAAGACACATGGAAAAGGTGTTGACAGAAGAGGGAAAATATTGTATATTTATCAAGTCGGTAATCACTGAGATTACGGAGCAGGCTGCCGTGGCACAGTAGGTAGCGCACCTCATTGGTAGTGAGGAGGTCACGGGTTCGATTCCCGTCGGTAGCTTAAAGCCGGAAACTTGTAGAATGCAGTTTCCGGTTTTTTATTTGATCGGAAATTCCGATCCCTTTATTAGTTAATGCAGGATGACAGGAGAAAAAGAATGGCAGTAGATATTGATAAAATGACAAATGTACTGGTAGTTTATAATACAGAAGACGCAGAGGAAGTGGAAGTGCGTCTTCGTATGGAAAAAATTGTCTGCGCACGAAAGAAGATCGGATCCGGAAAACATGGGAATTTTCTGCTGGCGATGAATAATTTCGGCGAGGAAATCTATGTCAATCCGGAAGAAGAGACAGCGGCACGTGCTGTGATTGAGGACTGGCGCAGAGAAAAAAAAGAGGAGCGGGAAAAGGCAGCCACAGTGCCGCAGTCAGAAGCAGCAGAAAAAGGAAATAAAATGCTGTTGCCGCGCGTGATTGCAGGAATTGCACTTGTGATCATCGTTGCCTTATATATTTTCCGTTTGAGATAAGACAATGAATGATCTGCAGATAGAATATTTTCTGGCAGCAGCGAGAAATATGAGTTTTTCCAGAGCGGCACAGGAATTGTTTGTATCACAGCCTGCCATCAGCCGGCAGATCCTGGCATTGGAACAAGAACTGGGCTGCCCGCTTTTTGAGCGGCTGAACCGCGGAATCATGCTGACAGCAAACGGTGAGATGTTCTACGATTTTTTTGAACGGTATCGTGGGGAACTGTTTGATCTGAAACTCCGGGCAAAGCTGTCGCTGGAAAACAAAAAACAGGTGTTACATCTTGGTGTGTTGAATAACTGGAATATCTCTGAAATTTTGCTTCCTGTGCTGAAAGAGTTTTCGCAGGAATTTCCAAATGTCAAGGTAGAAGTTAATAGTTATGAGCCTCGTAGTTCCCAGGAGGCTTTGCAGAGTGGCAAAGAAGATGTCATTGTCACCATAGAACCGAAAATCTTAAATATCCAGGGAATTTTACACGCCAAAGTTGCTGATCTTCCCCGGGTGCTGCTCTACAATACGGCCAATGCACCACACCAGGGTGAACTGACTCCCTATGATTTCAGGGGGGAAGAGTTTTTAACGGTGGCG
>OCPW01001616.1_pt1 | contig 11793 bp, 7 predicted proteins | sample 1538761 | NCBI WGS metagenome assembly OCPW01 (sample SAMN04571724, study PRJEB22368) | human gut metagenome | biome: human gut; material: stool | host: Homo sapiens | place: Luxembourg | collected 2012-09-20
CAGAGACTGAAGACATTGACAGAAGATGTAGTAGAAGCATCGAAAGTCAGCAGCGGGAATATTTCCCTGGAATATATGGATCTTGATCTGTCGGAAATGATCCAGCAGACGCAGGGTGAACTCGAAGAAAAATTCGAGGCGAGAAATCTGGCAATCGTCACAGATCTTCCGGCAGAACCGGCTGTTGTGCATGTCGATGGAAGAAGAATGTGGCGTGTTCTGGAAAATATTTACGGAAATGCAGCCAAGTACGCAATGCCTGGAACCAGAGTTTATGCGACTTTGAAAACAGATGATACGAAGGTAAGATTTTCATTGAAAAATGTTTCCGAGCATCAGTTGAATATTCAGGCCGACGAACTGACAGAACGTTTTATCCGCGGAGATATTTCCAGAAGTACGGAGGGAAGTGGATTAGGACTTTCTATAGCGAAGAGCCTTACAACAATGCAGGGCGGCACATTTGACTTGTATCTGGACGGAGATTTGTTCCGGGTAGATATTACATTTTCAAGAGTGAAAGTAAAAGGAAATGCTGCCGGGGTAACAGAGGAATTAGCAGAGAAATCATCAAGCGGTGTATCTTGACATTCTATTCGCGTTATGCTAACCTTTTTAAGGAATGAAAAGCAGTGATAAGCGAAACGCGATGAGGAAGAGAGTAGTCTGTAACAGATTCTACAGAAAAGTCCTGAAGGCTGTCAGGCCGGATGCTGAGAGGGATGGATGGAAGACAGATGAAGATGGCTTCTGAGCAGCGCAGATGAGCCGGGATAGTTTAATTCAAGGAAGCTGTTTCAGCGGGAAATTGAATTGCTGAAGAGATTCAGGTTAGTCTGTGAAGGGATTCGCCCTTTATAGCGAAGAGTATCAACAGTGAGAAATGCCGTAGTGTTCAAAGTGGTTTTGATTAACAAAGCAGTTTTTACTAACGAAAATGCAGATACTCATAGAGGTTTCTTTCCGTGAGGAAGGAACGAAGAGAAGTGGTAACACGAAAGTAGGATTCGTCTTCTCAGGGATGCAAGTCCCTGGGAGGGCGTTTTTTAATATATTAGGTTCTTTCCTAACATATTAAAAACGCTCCGCTAGGGATGTTCCGGAAAATCCAGAAAAAATCGTATTAGTAATCACTGAAAGTTGAGAAAAGAATCCCACATTGTGGGAAAAGGAGGCACAAAAATGTCAGAAAAACCAAAATATTATATAACAACAGCGATTGCCTATACATCAGGTAAACCGCATATCGGAAACACATACGAGATTGTGCTTGCAGATGCAATCGCACGTTACAAGAGAAGCCAGGGATATGATGTATTCTTCCAGACAGGAACAGATGAGCACGGACAGAAGATCGAGCTCAAAGCCGAGGAGGCTGGAATCACACCAAAGGAATTCGTAGATAATGTATCAACAGAAATCAAAAGAATCTGGGATCTGATGGATACATCTTATGACAAATTCATCCGTACAACAGATGAAGATCATGAGAAACAGGTTAAGAAGATTTTCAAGAAACTTTACGACAAGGGAGATATTTACAAGGGACATTATGAAGGAATGTACTGTACACCGTGTGAGTCTTTCTTCACAGAGTCTCAGCTTGTAGATGGAAAATGTCCGGACTGCGGTCGCCCGGTTCAGCCGGCAAAGGAAGAGGCATATTTCTTCAAAATGAGCAAGTATGCTGACCGCCTGATCGAGTATATCAATACACATCCGGAGTTCATCCAGCCGGTTGCCCGTAAGAACGAGATGATGAACAACTTCCTTCTTCCGGGACTTCAGGACCTGTGTGTATCCAGAACATCCTTCAAGTGGGGAATTCCGGTAGATTTCGATCCAAAGCACGTTGTATATGTATGGCTTGATGCTCTTACAAACTATATCACAGGAATCGGATATGATGCAGACGGAAACAGTACAGAGCAGTTCAACAAGCTGTGGCCGGCAGACCTTCATCTGATCGGAAAAGATATCATCCGTTTCCATACAATTTACTGGCCAATCTTCCTTATGGCACTTGATCTTCCACTTCCGAAACAGGTGTTTGGACATCCGTGGTTGCTTCAGGGAGACGGTAAGATGAGTAAGTCTAAAGGAAATGTTCTCTATGCAGATGAACTCGTTGATTTCTTTGGTGTAGATGCAGTTCGCTACTTCGTACTTCATGAGATGCCATTCGAGAATGACGGTGTTATTTCCTGGGAGCTGATGGTAGAGCGTCTGAACTCTGATCTTGCAAATACACTTGGAAACCTTGTAAACAGAACTGTTTCTATGACAAACAAATACTTCGGCGGAACAGTAGAAGATAAGGGTGTTGTAGAAGATGTAGATGCAGAACTGAAAGCAGTTGTAGAGAATGCTTCTAAAGCAGTTGATGCTAAGATGGCAGACCTCCGCGTTGCCGATGCAATTACAGAAATCTTCAATCTGTTCAAACGCTGCAATAAATATATTGATGAGACAACTCCTTGGGTACTCGGAAAAGATGAATCCAAGAAGGATCGCCTTTCTACAGTACTTTGGAATCTGATCCAGAGCATTTCTGAAGGTGCAAGACTTCTTGAATCTTTTATGCCTTCTACAAGTAAGAAGATCCTTGAGCAGCTTGGTAACGGACATGTAACAGAGAAACCGGAGATCCTGTTCCAGCGAATGGATCTCGAAGAGGTTATGAAGAAAGTTGAAGAACTTCATCCGAAGGTAGAAGAAAAGAAAGAGGAAGAAGCTGTTATCGACATTGAGCCGAAAGATGAGATCACATTTGAGCAGTTCGGAGCAATGCAGTTCCAGGTTGGAGAGATCATTGCATGTGAGGCTGTAAAGAAATCTAAAAAGCTTCTCTGCTCTCAGGTAAAAGTTGGAAGCCAGGTAAAACAGATCGTATCCGGAATCAAAGCACATTACACACCGGAAGAAATGGTTGGTAAGAAAGTTATGGTTCTTGTAAACCTGAAACCTGCGAAGCTGGCAGGTGTACTTTCAGAGGGAATGCTGCTTTGTGCAGAAGATGCAGAAGGTAACCTTGCACTGATGACACCGGAAAAAGAAATGCCGGCTGGAGCAGAAATCTGTTAATTGAAATGCTTGAAAATTCAGACAATTATAACTAAAGCAGATAATAAATAAAAAACATAAAAAAATCAAATGAATATATTGACAAATTAGACGCCGAATGTTATTATATAACCATCAAAGAGAGAAAGAAATCTCCCAAAGATATTTAACTAAGAAGGCAAAAGTAACAGATGCCTGATTAGATTAAAAATACAAGTTCAACAGGAGGTCAGTCCCATGGACAGTATAGTTTCAGATTTTTATCAATATGTCAGTGGTATGATGAGTGAAGGTTCCTGTGAAGAAAGAGACCTTTGCCAAGCGTAAAAGTCCAGTAGAAAGAAAAGAAGATCAAAGATCGGAGAGTACGGAAACTGGAAGCAAAGAGAAAAAGATGAATCACTCATAGATGTATTGAATAAAAATACCGCATATAACATAGAATGAAAAATGTGTAAAGAAACATTGAAAGGATATGTTATAATCTCAGATTTGTTATAAAAGCAGGAATGACTTGACAGAAGATTTAATACATAAAGTATTGAATGGATATGAAAATCATTCAAGTGATAAAATAACAGACGACAAAGGTCTCACAGGAACGTAGAATCGCGAATAATCTCCGATACAAAATATAAAATTATAATAATAATACAATTAAATAACACTAAAAATGCACTTTCAAAAGGAATTGAAGGTGCATTTTTTTGACATTACAGACCTCATATGGTAGAATAATGAAAGAGTATCGGCTAGTGCCTAATGGACACATTCAGACCAAAACTAATATTTCAATGACAATGAGGTGAGTACAGTGGATAAGTATGAATATAAGTTAAAGACAGAAGAGATGCTGGAACTTATGGAAGATGGAGAATACAGAAAAGCAGCGGCAGCAGCAGATCTGATTGACTGGAAGCGTGTCCGTAACGCAGGGATGCTGATGAATGTCAGTGATATTTATGAAAAAACAAAAGAGTATCAGAAGAGCTATGATGTGATGAATCTTGCATATCGCCGTTCTGAAGGAAGCCGCAAGGTGATCTATAAGTTATGTTCTCTTGCAATTAAGACAAAGAATATAGATGAAGCAATTGACTATTATGACGAATTTATCCAGATTGCACCGAAAGATCCGAACAGGCATATCCTTAGATATCAGATCTTAAGAGCGCAGAGAGCGCCGATCGAACAGCAGATTGAGGCTCTGGAGGAATTTAAGAAGGCAGAATATATTGAAGAGTGGGCTTATGAACTGGCGAAGCTTTATCGCGAAGCAGGTATGATGACAGAATGTCTGGAAGAGTGTGATGATCTGATCCTCTGGTTCAGCGAGGGTAAGTATGTTTATAAGGCAATGGAACTGAAGATGCAGTATAAGCCATTGTCACCATCGCAGCAGCAGAAATATGATCACAGATATGAGAAGCTTTCTTCAGAGACAGAAGAAATACCGGATCTGGCTTCCTATTTAGGAGAAGACGAGGAAAAAGATTCTGCGTCAGAAGGAGCTGAAGCACTTGGAGATACAAGATCAATCGGGCTGACAGAACAGCCGGTGATGGAGAACGACAGTACTTCCGATGTGATTGACACGGATGCGGTTACTTTGGAAGCGGCAGAAGAGCCGGATGCCGAAGTAGAAAATCCGGAAGAAGCAGGAGTAGAAACAGCAGAAGTTATAGAAGCTTCCGAGGATGAGTCAGAAGTTCAGCCGGCAACGGTAGAGACAAGTGGAGATAAGAGAACACTTAGCAAAGATACTGCTTCCATACCGATTGTCAGTAAGAATCCGGTAAAACCAGTCAAGAAGAAACTTGGAGATACGATGCGGTTAGATGAAGCTCTGCAGCAATTACTCAATCCGAAACCGGAAGTTCAGGCAGAACCGGGAGAAGAAGTCGAACCGGATATGACAGATCTGGAAGAGGATATTGCAGCAATTGAGGATGTAGAAGATCTTGAGATCGTGAATCAACTGACAGAAGAGAAGAAAGCTGAGGAAGCCAATAAAGAACGAGTAGTTCCATCAGGGATGAAAGAACTGATACCGGAACCGGAGACAGAAGAAGAACTTATAGAACAGGCAGTGGAGGAGACTTCAGAAGATGTCCCAGAAGATGCAGTTGCTATAGAAGCAGGAGAAGCAGAATCGGAAGAAGTTCTTGAAGTAGAAGAGGCAGAACCGGAAGAGGAAGAAGTTCTTGAAGTAGAAGAGGCAGAACCGGAAGAGGAAGAAGTTCTTGAAGCAGGAGAAGCAGAACCGGAAGAGGAAGAAATCCTTGAAGTAGAAGAAGCAGAACCGGAAGAGGAAGAAATTCTTGAAGTAGAAGAAGCAGAACCGGAAGAGGAAGAAATCCTTGAAGCAGAAGAAGCAGAACCGGAAGAGGAAGAAATCCTTGAAGCAGGGGAAGCAGAACCGGAAGAGGAAGAAATTCTTGAAATAGATGCAGCTGAGTCAGAAGATCTGACAGATGAATCAGAAGATTTGTCTGAGGTGGAGGAACTGATCTCAGAAACTGAAGTTGTCAATGATGAAGATGATTCAGAAGGAGCAGCAGTAAGAAAGACTATGGACAATAAAAATAATGAAGAACCAATTTTATCACCAGAGATACAGAAACTGATTGATGAGATTGAAGGTGTTATTCCGGAAGAGGAAGAAGTAGATGCAACAGTAAGTTCAGAAGAAGTTCTTGAGGTAGAAGAAGAACCACATGAAAATATGGGAGAGCTTGCGGATGATCTCAGACTCGGTGAGGACGAGTACGAAGATTATGATGCGTATGACTGGGATGATGCAGAAGAGTTTGACGAAGACGATATTTTAGATGATTATGAAGAGTCAGATGACGATTTGTTGGATGATTATGAAGAGTCTGATGACGATCTGCCGGATGATTATGAAGACGCTGATGATGATCTGTTCGGTGAGGAAGAAGGATATGATGATCTGGATGCCTATGGTTATGAAGAGGACGATGAGGATGATGAAGTAATCAATCCAAGAGATCTTTTCACAGCGGAAGATAAGGTTTCAGATGATGATCTTCTTAGTCTGAATTCTTATGAAGAAGTGCCAAATTTTGAAGATGAATTCAGCGTGAATCCAGCGCATAGTGAGGAACCGGATGACAGAGAGATTCCGGATGAAGATGACGGAATTGATATCATGTCTGCGACGACACCATTGAGCCGTAAAGAGACTGCAAAATTGATCGCAACAGGTAAGACATCACCATTACCGTTAGATGAGATTGCAGATGCAATGTCTGATACAGGATTTATTGTACATGGTCGTTATGATCTTGAAACACAGAGTGGAATTGGTACAAGAGCAGGACTTACAGAGGAACAGAAAAAACTCTTCTCTTATTTTGTACCTGTGCGTGGTATGAGTGAGCAGCTGGTAGATGTACTTGAGCAGGATAAGAACTGTACAAATCGCAAAGGAACTTCCAGAACAGGAAATCTTCTGATTATTGGAAATAAAGGAAATGGAAAGACAGTCCTCGCTGTTGATGTTGTAAAGGCAATTCAGAAGCAGCGTGATATCCGTCAGGGTAAGGTTGCAATTGTGACAGGTGAGTCACTGAATAAGAAGAGAATCGGAGATATTTTCCGTAAATTGTACGGCGGTGCACTGATCATTGAAAAAGCCGGACAGATGAACGAAAAAACACTCGCCAAGCTGAACAAAGCAATGGAGCAGGATACAGGAGAACTTTTGGTAGTTCTTGAAGAACAGAGAAAACCACTGGACAGACTTCTTTCTTCCAACAGAGAATTCAGAAGAAAATTTACTTCCAGACTTGAAGTGCCGATCTTTATTAATGATGAGCTTGTAACATTTGGACAGACTTATGCTCAGGAGAATGGTTACAGAATCGATGAGATGGGAATTCTTGCACTGTACAGTAAGATTGATTCTTTACAGAGAGAAGATCATGCAGTAACAGTAGCAGAAGTGAAAGAAGTGATGGATGATGCGATCGCTCATTCACAGAAAGCTTCCGCAAAGAAGCTTGTGAAGAGAGTATTTGGAAAGAATACAGATTCTTCCGACAGAATTCTGCTTTCAGAGAAAGATTTCAACATTTAATGACATATATTTGTTAAGAATTAATAGACAGTCAGTAAAACGACTGTCTATTTTTGTGCAATAATACATTTTCTCTTTCTTTTTTATACAGTATCAAGTATAATAAAACTATAGTGTTCAAGGGGAGAATGAAACTTTATTACCAATTGAAAGATTCGGTAATGTGCCTTGATCTATAAGAAATTGTATGGTTTTTAAATCATTACAATCAGGAATATATTTGAGCAGTGAGGTGGCTTTATGGTTAAGAAAAACAGCACGAAGACGAAAGTGCAGCCTTATGAGATCGGAGAACTTGACCATTATCTTTTTGGGCAGGGAAATCATTATGAGATTTATAAAAAGATGGGTGCCCATGAGGTGACAAAGAACGGAAAAAGAGGAGTATATTTTGCGGTATGGGCTCCTCATGCAGTAAACGTTTCTGTAATCGGAGAGTTTAATGACTGGGATGAGACGAAAGATAAGATGAAGAGAGGAGAGCCTCTCGGAATATACACATGCTTCGTTCCGGAGGCGAAGAAAGGGGATTTGTATAAGTTCTGTATAGAGACACAGGCGGGCGAAAAGATCTATAAAGCAGATCCATTTGCTAATTATGCAGAGCTCCGACCGGGAACAGCATCCAGAATTACAGACATTTCTAATCTGAACTGGTCAGACAGTAAGTGGATGACAGCTCGTGAGAAATGGGATAACAAAGAAGAACCAGTGTCTATTTACGAAGTGCATATGGGTTCCTGGATGAGACATCCCGGAAGAGAAGATGAAGGATTCTATACATATCGTGAGTTTGCAGAAGCAATTACAAGGTATGTAAAAGAGATGGGATATACTCATGTTGAGTTGATGGGAATCGCAGAGCATCCGTTTGACGGTTCCTGGGGATATCAGGTAACCGGATATTATGCACCAACTGCACGCTATGGAACACCGGAAGATTTTGCATATATGGTAAATTATCTTCATAAGAATAATATCGGTGTTATTCTTGACTGGGTACCGGCGCATTTCCCGAAAGATGCACATGGTCTGGCAGATTTTGACGGAACACCGACATTCGAATATCCAGATCCGAGAAAGGGCGAGCATCCTGATTGGGGAACGAAGGTTTTCAATTATGAAAAACCGGAAGTTTCTAACTTCCTTCTGGCGAATGCATTGTTCTGGGTTGAACATTATCATGTAGACGGACTTCGTGTAGATGCAGTGGCATCTATGCTGTATCTGGACTACGGAAGAGAAGATGGACAGTGGATTCCGAATAAATTTGGCGGAAATGAGAATCTTGAGGCGATTGCATTCTTTAAACATCTGAACTCTGTAGTTTGCGGAAGAAATAAAGGCGTTATGATGATCGCAGAAGAGTCTACAGCATGGCCGAAGGTGACAGGATCTCCTGAGGATGACGGACTTGGATTTACTTTGAAGTGGAATATGGGATGGATGCATGACTTTACAGAATACATGAAACTGGATCCTTATTTCAGAAAAAATGCACATCATATGATGACATTTTCTATGGAATATGCATATTCAGAGAACTATATTCTTGTACTTTCTCATGATGAGGTTGTTCATCTGAAATGCTCCATGTTGAATAAGATGCCGGGAGAAGGATGGGATAAGTTCCGCAACTTGAAGGTGGCATATGCATTTATGATGGGACATCCTGGAAAGAAGCTTCTCTTTATGGGACAGGAGTTCGCACAGCTTCGTGAGTGGAGTGAAGAGAGAGAACTGGATTGGTTCCTTCTTGCAGAAGAACCACATCAGCAGATTCAGAACTGGTATAAAGATTTGCTTCATCTTTATAAGAAGAATAAGGCATTGTATGAGTTGGATAATGATCCGAAGGGATTTGACTGGATCAATAAGGATGATATCTTCCGGAGTATTTTCAGTTTCACAAGACATTCAAAGGATGGGAAGAAGAATCTACTTTTTGTATGCAACTTTACACCGGTAGACAGACCGGATTACCGTGTTGGTGTTCCGAGAAGAAAGCAGTTTAAGCTTGTTCTTAACAGTGATGAGACAAAATACGGCGGATCAGGAGAAGAACGCCCATTGGTTTACAAGCCAGAGAAACAGGAATGTGATGGTCAGAAATATTCCTTTGCATATCCTCTTCCAGGATATGGTGTGGCAGTATTTGAGTATTAAGTTGTATAGTATGATGTTTTCCACGAATAGATGGAACAGGAATTAGACATACATTAATTTTCCCCTGCATAGATTGTAAAAAACAAACTATGCAGGGGCTTTTCTATGAGAGAATATATTGAGGAGCGTGCAGTAGAAATTGCAAATTATATTATAGAAAATAATGCGACAGTGAGACAGACAGCAAAACAGTTTCGGATTAGTAAGAGTACGGTGCATAAGGATGTTACAGAACGTCTGCTTCAGATCAATCCATCATTGGCTCATGAAACGCGTAAGGTTTTAGACACCAACAAATCAGAACGTCACATCCGGGGAGGGCTCGCTACCAGAGAAAAATATTTACACTTGCATGCTTCCAATTATTGAAGTTAATGTTACAATAAAAGAGGAAATTCAATCAGAAACACGGACATTGAGAGGAGACTGTTCAAATGCGGGTGGCAATCGTTGAAAGGGATGAAAAAGTATTAGAAGAACTGAAAAAAGGTTTAAAGCGCGTAGATCCGAATTACGAGTTGGCGGGGATTGCAGGGAATGGACAGTCTGCATATGAGATGATAACAGTTATGCAGCCAAATCTTGTTATCATGGACATTGGGCTTCCGCGGATGAATGGGTTAAATCTTTTGAGAAAATTACGCACGGAAGGACGTGAGTTCCGTGTGATTATTATAACAAAAGATGAAGATTTTCAACAGGCAAAGCAGGCAATCGATCTAGGTGTGGACGGATATTTAGTACAGCCGTTCCGGCCGATGGAGCTTAAGAAGGCATTAAGCCGTATTCATGAAAAAATCAGGAATGAATATTGGATGCAGGCTTCTTTTACTGTTGAAAATATTCTGTTAAGCTGTAGATATGGAGAAATTATATCGAATCAGAAGTTAAATGAAATGACTATCCGGAAATATGGGTTTACAGTGGATGATCCGGGATATCTATTTACGGTTTCAATGGCAGACGAATACGAGGAGCAGAAGGAAAATATACGTGGATTTCTCGAAGAAATCTGTAGACGTGAGTGTGGATTTTCGGCATCTGTTATATGTTCGGATCGATGGAAACAGGTGTATCTGATCATTTACCGGGTACGTGAAGCAAGGAACTGGAAAGAATATTTTAAAAAAAATGTGGTTACTGGGTTATGTAGGAATTTTCCGGGGACAATTATTTGTGTATGGATAGAGACAAAACAGCTGACAAAGCTGGTAGATGCAATGATTCAGGCAGGGAGTCTTATGGAATGGAATCTTCTTCAGCCACGAGGAGTTTTGATCTGTCAGCAGACAGTTGAGAAAATTGAAGCTGTTCCGGTGCGTTATCCGGTAGAATTAGAACAACGAATGCGAGAAATGATTTTCGATGAAAACAAGAAAGGAATTGCCAGACAATTTCAACTTGTTTGTGAGGAAATGAAAAGAGAAAAATATTTTCCAAAAGAAATAAAACACAGTATTATTCGTTTTTGCATGGCAGCTGGATTGAATTATAGAAATTATGGCGGGGAGATTAACGAAACAGAAATCCTGAGTCTTATGCAGCAGATTACCTGTGCCATCAGTTGGAAACAGATAGAAAAAGCGATTCAAGGATTGGAACGGATGATATCATATGAGCATAAATTTGAGCAGTACAGTACGCTTATCCAAAAAGCAATGGAAATTATAAGAAAAGAATATGACAGTGGTATTACATTGGAAGAAGCAGCGAGCCAGCTTTATGTATCGGAAGAATACCTGAGTTCTCAGTTTAAGAAGGAGACTGGATATAATTTTACAGAAACTGTGAGGAAATACAGGATAGAAAAAATAAAGGAGCTTCTCAGGACAACAAAATATAAGATGAATCAGATTGCGGGGCTTGTCGGTTACTCTGATCCAAAATATATGAGTAAGGTGTTTAAAGAGGAGGAAGGAATTTTACCGACGGAATACAGACGTAACTCCAATGGGATTTCATAATCAGGAGTAATTTCATATTGCTTATAGAAAAAAGTAGAGAATAAGAGGCATATTTAATTAAAAAAATACACTTTTATAAAAAAATTCACCCTTTTAAATATAAAAAATGTGCTATGATATATGTGAAAAGTGAAAAGGATTTCATAGCCGCTAAGGCAGAAAGAGGTGAAAAGAATGAGCACAATGAACATTACTTTCAAACACCCGGATGAGATCATTGATTTCTTGAAAACAGTATGTAAATTTGACTTTAACATGGACATGAGAAGAGGACGGGCAGTAGTAGATGCGAAGTCATTACTTGGAATCATGAATCTGGGATTGAATAACGTGATTGAACTGCAGATGTATGCAGACGATTGCACAGAACTTGAAAGACAGCTAGAAAGATTTGCAGCATAAAATGGAACATAAAAATGGGATGTCGGGCATTTGTTCGGCATCTTTTTTGATATATTATACCCATAACAGTGGATACATAGAATGCGCACTGCGGTG
>OCPW01001621.1_pt1 | contig 11774 bp, 10 predicted proteins | sample 1538761 | NCBI WGS metagenome assembly OCPW01 (sample SAMN04571724, study PRJEB22368) | human gut metagenome | biome: human gut; material: stool | host: Homo sapiens | place: Luxembourg | collected 2012-09-20
CACCGCCCGCAACGAAGCCGCCCACGCCACCGATCACACCGATGCCGCTCAGGCGGCGATCCTGTTCAACGAGGCGGTGGAGAGCTTGGAAGACGGCTATGTGGGCACGGCTTTCCGCGAGAATGAACTTGCCCGCTATTACCGCGATGCAGAAAATTATCTGGCACGCTGCGGCGCAAAGGAGCCGATCGTATCCAGCCGTGCGCCGGAAGAAAAAACGGCTGCGCACGAGCCAGAGCACAAAGCAGGGCCAGAACCGCAGCACCCAGAGCCGCAAAACGGCCGGCAGCCGTTCCTCCGGCAGCAGAAGCACCACAGCGCGCAGCAGCTCGGCCAAAAGCCGCAGCACGGCAGGCCGCAAAAAGAAACAGAGAAGAACTGGCAATAAAACCGTGTTCATCGTTCTGCTGGTGGTCTTGCTGCTGGGGCTTGCCGTGCGTGCATGGAGCATGGGCGCAGCCTGACCGCCTGTAATGCCCTGCTTCTCAGAAAAAAGCCGTCTTTTGTACACAGTTGCCAGAAAAACAAAAATGCGTTCGGAATAAACCGGGAAAAGCGCATCTTGCGGGATGGGTGAAAGCGGTTTATAATAAGCATGAAAACGTTTACACATAACAATGCATCCCAAAAGAGAGAAGTACTGCAAATGACCATCAGTGATATTGCAAAAATGGCGGGTGTATCCAGTGCGGCGGTCAGCCGCTACCTGAACGGAGGTCCCCTGAGCGAACAGAAGAGGGCTGCCATCCACGAGGTAGTGGAAAAGACCGGCTACCGCCCGGATACCGCCGCCCAGACTCTGCGCACCGGAAAAGTGAATCAGGTTGGGGTGATCGCTCCCAGCATCGGCTCCCAGTCGGTGGGGCAGATCACGGCAGGCATTGCCAGTGAGCTGGATGCAAAGAGCTATCTGATGCTGCTGGGAAACACCGAGCTGGACGCCCAGCGGGAATTGGGCTATCTGACTGCCATGCAGCGCAACCACGTGGCGGGCATCATCCTGCTGGGCAGCTATTATACTCCTCAGCTGGCGCAGGCGCTGAAAAACTGCCGTGTGCCGGTGGTGGTGACAGGCCAGCGTTTTCAGGATGTGGCCTGCGTGTACAACGACGACCGCACTGCAGCCCGGGAACTTGCCCAGCGGATGCTGGACCATGGCCGCAAAAGGATCGTTTATATTGGCGGTACAGAGCGGGACGATGCCACCGGCGTGCAGCGCCGTGAGGGCGTGCAGGATGCGCTGAACGCTGCCGGACTGAACGGCGAACAGATGCCCCGCATCTGCTGCAACGCCTTTACCATGGAGGAGGGCCAGCGCTGCATGCAGGAACTGCTGGTGCGCTGCCCGGATCTGGACGGTGTGGTCTGCGTGACTGACACGGTGGCCTTTGGTGCCATGCGTGCCCTGCGGGAAGCAGGACGGCATGTGGGGCAGGATGTGGGTCTTGCAGGCGTTGGCGACAGCTGGGCTGGCAGCATGATGGAACCGGGGCTGGCCACGGTGCGCTTTTACCAGAAGCAGGTGGGGCAGGAGGCCGCCCGGATCCTGCTGCAGATGCTGGAAGAAAATGGGAGCAGCGGGCCTGTGCGTCAGGTGACGCTGGGCTATCAGATCGTGGAGCGAGGCTCCCTTTGATGATAAAGGATAAAAGTATGGGTCGTAAGCTGATTTTTCTGGATATTGACGGCACGCTGCTGCCGCCGGGTGATATGCTCATCCCGGAAAGCACTCTGGCTGCACTGGATCGCGCCAGAGCAAACGGACACAAGCTGTTTTTGTGCACCGGCCGCAACCACCGCATGACCGAACCGCTGTTGCGGCACGACTGCTTTGCGGGCGCAGTGTGCAGCGCCGGCGGCTATGTGCTGTGCGATGGCAAGACTCTGGTGGATATCCCCATGGAGCCGCAGCAGGCTGAAGGCGTGCGCGCGGCGCTGGAACGCAATGGCGTGGAGTGCACGCTGGAAGCCCGGGATGCCACCTTTGGCGGAAGCAAGATGGCTGAGAGGTGGAAATTTATCCACAAAAAGAACGATGCACCGCTGAACAGCGAAGCGGAGCGCTGGCGCAAAGCCATGGAAGAGGGCATGTCCATCCTGCCGCTTTCCGATTACAAAGGGGAACCGCTGTATAAGATCGTGTTCATTGCCGACCACGAGAGCGACCTTGCCGAGGCAAAGCAGCTCTATGCCGACCAGTTCGTGTTCTGCGAAAGCAAGCTGGACCGCCTGACAGATGGCTTTGTGAATGGTGAGCTCATCAACCGCAAATTTAATAAGGGCACCGGCATCAAGGCAATCTGTGACCATCTGGGCTGCACGCTGGCAGATACCATCGGCTTTGGTGACAGCGATAATGACCTGCAGATGACCGATGTTGTCGGCATCAGTGTGTGCATGGCCAATGGCTCCGAAAACCTGAAAAAGCGGTGCGACCGCATTGCTCCCTCGGTATACGAGGACGGCGTTGCAAAGGAGTTCAAGGCGCTGGGTCTGATCTGAAAAAAACAACAAAGGCTGCGGCAGGGATAAGACCCGGGCCGCAGCTTTTTGCTGCCACAGGGTTTTATAAAACGGAAAAACGTGGTAGAATAAACCAGAATGCCGGGTTCAAAGCCCGGCAAAAAGGGAGGAATTGAAATGCGTTCCGTTCTGGAAGTATGTGTGGACAGCACTGCCAGTGCACTGGCAGCAAAGCGCGGCGGTGCCAGCAGGCTGGAACTGTGTGCCGATCTGATCGTGGGCGGTACAACGCCCAGCCTTGCGCTGGTGCGTCAGGTCAAGGCGGAGACCGGCCTGCCGGTGCGCGCTCTGCTGCGGCCCCGGTTCGGAGATTTCTGTTACGACAGCTACGAGCTTGCCCAGATGGAACAGCTGGCCGCAGAGCTGGTGGAGGCCGGGGCGGATGGTATCGTGACCGGTGTGCTGACCCCGGAGGGGGAGCTGGATGCGGAGGCCATGCGGCCCATTTATGCGGCTGCGCGCAGGGCAGCGGAAAAGGCAGGCCGTCCGGTGGCGTGTACCCTGCACCGTGCCTTTGATGTCAGCGCCGACCCCTTTGCGGCACTGGAAACGGTCCGGAGCATGGGCCTTTGTACCATCCTCACCAGCGGGCAGGCGGCGAGTGCCCCAGAGGGAGCGGAGCTTCTCGGCCGACTGGTGGAGCGGGCAGGGGACAGCGTGGAAATTCTGGTAGGTGCCGGTGTCACGGCACAAAACATCCCGGCACTGGCCGCACAGACCGGGGCACATGCGTTCCACCTTTCCGGCAAGCAGGTGCTGCAAAGCCGCATGACCTTCCGCCGCGAGGGTGTGCCCATGGGGCTGCCGGGCTTTTCAGAGTTTGAGGTATGGCAGACGAGTGAAGAAAACATCCGTGCTGCACGGCAGGCACTGGATGCGATCAAGAACAACTAAAACAAAAGCGCTCTCCCACGGGAAACCCCGGTGGGAGAGCGCTTTTTTATGATGATGAATTTGAAGGGTGAAGATAGCTTGTAATGCAGCTCGTCGCCGGTCAGTGCTTCCAGCACCGGCAGCATGGCAGCGGCCTCGGCCTTGGCGGCGGGCAGATCCATATCGCGGTAGTTGCCGCACTCCACTTCGCTGGCCCCGGGCACAGCGCCCTCAAAGCCAGCCATGAAGCGGAAGGATTCCACCGTCAGCTCCAGTGCCTCGGCGGGGGTCAGGCCGCGGGTGAGCAGATAGAAGCCGGTGCGGCAGCCCATGGGGCCAACGTAGATCACGCTGTCCTGAAAGGCGCTGTTGCGTGCATAGGTGGCAAACAGATGCTCCAGCGTGTGGGCGGCACCGGTGGACAGGTAATCGCCGTGATTGGGCCTTTTCATGCGGATGTCCCATGTGAGAACATCGCCGTCCTGACGGCTCAGATACATGCCGCGGTCCAGTTTGGTATGGTCAACACAGAAGCTTGCAATGCGTTCCATGATCTTCTCCTTTGGCTTATGCCTGCAGGCGCTGCACGCTGCCGTGAGCGCAGTCCACAGCGATCATCAGACCGTCGCGGATGTGGCTGGTAGCACCGGCGGCACCCACAACGGTAGGCTTGAGCAGGGCCTTGCCGGCAATGGCAGCGTGGCTGTTCAGGCCCGGCTCTTCCACCACCAGAGCGGCGGCATCACGCACATAGCTCAGCATTTCGTTGCTGGTGGAGGGCACCACCAGCACCATGCCGGGCTTGAACTTTGCACGCACCTCTTCCAGCGTGCGGCAGACGCAGGCCTTGCCGGTGGCGCTGGTCACGTCGGCATTCTCGCGGCCAACGCCCACACCGGTAGCCAGACAGTTGCCTACCATGTGGATCTTGATCATGTTGGTGGTGCCGGACACGCCCACAGGCACGCCTGCGGTCACAACGGCCAGCTCACCGTTGTGCAGGTAGCCGTTCTCCTTGGCCAGAGAGGTGGACATCTCGATCAGCTCATCAGTGCTGTGTGCCAGAGGCATCATCAGCGGGGTGATGCCCCAGCTCAGGGCCAGCTGACGCTGCACCTGCTCCTTCATCACGCAGGCGATGATGGGCTGCTCCGGGCGGTACTTGCTCAGCAGACGGGCGGTGTTGCCGGACTCGGACACGGTGACGATGGCGGCAGCGTTCACGTCCTTGGCGGTCAGGCAGGCAGCGTGTGCAGTTGCATCGCTCACGCTGATCTTGCCGGTGTTCTCGGCGAGGGGCGCAAAGCGGGCGTGGTTCTCCTGCTCGGTGCGCTCAGCAATGGCAGACATGGTCTTGAGAGCATCCACCGGATAAGCACCGGCAGCAGTCTCGCCGGAAAGCATGATGGCAGAGGTGCCGTCGTAGATGGCATTTGCCACGTCGGAGATCTCGGCACGGGTGGGACGGGGGTTCACGATCATGCTGTCCAGCATCTGGGTAGCGGTGACGATGGGCTTGCCAAAGGAGAAGGAGCGCTCGATGATATTCTTCTGAATGCCGGGCAGCTCGGTAAAGTCGATCTCAACGCCCAGATCGCCGCGGGCCACCATGACAGCATCGGCTGCAGCCAGAATGCTGTCGATGTTGTTCACGCCCTCACGGTTCTCGATCTTGGCGATGATGCGGATATCGGAATCATACTCGTTGAGCAGGTTGCGGATATCGTACACATCCTGCGCGGTGCGCACGAAGGAAGCAGCGATGAAGTCAAAGCCCTGCTGTGCGCCAAAGATGATATCGTCGCGGTCGCGCTGGCTCATATACGGCATGGACAGATGCACGCCGGGCACATTGACACCCTTCTTGTTCTTGATCTTGCCGTTGTTCAGCACCTTGCAGACGATGTCCGTATCGTTCACGGTGATGATCTGCAGCTTGATCAGGCCGTCGTCCAGCATGATGGTGCCGCCGGGCTGCACGTCCTGCGGCAGGTCCTTATAGGTGATGGAGCAGATCTCCTTGGTGCCCTCCACCTCGCGGGTGGTCAGGGTGAAGGTCTGGCCGGCTTCCAGCATTTCAGTGCCGTTCTTGAAGTCCTTCAGGCGGATCTCGGGGCCTTTGGTGTCCAGCAGGGCGGCGACCGGCTTGCCCAGCTCTTCACGAATGGCTTTCAGCTTTTCAAAGCGGCCCAGATGCTCTTCGTGAGAGCCGTGGGAAAAATTAAAACGGGCAACATTCATGCCGTTGGCGACCAGCTCGCGCAGAACGCCTTCCTGATCGGTGGACGGGCCCAGAGTGCAGATGATCTTTGTTTTTCTCATATACTTTTACTACCTCCAACTACAACTTCACATTCTCTATTTTGCGGCAGGCTGTCCGCTGTCATACAGGCAGCTGCACGTGGCCAACGGGAAAAATCCCGTGCTGTGGTACAAAAGCGGAAAAATCCTGTGGTTCAAAACTTTTCCACCTATTATTATATCCGCTGGGATACAATAGGGCAAGGAAAACTTTGCGCTGTGGCTGAATTTTTTAGGCGGTCAAGAAATCTTTGCCACGGAATGACGCATTTACGTTTAAAAATGAAAAAACGCCCGGTCAATTCGTGAACAAAATGACGAACATTTTGGTGAAAATGACGGATATTTGCGGGAAGGCGAAAAAGCTTGCATCCGGCACAGGATTTGCTTATAATGATAAGTAAAGATAGTATCACTTATCCGGGGCAGGTCCCCGGAAGAAATGGAGAAAAAACGATATGGAAAAGCGTGTTTTTCTGATCGTCCTCGACAGCTTTGGCATTGGCGCAGAGCCGGATGCCGCCGCCTTTGGCGACGAGGGCACCAACACCCTGGGTGCCATTGCAAAACACCCCAACTTCAACTGCCCCAACCTGCAAAAGATGGGCATGTTCAACATTGATGGCGTGACCGCAGGCGAAAAGACCGCAGCGCCCATCGGCTCCTTTGCCCACCATTGGTCACTGGGAGATCGCCGGTGTGGTAAGCCCCAAGCCGCTGCCCACCTTCCCGAACGGCTTCCCGGATGAGCTGATCCACGAGTTTGAGGAAAAGACCGGCCACAAGGTGCTGTGCAACAAGCCTTACTCCGGCACGCAGGTACTGAAGGATTACGGCGAGCAGGCCATGAAAGAAAACGCCCTTATCGTTTACACCAGTGCCGACAGCGTATTTCAGGTGGCCGCCAACGAAGAGCTGGTGCCGGTGCATGAGCTGTACCGCTACTGCGAGATCGCCCGCGAGATGCTCAAGGGCGAGTACGGCGTGGGCCGCGTGATCGCACGCCCCTTCCTGGGCCACACTGCGGATACCTTCTACCGCACCACCAACCGCCACGATCTGAGCCTGAAGCCGCCCCGCGCCACCATGCTGGATCTGCTGAAGGACGTGGGCAGGGATGTGATCGCTGTTGGTAAGATCTTTGACATCTTCGACGGTGAGGGTGTGACCGAGAAGATCAAGACCACTGGCAACACCAATGGCATCGCCTTTACCAAGGCCCTGCAGACCCGCGACTTTGAGGGCCTTGCCTTTGTGAATCTGGTGGACTTCGATATGCTCTACGGCCACCGCCGCGATGTAGCAGGCTATGCTGCCGCTGCCACCGAGTTTGACAAGTTCGTGGCCGACTTCATCCCCGGAATGCGGGAGGGCGATCTCCTCATGATCACCGCTGACCATGGCTGCGACCCGTCCTATACCAAGACCACCGACCACACCCGCGAGTATGTGCCGTACCTGATCTGCGGCAAGGGCGTGAAGCCTGGCGTTGACCTTGGCACCCGTCTGTGCTTTGGCACCATCGCCCAGACCATCTGCGAGTATCTGGATGTGGATGCTTCCTCTCTGGACGGCAAGAGCGTCTGGAACGAGATCAAGGCATAATGATTTTATAGAATGAGAAAGCCGCCTGCATTGGTTCAAGATGCAGGCGGCATTTTTATGCAGTTTATCGGCACGGACTTTCTGGTGAAAAAGCAAAACAGGAAACGACCGCAGTTGTTTCCTGTTTTGCAAATAAAATAATATTTCCGCGATAGAGTCCGGAGCTTGCGCAGAGGACATTTTAAATCGTCAGGCCGCGTCGTTCTGCTGCGAAGCAGCATCCTGAATGGCACCCCAGATGGAGGAAGCCGCATTGTAGATGGACGATGCAGCCTGTTCCACCTCTTCCTGCGTGGGCAGGGAGATAGACGGGGCTTCTCCGGCCGTATCACCGCTGCCGGTCTCGCCCTCGGCGGGGACCGCCGGCTCTTGCGGCTGGGTGTCGGCAGGCTGCTCTGCATCTGCAGGCTGGTCAGCCGGGACGGTCTCTTCCGGCAGGCTGTCGGCGGGCACTTCCTCGGGAACGCTCTCGGCAGGAACCTCCGAAACAGCGGCGTTCGGGTCGGTGGTGGGGGTGAACACATCGGTCTTTTCCGGCTTCTGGGTGGTGTCGGCAACGGTGCCCTCACCGCCCAGCACGGACGCGATCATTTCCCTGGCCTTGCTCACAGAAGCATCATCCGGTTTCATGACGTAGAGCTTCTGTCCCTTGGCAGAGTAGCACTTGGTACTGCTGGAGCTTGTGCCGGTGACGGTGTAGCTTTCAATATCCCACTCGGCAAAGTCGCTCAGCTGCATCCGTACCAGCGCACTGATCTGATCCTGCGAAAAGCTGGTTACAAAGCAGTCGGCTGCGGCATCCATGATCTTGGAAAAGCCCATCAGCAGGGCAGGGGACTTGATCTTGTTCAGCATGGCATCGATCACCTTCATCTGGTTGATGCCGCGCTGGATATCGCCGGATGCAAAGGCGTGGCGCTCACGGGCAAAGGCCAGAGCGGCCTTGCCGTCCAGATGGTTCCAGCCCTCCACAAAGGTGGTGGGGTCATAGTAGCCGGGGCTGCCCACAGAAGTGAACGCCTGATCGGAGTAGACATCCACGCCGCCCAGCGCATCGATGATGCTGATGAAGCCCGCAAAGTTGATGCGGATGTAATGGTCCACATTGACGCCGTACAGATTGCCCAGTGTGGCCATGCTGGTTTCCACGCCGTACAGACCGGCGTGAGTCAGCTTATCCTTGCTGTCAGTGCCGGCAAGGTCTACGTAGTAGTCGCGCGGGGTGTTGATCAGGGCCACCCTCTTGGTGACAGGGTTCACGGCAGCAAGGATATTCACGTCGCTGCGGGCATTTTCGGTCAACTCGCCGCGGGTGTCCACGCCGCTGAGGTAGATCACAAACGGCTCCTTGGTGATCTTGTTGGCCTCGGCACCGGTGAGCAGGCCAGAGGTCATGCTGCCCAGGGCAGAAAGGCCCTGCTGGGCCCAGAAGCAGCCCAGCGCCATGGCAGCGCACAGGAACACCGAGAATACCCGGGCCACCTTGCCGGGAACATTGTACTCCTGACAGCGCTTTACCAGCAGCCACAAAAGCGCCAGCAGCGCGGCCAGAATGACCAGATACAGCACCGGCAGCATCTGGGTGCGCCACAGCTGCACCAGTGCCAGAATGCTTAAAATACCTTGTAAGATCAGCAAAATTTTCCCCCACTTGGAAGGTACTGCCACGGCTCCATCCATGGGCGGCTGGGCCTTGGGCGGTACGGGTGTGTTGTGGCCGCTGCGCGGCGGCTTCTGGGGAGGCTGGGCCGGAGGCGGTGTGCTGGGCTGTTCCGGCGGCAGCTCGGAAAAAAACGCCGAGCTGTCTACCTCGATGGGCGCAGTATCCTCAGAGCCTTCCTTGCGGCTGATGTGCCGCAGAGAACGGTAATCTTCGTGGGAACGATCGTTTTCATCCATCATTCAAAACCACTCCTTTTTTGTCAGGAAACAGGTACAATGGTCAGCACTGCACGGGCCGGAAGGCAGGTGGCGGTCTGATCTTCGTTGGAAAGCCAGCCAAAGCCTTCACAGATGTGATCCGGGCAGGGCGAATCCACGAACCGGGCTGCACCGTCCTTGATCTGAATGTGGACGGTATAGTAACCGGTGTCCACATCATAGGTCTCATCCACGTCCAGCGGCAGGTTCATGGTGGTGTTGTTGTCGCCGTAGATCAGCTCGGCCCGCAGTCCGGAGCCGGAAGCGTGCACGCGGCGTACCACCAGCAGCACAGCGGCAATGGCCAGAATGACCACGGCAAACAGAATGTTGGTAAGCAGCTTTTTGTTTTTCATGCGTTAATCCTTGATCTGTAATTGTTCCAGCTCGGCCAGCCACAGTGCGGCACAGGCATCGCTGGGCATCCGCCAGTCGCCGCGGGGCGAAAGGGTCACGCTGCCCACCTTGGGGCCGTCGGGCAGGCAGCTGCGCTTGAACTGCTGGGCAAAGAACCGCCAGTAGAAGTTGCGCAGCCACTTGTACAGCACGCTGTCCGGGTACTCCGGCCGGCCTGCGAATGCAGTCTTTGCCAGCCGGAAGATCTTGGCCGGGCCAAAGCCGAAGCGCAGCACCTGATACAGGTAGAAATCGTGCAGCTCGTAGGGTCCCACAAGGTCCTCGGTCTTCTGCGCGATCTCGCCGTCCTTGGCAGGCAGCAGCTCCGGGGAGACGGGCGTATCCAGAATATCCAGCAGCACCGTGCGCAGAGCATCGGTGGCGGCAATGTCGGCTTCGTAGCGCACAAGGTGGCGCACCAGCGTTTTGGGCACACCGGCGTTCACACCGTACATGCTCATGTGGTCGCCGTTGTAGGTGGCCCAGCCCAGCGCCAGCTCCGAAAGGTCGCCGGTGCCCACTACAAGGCCTCCGGTGCGGTTGGCGGTGTCCATCAGCTCCAACGTGCGCACGCGGGCCTGTCCGTTTTCAAAGGTGACATCCAGCACGCTCTCGTCCTGACCGATGTCCGCAAAATGGCTGTGCACGGTGTTGGCGATATCGATCTCCTTAAAGGAGACCTGCAGCTCATCGCACAGGATCTCTGCGTTGCTGCGGGTGCGCTTCGTGGTGCCAAAGCAGGGCATGGTCACAGCCAGCACATCCCGGGCGGGGCGGCCCAGCTGCTTCATGGCACGCACAGCCACCAGCAGTGCAAGACAGCTGTCCAAGCCGCCGGAAATGCCGATAACGGCGGTCTTTGCGTGGGCGTGTTCCAGCCGCTTTGCAAGGCCGTCCGCCTGCATTTTCAGAATCAGCTCACAGCGCTCGGCGCGGCGCTTGGGGTCGCCGGGTACAAAGGGTGCGGGGTCGATCCAGCGGGTCAGCGTGGTCTCTGCCGGTTCCAGATCGAACTCCACGGTCTGGTAGCCCTCGCCGCTCAGCTCAAAACTGGTGTTGCGGGCACGTTCGGCTTCCATGCGCTGGCAGTCGATCTCGGTCTCGGCACAGCCGCCGTCAAAGGGAGCGTTCTCCGCCAGAATAGTGCCGTTCTCGGCGATCAGGTCGTGGCCGGCGAACACCATGTCCTGCGTGCTCTCACCGTGCCCGGCGGAAGCATACAGGTAGCCGCACAGCAGGCGGGCAGACTGGTTGGACACCAGCGCCCGGCGGTACTCGGCCTTGCCGACGGTCTCATCGCTGGCGGAAAGATTTGCGATCACGGTCGCACCGGCCAGCGCGTGGAAGGTGGAGGGCGGCAGGGCGCTCCACAGATCCTCGCAGATCTCCACGCCCAGCACAAAGCTGGGCATCTGGCGGCAGCGGAACAGCAGGGAGGTGCCAAAGGGCACCTGCTGACCACACACCTCCACCAGCTCCACCTCGGTGCTGCCCGGGGTGAACTGGCGCTTTTCGTAGAACTCGCCGTAGTTGGGCAGATAGGTCTTGGGCACAAGACCCAGAATGCGGCCATGGCATAGCACGGCGGCGCAGTTGTACAGCTTGCCGTGCACCAGCAGCGGCAGGCCCACCAGCGTGACAACGTCCAGTGCTTTTGTTTCATCAAGCAGGGTGCTCAGGGCATCCAGTGCACCGGTCTGCAGCGTGCGCTGCAGAAACAGGTCGCCGCAGGTATAGCCGGTCAGGCAGAACTCGGGGAACACGGCCAGCTTTACGCCGCGGGCTGCGGCTTTGTGCAAAGCATCCGTGATCTGCCGGACATTATAGGCGCAGTCGGCCACCCGCAGTGCGGGAGAAAGGGCGGCTGCTTTCAAAAAACCATCTTTCATCGGAGGATTTCACATCCTGTCTTTCTTAGTTGACTGCAATTTCCTGCAGTGCACATAGTATACCACAAACAGACCCAAACGGGAAGTAAAAGAACAATGACAAAAACAAAACAGCCGTGATCTCTCCATCTCGCACTGCCCGACGGAGAAAGCGGGCAAGACAAAAAATAAAAAATCCCACACAAAAATGTGCGGGAATCAAAGACTGAAAAATGGAAAACGAGATAGACCGTAAGCCGGGTTCTGTATTAAACGACGATCTGTCTA
>OCPW01001629.1_pt1 | contig 11708 bp, 11 predicted proteins | sample 1538761 | NCBI WGS metagenome assembly OCPW01 (sample SAMN04571724, study PRJEB22368) | human gut metagenome | biome: human gut; material: stool | host: Homo sapiens | place: Luxembourg | collected 2012-09-20
ATGGCGGAAATGTTACAAAAGCAATTCAGGACATCAGCTTTTCCGTTCAAGAGGGAGAATTTGTAGGAATCATGGGAGCATCTGGCTCCGGCAAGACTACCCTGCTCAACTGTATTTCCACCATTGATACCGTCAGTGCAGGACATATCTATCTGGACGGAACCGATGTGACGGAAATCAACGAAAAACAGATTGCCCGGTTTCGTCGGGAGAATCTTGGATTTGTATTTCAGGATTTTAACCTGCTGGACACGCTGACCATTTCGGAAAACATAGCCCTGGCGCTGACCATCAACAAGGTTCCAGCAGGCGAGATTGATGGGCGGGTGCGGGAAATGGCCGGAAAGCTGAATATCACGGATATTCTGGACAAATACCCCTATCAGGTGTCCGGCGGCCAGAAGCAGCGGTGCGCCTGTGCCAGAGCCATTATCAATCAGCCTAAGCTGATTTTGGCGGATGAACCCACCGGTGCGTTAGACAGTCACTCGTCCCAGATGCTGCTCTCGACGATCCAGAGTATCAATGAAGATCTCGGAGCCACGATTCTGATGGTGACACACGATGCTTTCTCGGCAAGCTATGCCAATCGTATTCTCTTTATGAGGGACGGGGCAATCTTTACGGAAATCCGTAAGGGGGGTGATTCCCGCAGGACTTTCTTTGAAAAAATCCTGGATGTCCTTACCATGATGGGAGGGGGCACGAGCGATGTACGCTAAACTTATTTTCAAAAATGCAAAGCGGTCTGTGAAGGACTATTTGATTTATATTGTGACCATGACACTCTGTGTCACCCTGTTCTATGCGTTTTTGTCTATCAGCAGCACCCATTATCATCCGACCATTGGTGCGGAATATAATATTTCCCTGCTGGCTGGAGGTATGAAACTGGCAATTTGCGGGATTAGTTTGCTTTTGTTGTTTCTGATCCACTATGTCAATCGTTTCATGCTGAGAAAAAAGCAAAAGGAGTTTGCCGTTGAGGCAACCTTGGGAATGGAGCAAAAAACCATAGGCCTGCTCTTTTTTGGAGAGACTTTTTTCCTGCTCATATTCTCTGTGTCGGTGGGAATCCTTCTGGGGATGGTCGTTTCTCAGGTCATTACGGCTATGCTGCTTGCTTCTTTTGGGGAACCCTACGCTTTTTCTTGGTCGTTTTTCCCGGATACTGTGCTGTTGACCGTGGGCTTCTTTGTTGTTTGCCAGATTCTGGTTGGAGTCGGGAATGTCAGAATTCTCAACAAAAGCAGGATTATTGAGCTTATGACGGCAAACCGTCAGAATGAAAAACCGCTTCATAAAAGCAGATGGATGCCGATGATCTGTATTTTCTATGGCATTCTGCTGCTGTGGATGCTGGAGGTAGGTACTGTAAAATATCATTTTTACTTCGATTCCAGACATCCGCTTCCTGTAAAGCTCATGTATTGGGGGAATGTCCTTTTCCCTGCACTGACGCTGCTTTGGGCAATCGCAGGTGCTGTTTTACACAGAAAAATAGGGTTTTCCCGATATCTTTGCGGACTTCTGGCTGGTGCTGTATTGACCGCTATCCCGATTTTTTCCATCGCAGAACTGGAAAAAGCCTACTTCCTTGGATTTGACGCTCCAACTCTGAATCAATATTTGCTGTTTGGGGTTGCGGATATTTTGTTTATCATTTCCGCAGTCATGTATTTATCGAATGCGGCGCTCCTATACTGGAAGGAGTCTAAAGTGTCCCGCAAATATCATAATACGAGTTTATTTCTGTTTGGACAGCTTTCCTCTAAGCTGGCTACCAATACGAAAACGATGACGATCATTTGTGTGACCCTGACTTTTTCTATCTGCTTGTTTGTCATTGCGCCGGTTTTAACGGGATGGAGTCTGGGCTATTTGGACAGTCGGGCTGTCTATGATATTCAAATTTCAAGCCGCTACAACGATGTTTATGAAGTGGAAAATCTTCCGGATACAGACTATGGAGAAATTACTGCGTTCATAGAACAAAACAAAATAGCGATAAAGGACGATTTGACTTTTTCGGAATATCTTCCCAAGCAAAGCGACTTTCACCAGCGAGTAAAGTACAATTTTCCTCCCTTGGCGATCGCACTGAAGGATTATAACGCTGTTCGGAAAATGTTGGGATATGAACCTATTATCTTACAAACGGATGAATTTGCTACCCACTGGCATCGTGCAGCAGAGGACAAGGATATTGAAAACTACATTGCTGAGCATACCTTATTGGAAACTGACGCAGGCACCCTGAAACTCAGTGAGAACGCCGTGTTTCAGGAGCCTGTGGGGGAATCCATCTATAATCTTTATACAGATGTGGTGTATATCATACCTGACGAAATAGCGCAAGTCTTGCTTCCGGTACAGCGCAACCGATTTGTGATGACCCAATATCCGCTTCCCTTCAAAACGGCAGAAATGCTGGAACAGCTTCTTGGGCGTTCTTATCCAGAAGATCCTGATAAAGACAATCTGGCAGGATACAGTACAACTGTCCATACTACGGAAGTGAACCGTATAATCGCCCTTAACTTTATCCTAAAAGCGTCCTTGATCTATGGTGCAATTGTTCTGATGGTGATGTGTCTTACCGTGCTGGCTCTTCAGCAGCTCCTGGATGCAGAAAAAAACAACTACAGATTTTCGGTTCTGCGAAAAATGGGAGTGGAAGAGAAGGACCTGCATACTTTGGTTCTAAAACAGCTTGGTGTTTGGTTTGGGATGCCGATCACAGCGGCAATCGTTGTAGCAATTATTGTGATTGGCTATTTTCTTCAAAGTGTTTCTGCTGAAATCTCAGCTTATATTGGCTGCGGAGCCTTGATGGTACAAGTAGGGATTATCATTGGTATTCTTTTCTTACTGCTGATATGCTACTTCATAAGTACATGGATATTGTTTAAGCGGTCCATTTCGGAGAACTGATAAAGTCACAGTACAAAAAGGAAAAGCCGCCTGTATGAGCATTTGATATGCCCGCACAGGCGGCTTGCTTTATCTCTGGTAATCAGTCCAAAGGTTTATATTCTGTAACAGTTTTCAGGTATGTTTCCGGGTCGCCGTTGAGAACTAAATCTGCATAGGCTGCCGGATCGTTGTAAATCAGCCAGTCCAGCTCTGACCGCTGATATATATTATCGGCAACCTCATTCTCTACCGCAATCGTATCAATGGCAATCATGCTGCCATTTGCAAATTTCAGCTCCACACAGGCAGTATCCATATTGAACTCACAAGAAAGTAAACGCTTCATTTTGCCCTCCTTAGATCATGCCGAAGTGCTTGAGCGCCTCCTTGATTGCTTTTTCCTTATCGGGCGGGCATTGGGGCTGTTTTGCATCATCGGACTTCGGTTTGTTGTAATTTTCTCGCTCGATGATACCGCATTTCTGCTTCACCTGAGCGATATACAAGCTGCTGACCTTGAGTCCGGTATGCTCCAGCACATATTCCTTGATTTCCGAATAGGTGGCTTTCTTCTCTGCATCGGTGAGATCAAGTTCGTCCATGTGGATGTCTACCTCGATATGTTGCTTTGCATTAAGTTTGGACAATAAACATACCGTCTCGACGTGCTTCGTACGCGGAAACAGATCCACGGGCTGCACCTTCTCGGCGCGATACCCATGCTGTCCGAGCCACGCGGCATCGCGGGCGGCGGTGGAGGGGTTGCAGCTGACGTAGACCACCCGGCGGGGGGACATCCGGACGACGGCGGAAAGGGTCGTCTCATCGCAGCCCTTGCGGGGCGGGTCGAGCATAATGACGTCAGGCCGCAGGCCCTCGGCGGCGAGGCGGGCAGCGGCCTCGCCGGCATCGGCACAGAAGAAGCGGCTCTTGGCGGCGACGGCATCGCCCATCCGGGCGGCATTGGCCTTGGCACTGTCGATGGCCTCGGGAATGATCTCCACGCCGATCAGCTCTCGGCAGTGGCCGACCATCGAGAGGCCGATGGTGCCCATGCCGCAGTAGAGGTCGAGCAGGACATCGTCCGGCTCAAGCTGGGCGTATTCGGCAGCGACGCCGTAGAGGCGCTCGGCAGCCAGCGTGTTGACCTGATAGAAGGAGAGGGGGCCGAGGCGGACGGGCACGCCGCAGAGGGTGTCCTCGATGCAGCCCGGGCCATAGAGGGTCACACTCTCCTCGCCGAGGATGACGTTGGTCTTTTTGGCGTTGACATTGATGAGGATGGTGGCAATATCGCGGAACTTTTCCCGGAGCAGAGCTACCAATTCATCGCTGTGGGGGAGCTTCGGGCGGGTGCAGACGAGGCAGACCATGATCTGGCCGCTGTGTGCGCCCCGGCGCAGGAAGATGTGCCGCACGAGGCCCTTGCCGCGCTCTTCGTCATAGGGCTGGATGCCGTGGGAAGCGAAGAAGGCGCAGAGAGTGTTGCCGATGTCGTTCAGGACGCCGGGCTGCAGCTTGCAGTCGGGGCAGGGGACGATGCGGTGGGTGCGCCCGGCGTAAAAACCGATGCAGGGTGCGCCGTCCTTATCGCGGCCCACCGGGAACTGGACTTTGTTGCGGTAGCGGTCTACCTCAGGGGAGGGGAGGGCGTCCAGCACAGGCACATCCAGCCCGCCGATGCGGCGGAAGGCGTCGGCGACGCTCTCCTGCTTGGCACGCAGTTCGGCAGCATAATCCAGATGCCGCAGGCTGCAGCCGCCGCAGGGGCCGGCTACCGCGCAGTCCACCGGGATGCGGTCCGGCGAAGGGGTGAGCAGCTTGTCCAGAATGCCGAAGGCGTACCGGCCGCAGTCCTTGACGATGCGCACCTGCGCCTCGTCGCCGGGGGCAGTGCCCGGGACAAAGACGGCCTCGCCCTCCGACGAGTGGGCTACGCCGCTGCCGTCGTTGGAAAGGCGCTCGATGCGCAGGGTGAGAAGCTGATTTTTTTGTAAGGGCATGGATGAATTTCTCCTTATGTCTCGTCAGGGGCGGGCTGGACGTCTGCGTCAGCCTGCGAGGTCATATACTTGCTGGGCGGCACGCCCTTGGCGCGCTTGAACACCCGCGAAAAATAGAACTGGTCGAGGAAGCCCACGGAGGCCGCCACCTCGGCGATGGACAGGGTGCCGCCCCGCAGCAGCTTGCAGGCCTCGTTGACCCGGTATTCGGTCAGGTAATCAATGGGGCTTTTGCCCACGTTGAGCATGAACACCCGGTAGAGGTGGCTGCGGGAGACACCGACGCTCTTGGCGACGTCGTCGATGGAGATGTCGTGGGAGTAGTTGAACTGGATGTACTTGATGGCGTTCAGGACGTACTGGCTGGAGGAAGAGGTGCTGTGGGGGCGGCTCTCGCTGGTCTCCCGCATCAGGGCGGAGATGAACAGGTAGAGGTAGCCCACCATTGCGGCCTCATCCTGCGGCTGCAATCCGCGAGAGGAGTAGATGCTGCTCAGGGCAGTCCGCATCCCCTCAAGGTCCTGCGTATGGTGGACGGGGGCAGTGTCCGTAAAGGGCAGCTGCGCGGCCAGCTTATGGGCGCAGGCTCCGTTGAAACCGACCCAGCTGTACTCCCAGGGCTGGGTCTCGTCGGCCGTATAGCGGATGAGCTGGCTGGGGCGGGCGTCACCTCGTAGGTGCGCCCGCCGACCTCGAATACCCCCTTGCCGGAGACGACCAGATGGATGAGGTAGTGGTCCCGGATGCCGGGTCCCCATGTCTGCCCCGGAGCGCAGCGCTCCAGACCGCAGTTGAAGATGGACAGCTCGATGTTGTTGGTGTAATTCTGTTTGAAGGACTGTTTATAGACGTCTGCCATTGCGGTTCCCTCCTGCCTGTTGGCTCTATAGCCAAAGTATACCACATTTGCCCCTGCAAATTCAACAAAAGTACATCTTATTCTTTGGGCTGGACACCAAAAATTACTTTTTTTGCGGGTTGAAATTGCAAAATGGCACCGGATGCATTACAATAGCGGTAACAAACCGAACATCTCAGAGAGCGCAGGGGAGGGGTTCTGGATGGCAACCAGCAGACAGCTCAGAGACGAGATCGCAGCGGGAAGGCGGGACGCCGCGCTGGCCGCGCTCTACGGCGGCAGCAAGAGCGTGCTTGACCGTCAGCGCAGCCGCTACTGCGCGGCACTCGACCAGTTCGAACTTTACTATGGGCCGGGGCGGCAGGTGCGGGTCTATTCTGCCCCCGGGCGCACCGAGCTGGGCGGCAACCACACCGACCACCAGCACGGCTACGGCCTTGCGGGCGCTGTCACCCTTGACCTCGTGGCGGTGGCGTCCCGGAACGAGGACGGCTTCATCCGGGTCAAATCCCGGGGCTTCAACAAACTGGACGTCATCGACCTGACCGAGGCCGAGCCGCAGCAGGGCGAGAGCACCCATTCGGCCAGCCTCATCCGGGGCATTGCCGATGGCTTCCGCACCAAGGGGTTCGGCATCGGCGGCTTCGATGCCTACACAGCCAGCGATGTGCTCCGCGGCTCGGGGCTTTCCAGCTCGGCGGCCTTTGAGATGGGGATGGCGGTCATCCTCAACACGGAGTATGGCTGCGGCCTTGATGCCCCGGAGCTGGCCCGGATCTGCCAGTTCGCGGAGAATGCCTATTTCGGAAAGCCCAGCGGCCTGCTGGACCAGCTGACCAGCGCCGTGGGCGGTGTCCTCTTTGCCGATTTTGCCGACCCGGCTGCGCCGAAGATCGAGAAGATCCACGCCGACGGTGTCCTGCCGGAGGGGATGACCCTCTGCGTCACCGACACCCGGGCCAGCCACAGCGAGCTGACCGGCGAGTTCGCGGCCATCCGGAAGGAGATGGAGGCAGTGGCGGCCTGTCTGGGCGGAAAGGTGCTGGGCGAGGTCAGCGAGGCCCGCTTCTGGCGGGAGCTGCCCCGGCTGCGGGAGCGCTGCGGCGACCGCGCCGTGCTGCGGGCCATCCACTATTTTGAGGAGAACGCCCGAACCCTTGCCCAGAGAGAAGCGCTCACAGCGGGGGACTTCGCCGCCTTTGTCCGGCTGGTGGAGGCGAGCGGCCACTCCTCCTTTGAACTCTGTCAGAACGTCTACTGCGCCGCCTCGCCCCAATGTCAGGGCCTGTCGGCGGCGCTGGCCCTCAGCCAGAGCATCCTCGCAGGGAGCGGGGGCGCATGGCGGATGCAGGGCGGCGGCTTTGCCGGGACGATACAGGCCTTTGTGCCGGATGCACTGGTGGAGCGCTACTGTGCCGCAATGGAATTCATCTTCGGCCCGGGCTGCTGCTATCTGCTTTGTCTGCGGGAGCAGGGGGCGATGCAGGTCCTGTGAACACAAAGAAAATGCCCTGCGGCATGGTGGAGACCCACCGCCGCAGGGCATCGTTTTGTTTGGGGGAAAGCTCACAGGTGCTGGGCTTTCATGTCCTCGCGCAGAGCGTGCATATCATTTCTGTAGTTCTCGATGTCCGTCGCTGCCTTGCTGGGGCCGCCGAACAGGAAGGTGTGGACGTTTTCTGCCACGTGGAATCCAGCTTTGACCACATTGAACAGCAGCATCGGGATGAACGAAATGGAAAGGGACAGCAGCCCGCCTCTAAAGAAGAAATCATTGAGGCGGAGGTGGTCCGTAAATGAGTCCCAAGCGTCGCGGAAGGCTCCGCCGCCGCCCAGAAGCTCCTTTTCTTCTTCGGTCACAACAGCATAGGAAGAAGGCATCTGGATACGTTTCATATAACGACTCCTTTCTATCGCTCCATCGGGTCAGGCAGAAGCGCTTATGCAGCCGCCAGAACGCCGGCCTGTGCCGCTGCGCGGTTGGCCTTGGTCTGCTCGTAAGCGTTCTTCAGCTCGATGTAGAGGGACTTTGCCGTGTTATAGATCTGGATGCCCTTGAGGACGCCGTACCAGCCTGCGAGACCGCCGACGACCACGGTGCCGACCTTACCGGCCTTGCTCTGGCCGTCCCAGTAATAGGAGACGGACTGAGACAGGGTCAGGCCGTCCTCGTGCATCAGAAGCAGGCCGCCCACGGCTGCCGTAAGGGCAGCCTTGCCCATCAGCTGGGCGAAGTTGACCGTGAAGTTCACAGCGGCAGTGAGAAGGTTCTCGGGGTGAAATTCGATGAGGTAAGAACCGATCTGAAGGGCACCGCCGTCGATGTAGGTCATCTCGTCGGCAGAGATGACGGCATAAGCAGCCGGCATCATCGGACTCTGATATGTAAGTTCCATAGGGGGAATGCTCCTTTCACACATACGCTCCGCCGGAGACGGAGACTAAACTATCTGGATTATAGCATAACTGCCGAAAAACAACAAGAGAGCGCAGAAACAGAATCGGAACGGGATTTGGGACACCAAAGCACAAAAATCAAGCGAAACGGACGGAAAAACGCTAAAATATAAAGAGGATGCCTCGGTAAAGGCTCCGAAAAAATGTTGTGTTAAAATTTCGCTGAAAACACAGAAAACAGCAGCGCCCCATCTGCGTTCCGGTAAGGGAGAGGCAGACGGGGCGCTGCTGCTATCAGGATGAAGCGGAGAATGGGGAAAGCTCAGAGTTCCTCGCCCGGTACGCGGTGGTACAGCGCGGTCAGCGCGGCGATGTGGGCACTGAGGGCTGGGGTGAGCGCCTGGGTGAGTCGCCACTGCCAGTTCGCACCCTGCGTACTGGGGGTGTTGATGCGGGCCTCGGCGTCCAGATGGAGCCAGTCGGCCAGCGGGATGATGGCCATATCCGACACGCAGGAGAGGCAGGCGCAGATCATGGCTTCGGTGAGGTCTTCCGGCGTACAGCGCAGGTAACGGCAGGCGTAGGCCACGTCCTCGGGGCTGGCGCTCTGACGCCAGCCCTCAGTGGTCACGTTGTCGTGGGTGCCGGTGTAGACCACGCTGTTGCGGGGGTAGGTGTAGGGCAGATAGTTGCCCGGCTCGCGGCTGTCGAAGGCGAACTGCATGATCTTCATGCCCGGGTAGCCGCTGGCGGCCAGCATGGTCTTGACCTCGGGGGTAAGGTAGCCGAGGTCCTCGGCGATGATGCCGCCTTCGCCCAGCGCCTTGTGCATGGCGTCGATGAAGGCCCGGTCAGGCCCCTTCTCCCAGTGGCCGCCCGCAGCGGTCTTGTTCCCGGCGGGGATGGAATAATAGCTCTCGAAGCCCCGGAAATGGTCGATGCGGACGACATCGTAGATGGAGGTGGCGTGCTTGATACGCCGTTTCCACCAGCGGAAGTCCTCGGCCTCATGGCGGGGCCAGTCGTAGAGCGGGTTGCCCCAGAGCTGGCCGTCGGCGGCAAAGGCGTCGGGCGGGCACCCGGCCACATTGGTCAGATGGACGGCTCCATCGGTCTGGAACAATTCCGGACGTGTCCAGAGGTCGCTGGAGTCGGGGCTGACGTAGATGGGGATGTCGCCCACCAGCTGGATGCCGTGGCCGTTGGCGTAGGCCTTGAGGGCATTCCACTGGGTGTAGAAGAAGAACTGCACGGCCTTGTGGTAGTCCACCTCAGCGGCCAGCCGCGCCTTGGCGGCGGCGAGAGCCGCAGGCTCCCGGGTGCGCAGGTCATCGGGCCAGTCGGAAAGTCCGGCCTGCTGCTGCTCGGCCTTGACGGCCATGAAGAGGGCATAGTCCTCAAGCCAGTCGCTCTGGGCCTCGCAGAAGGCCTTGTAGGCCGGAGTGGGGGCCGCCAGCAGACGCTCCGCCGCCTTGCGAAGGACGACGGGCCGCTGCTGGTAGAGCGCGCCATAATCGATGCGCTCTGCGGGCTGAGGGGAGGGAAGCTCGTCCTCCGTCAGCAGACCATCTGCTGCCAGCAGCCGGTAATCAATGAAGTAGGGGTTGCCTGCAAAGGCAGAGAAGCTCTGGTAGGGGCTGTCCCCGTAGCCTGTGGGGCCGATGGGTAAGATCTGCCAGTAGGTCTGCTTTGCAGCCGCAAGGAAATCGACAAAGGCGAAGGCTTCGTCTCCCAGCGTGCCGATGCCATAAGGCCCCGGCAGGCTGAAGACGGGCATCAGAATGCCGCTCGCACGCATGGATAGAACCTCCTTGTCTTAGCCCTTGACTGCACCTGCCACGACACCCTCGATGATGTACTTCTGGCAGGTCATGTAAAGGATGATGATGGGGATGATGGCGATGATGATGCAGGCCATCATGGGAGCCAGCTCCACGCGGCCATAGCCGCCGCGGAAGTACTGGATGGCCATGGGGATGGTGCGGTACTTCTTGATGTCCAGCACCAGCGTGGGCAGCAGGTAGTCGTTCCAGACCCACATCGTCTCAAGGATGGCGGTGGAGATCATGGTGGGCTTGAGGATGGGGAAGACGACCTTGAAGAAGATCTGGATGGGGTTGCAGCCGTCGATCATGGCGGCTTCCTCGATTTCCATGGGGACGCTCTTCATGAAGCCGGTGAACATGAAGACGGCCAGACCGGCACCGAAGCCCAGATAGATGATGCAGATGTTCCACGGGGTGTTCAGATTGAGGGTATCAGCGGTCTTGGAAAGGGTGAACATGACCATCTGGAAGGGGACGACCATCGAGAAGACGATGAGCAGGTTCATGAACTTGCTGAGCTTGTTGTTCACGCGGGTGAGATACCAGCCGGTCATGGAGCAGCACAGCAGGATGAGGGCCACGCTGGACACGGTGATGACGAGGCTGTAGCCGAGGCTGGACAGGAAGCCCATCTTAGTGACGCCGTAGATGTAGTTGGACAGGCCTGCGAAGGTCTCCGCAGTGGGCAGCTTAAAGACCGTGGAGGTGGTGAAGGTGCCCTCCTTCTTCAGGCTGTTCAGCAGGATAAGGACGATGGGGTAGATCCAGAGCAGGCACAGCAGGCTCATGATGACGGTGAGGACGTTGTCCCACATTTTTTTCTCTTTCGGCATTACTGCTGCACCTCCTTGGAGCGGGTAAATTTAAGCTGGATGAGCGAGATGACCACGACGACGAGGAAGAACACCACGGCCTTTGCCTGACCGATGCCCTTCCACTGAGCGCCGGAGCGGCCGTAGAAGGTGTTGTAAATGTTCAGGGCCAGCATCTCACTGGCGTTTGCAGGCTCACCGGCGGTCAGAGCCACGTTCTGGTCGAAGAGCTTGAAGCTGTTGGTCAGGGTAAGGAAGGTGCAGATGGTGACGCTGGGCATGACCATCGGGATCTTGATCTTGAACAGGATCTCACGGTCGTTTGCGCCGTCGATCTTCGCGGCCTCGATGAGGTCGCCGGGGACGCTCTGCAGGCCCGCGACGTAGATGATCATCATGTAGCCGATCTGCTGCCAGCACATCAGAATGACCAGACCCACGAAGCCCGCCTTGGCGTCCAGTGCCAGCAGGGGTTTCTGGAGGTTGGCCAGCACGCCGTTCAGCAGGATCTGCCAGATGTAGCCCAGCAGGATGCCGCCGATGAGGTTCGGCATGAAGTAGACGGTGCGGAAGAGGTTGGTGCCCCGGATGCCCCGGGTGAGCACCAGTGCGATGGCGAATGCGCAGACGTTGATGAGGACGGTGGACACCACGGTGAACGCCGCCGTGAAGCCGAAGGCGTGAAGGAAGGTGGAGTCCGAGAAGACGCTGAGGTAGTTCTGCAAGCCCACGAAGGTGGTCTTGCTGACGGTGGTAAACCGCTGGAAGGACAGGTAGACGCCCCAGATGAAGGGCCAGATGAAGCCGATGATGAACGCCAGCAGGGTGGGCAGGACGAACACCGGCCAGTATTTGCTGATGGCCTTTTGCATGATATACCTCCCGAAAAAGAAGG
>OCPW01001636.1_pt1 | contig 11660 bp, 9 predicted proteins | sample 1538761 | NCBI WGS metagenome assembly OCPW01 (sample SAMN04571724, study PRJEB22368) | human gut metagenome | biome: human gut; material: stool | host: Homo sapiens | place: Luxembourg | collected 2012-09-20
ATTCCAGAAGACGCATTTGTTGTTGGCATGGTAGGACGAATGAGCCCACAGAAAGCACCAGATGTTTTTGTTAAGATGGCAAAGCATGTGAAAGATGAAGTTCCAAATGCACACTTCATTATCGTCGGCAATGGAAATCAGGAAGACGAAATCAGAAAGTATGCGGAGGACAATGGCTTCTCGAACAGTCTGCATATTACAGGCTGGGTTGATAACCCGATGAGCTATGTTGAACTATTTGATGTGGCATGCCTATTGAGCCGTTGGGAAGGCTTCGGATTGGCACTGCCTGAATACATGATGGCCGGCAAACCAATTGTAGCAAGTAGAGTGGATGCCATTCCCAATATAATCCGGAATGGAGAAAATGGTCTGCTTGTTGAGGTAGATGATGATATTGGAGCAAGTAAGGCTGTGCTACGAATCCTTCGAGAAGATGGATTGAGAAAGAAGATAGTAGCACAAGGTCTGGAAGATGTGCATAACAGGTTCAATGCCCGAAGAGTTTCAGAGGAACATAGCAAATTATTCAACAAGGAAATGGATTAAAATAATGAAAATAGCGATATTGACATGGCTGCATAACGGGAATTATGGAACTCTCCTACAAGCCTATGCATTACAGAGGTTTTTAAGGAGAGAAGGATATGACGTTAGCAATATTAATTATAAACCTTCTACGATAGAAAAAGCGAAGAATCTAATCAAATGTCATAATTCTTTTTCTTTGTTTAAGGAAAAGTTTGATGGATATTTGAGTAAAAAACAGGGACAACCAGAATTGTTATGCCAAAGGAATAAAGCCTTTGAACAGTTTCTGAGCAAAAACTTTAATCTAACCAAACAATATTCAAAACCAAATGAATTGACGGAATTATCAGGAAAATATGATGCTTATATATGCGGATCGGATCAAATTTGGTCACCAATGCTTCTGAATCCAGTTTACTATTTCAACTTTTTGTCTGAGAATGAACGCAGATATGCGTATGCCTGTAGTTTTGGTGTCAGTGAAATTCCTAGTAAAAAAATGAAAATTATTCGGGAGTATCTAGAAAAATTTGTTGAGATATCTGTCCGTGAAAAGACAGGTGTAAAAATCGTAAAAACATTGATAGGAAAAAATGTGTCCATGAATGTGGATCCAACGCTTCTGTTAGAACACGAGGAATGGAATGAGCTTGCTGTTAATCCTCACATAAATGGACGATATGTTTTTGCTTATTTTTTGTCAAACAAGGAATCTTATGAAGAAATCGCAAAGAAAGTTGCTCAGAAATATAATTGTGAACTCGTTTTGATTCCAACGCAAAAAGAACACTATAAATTTGACGGCACAATTATTCAGAATGCTGGTCCATGTGAATGGCTTGGATTGGTTAAAAATTCATGTGCAGTAGTTACTGATTCTTTTCATGGCAGCATTTTTTCACTTGTTTTCAAAAAGGATTTTTATGTAACGAAAAGATTCGATGATACGAGTGTTAAATCCCAAAATTCCAGAATTTACACTTTACTGGAAACATATGGGTGTGAAGATTGCATGGTGTCTGAAATTCAGGATGTTGATAAAAAGCATGATTTTAACTGGGAAGCCTTGCATAGGAGAATGAAAATAAATGCATCTGCGTCTAGAGAGTGGTTAAATACATGCTTAAAAGGTGTAAGTGATGAAGCGTAGTTTAGAAAATATAAGTGAAGAATCCTGCAATGGTTGTGGTGCTTGTTATCAGAAGTGTCCAAAACAATGTATCCGGATGGTCGAAAACGATCGAGGCTTTTTGATTCCTCAGATTGGCGACGGGTGTGTGGCATGTGGTTTGTGTGTTGCCGTATGTCCAGAAAAAAAGAATCCCTATTCTCAAAATGAAGTAATCGAAGTTTGGGCAGCGGCAGATATTAAAAAAGAGAATTTGAAAGAAAGTACATCAGGTGTTTTAGCGCTACTAGCAGAACAAATCTTATCTCAAAATGGTGCTGTATTTGGTTGTGCATGGAATGAGGATTTCCATCTAAAACATATTAAGGTGACTCGGAAAGATGGTTTGCTCAGCATTCAAAAATCAAAATATATTCAATCGAACACAGCAGATACATTCAAAGAGGTACAAGATCTGTTGAAGAACAATGTACCCGTTTTATATAGTGGAACAGGATGCCAAATAGCAGGACTTAAATCTTATTTGGGAAAGGATTTCGAGTCTTTATATACTGTAGAAGTGGCATGCCACGGTGTTCCTGCCCCTGGACTATTTATAAAATATATTGATTGGCTCGAAAATAAATATAATACTAAAATCGCAAAATATACATTCAGAAATAAAGTGAAACACAAAAAAGGAGAGCATTATACTTTTGCATTCGAAGATATGACTGGAAGAAAGTTTTATAAGTATTCCAATGAAGATCCGTTTTATGCCGCTTTTTTGAAAGGAAAAACATTAAGAGATACTTGCTATCATTGCAAATATAAAGGTGCTGGTCACACAGGAGATATACTGCTGTGTGATTTTTGGGGAATTGAAAAAGCCCATCCTGATTTTGATGCAAAGTATGGTGCATCTGCCGTTTTGATATATAGTGATAAAGGTAAGCATTTATTCAATGATATTCCAGACACAGCAATTCGAAAGAAAAAATCTCAATATGAAACTGTTGTTGCGTGTAATTCCAGTATTATTAAAAGTACAGATGCTAACTGTAAGATGAAATATAGCTTGAATGAGAGTAATCTTGTTGAAAGGATGATTCCTCAAAAATCCATAAAGAACGTTGTTAAAAATCATATTCCGGAATGGCTGAAATATCGTATCATAAAAAAACTATAGAACAATGGGAGAAAATATGAAAAAAACAATTGTAATGGTTTATGATAAGGCAGTCATCAGCGGAGGTGCTGCAAAAATTGCTATTCAAAGCGCAGTTGAATTGGCAAAAAATCCAGATAATAAAGTGATTTATTTTGCCGCAAATGCAGAAGTTGATGAATGTCTGCAATCTAACGAAGCTATCAAGGTGGTTTGCATTGATACACCACACATTGCTAGTAATAAAAATAAAATTAAAGCAAGCCTGTATGGCATTTGGAATGGACAGGCAAAAACAGAATTTGCAAAATTGTTATCGGATTTAGATCCAAAGCATACGGTTATTCATATCCATGGGTGGAGCAAAGCGTTGTCAGTATCTGTTGTTGCGGTTGCTCAGAATATGCATTTTCCGGTTCTCATTACATTACATGACTACTTTGCGGTATGTCCAAATGGAGGCTTTTTTAATTATCAGAAGAAAGAGCTTTGTCATTTAGAGCCGATGAGTTGGAAATGTATATCCTGTAATTGTGACAAACGTTCCTATTTTCAAAAAATTTGGCGCTGTATGAGACAGTTAGTTCAAAATCGATATGTAAAAAACGCTAAGGACATTCATTTTGCATATATCTCTAATAGAATTTTAACTTTGTCACAGCCATATTTGAAGTCGACAAAATTTCATTACTTGAGAAATCCCATCGACTTATCAGATCAGATGGTAATGAACCATCATTGTAGCAATATTTATCTTTGTGCGGGAAGAGTATCAGAAGAAAAGGGTGTAGAGGATTTTTGTAAAGCTATTACAGAAGTACAGAAAAACGTTGACATTCGCGGACAAGTTGTGGGAGTGGGTCCGTTGGTTGATACATTAAAGCAGAAATATCCTAAAATAGAGTTTGTTGGCTGGGTTAATAGTACGCAGCTGACAAAATATTATCAGGCAGCCAGAAGTCTGGTATTCCCATCTATCTGTAATGAGGGATCGCCTTTGACCATCCCAGAAGCATTGTCAGCAGGGCTTCCGTGTGTTGTTACAGACTGTACATCCGCTACGGAAACTATTACGGATGGCATAAATGGTTTAATTTATGATGCAGGTGATGTTGAGGCTCTGAAACAAAAAATACAGATTTCATTGGAAGATACTGTTATAGATAGGTTCCAAAAAAATATAAGAGACTCTTTCAAATGTGCGGATTATAGTTATGCAGCATATATTGTTCAGGTTAATCGCTTGTATGATAGTATTCTTATGGAGGAGCAGGAAAGATGAAAAAGAAAATAAAAAAGTTTTTGCATAATTTCTATAAAGGAGCTTATGCAGTTGGCTACCGGCATGTTAATGATAAGGCTACACATTTTGATAATACTCAACCATTTGAGGTGTTGGAGCCAACATTACATCGTTGGTATGCGGACTCCTTTCCTTTTGTTGAAAAGGGTCGGGAATATATTTTTGTAGAAATAATGGATGATGCTAACGGTGAAAAAGGAACGATCGGTGTAATTGACCTTCAGGATAATAAAGGATTTGTAGAAATTATTAATGAACCATTCCATATGTCGTTTCCTAATACTTTTAAATTTAAAAACGATATTTATATGATGCCGGAAACCAGCGAAGCTAATCAGCTGCGACTTTATAAAGCAGTAGATTTCCCTTATAAATGGGAACTGCAGTCTGTTCTGTATGATGATATTGCGGTTGTGGATACCGTCTTTGTTAAGACAGAGGACAATATTATGTACGCTGTTGGACAGAAACTTCCGGAAAAAAAGAATGTGTTGTTCAAAATTGATACAAATACATGGAAGGCAGAACTTGCTGCACTTAAGGGAAACTATGTGGATAAGCGACCGGCTGGTAATTTTATTCAATATGATAATGGAATCTATCATGCTTTGCAGGAATGCGGCAGAGTATATGGTGAGTATTTACGTTTGTGCAAATTAGATTCCTTTGATGGCGAGACGTTGCAGGAAAAAGAAATTGGTACTTATTCTGTCTCTGACATGACCATAAATAGTAAAAGAAACTATCGACGTGTACATACACTCAATAAAATGGGTAGTCTTGAAGTAATTGATTTGCTGTATTATCAGTTCAATCCTACAATTTTGTTGGAGAAAGCGAAGCGTGCAATAAAGAAATAGGAGAGAGATAGAGGTTCATATATGAGTAAAGAAAAAGTTGGAATCATTACATATCATTTCGCCAGAAACTATGGAGCAGTTCTACAGTGCTATGCCCTCAGAAAATATTTGGAGAAAGTGGGGTACGATGCTACAGTACTGAATGCAATTTCCAGAGTTCAGGAGAAAAACAATTCTGTCTTTCATAAGAAAGATGGAATTAAGAATGTAATTGTGAATGTTGTATTGCTGCCATTTGTAAAGCAGAGGCTCAGGAAAGAAAAAGGGTTTGCAGATTTTGTAGAAAATTATATTCCGCATACAGAAAAAGTTGAAAATGTGGAGCAGCTAAAAGCATTGGTGGACCGGGAACAGTATCGGGCCATTATCACCGGCAGTGATCAGGTGTGGAATCCGCATATCTTTGATTTTGACGAGATGTTCTTTTTCCCATTTGAGACGAAGGCGATAAAGGTTGGCTATTCAGTAAGTATCGGAGAGTCATCTTTGGAGGATATTCGTGGATATTCTAAATATGCAAAGGATTTTCCGTATGTTGGTTTGAGAGAAAAGGGCGCGAAAGAAAAAGTAGAAGCAATTTGCGGGCACAGTGTTGTGGACACAGTTGATCCGGTCCTTTTACTGACAAGAGAAGATTGGGAAACATTTGTAGATAAAAGCAGTCCGCTTGCTAAGGAAAAATACCTGCTTTGCTATCTCATTGATAAGAAACCTATCAAGCAGAACATGGCAATTGCAGAGCAGATTGCAAAAGAGCGTGGACTGAAAATTAAGTATATTTGGATGCATTTGGAAAAAGAATCCTTCCGTGGCAATTTTATCAATGATGCAAGTCCGGTAGAATTTTTGAATTATATGTATCATGCTTCGGCTGTCATGACAGACGGATATCATGGTACGGTTTTCTCTACAATATTTAACAAGCCCATGTATTCCGTGATCAATAACAGGCAAAGCACTGATTCCAGAATTCGGGATTATCTGACCTTGATTGGCCTTGAGAGTAGAATTTTTTATGGTGATGCACCAGTTATTCCAAAAGAAGAGATTGATTACACAGAAGTAGACCCCAAAATTCGATCGGCTGCAGATGCATCAAAGGCATTTCTTCAAAGAGCAATCGATAATGAGAGGGTAGTGAAATGAAAAAAGTTATCTATATAGTGAAATCTGAGTTACATATTTATCCCCCTTGCATTGCACAAATTCGTATGTTGAAGAAGAACGGTGTGGATGTTGAAGTATGGTATGGCTCTTGCGCTAAGCAGCTGCTGGCAATTTTTGATGCAGAAAATATTCCTTATGTTGATCTTCACGAACAGCGTGGAAAACTGCCCGGAAAACTGGATAGACTCAATAACTGGTATCAGTTTGCTTCTGCAGTGAAAAAGAAAATGAAAACTGTAAAGGATGCTTCACAAACGCTGTTTTGGTTTGGAACCGCAGAGACTGCCATGCCGATGGTGGGCAAGCTGAAGGGATATAATTACGCGCTGACGTCCTTGGAGCTCTTGGATGACAATAAGACTAAGAACAGACTTTTTAGTATGCTCACAGGAGATGCAAAGTTCATTGTTTGTTGCGAGACAACGAGAGCTTTTATTATGAGAAACTGGTATGGTCTGAAGAAGTTGCCTTATGTTATGCCGAATAAACCATACGATTTTCATGACGAAAGACGCAAGACGCCGTCTATTGAAGCGACCAAGAAAGCAATTGAACTAGTCCAGGATAAGAAATTTATTATTTATCAGGGAATCTTGAAAAGTCGAGATTATATGTTGGAGATGGCAAGGGCAATTCGTGATTCCAATACTGGATATTACTTTGTGTTGATGGGGCTGGACCCGGAAAATATTTTTGCAGATATTAAAAAAGAATATGATAAGAGTGTTTTTATTAAGAATATTCCTGCACCATATCATCTGGAAGTGACTAGCTATGCTGCTATTGGTTTTGTCTTTTATGACGATCGGAATAGTTTGAACCGTGCATTTTGTGCTCCAAATAAGATTTATGAATACTCTGGTCTGCGTATTCCTGCAATCGGAAATGAAGTTCCTGGTCTGGTTAATACAATCGGGGCTGCCAAGGCTGGCGTTTGTGTACCCATGAAAAAAGATGCTTTGATGCGTGCAATTCGTGATATTGAAGAACACTATGATTTGTATGCTAAAAACGCCTATGATTTTTATCAGGGAACAGATAATGAAGCATTGATGAAACGGATTATTAAAGAAAATGGCATTTTATGAGATAAGTGAATTATATGGTATAGAGGAGGTAGATTATGTTTCCAATCGTAGATTGGTTAATGATTTTGATTACAACGATTGTAACATATAAATCATATAAAAAACTCGTTTTTGATAGACACTGCTCTGTATCATTTTATGTAATATTAATTGTATATATTTTTTGCTGCGTTCCAATTATATTGAATTACCTAATTGGAATGCCACAATACACTGTTGTATACTGGTACAAAGCTTTTATTGAGCCCATGAATAGTGTTGACGTTGGTGCTATCTATGACATTTATATCACATTGGCCATTCTTGCTTTGTATAATTATGGCACTAAAATGAACATAAAATTGGCATCAAGAGAAACTGCGCTAAACGCAATCCTACGAAGCGAAAATGAAAAGCCTTGGATTTATGTATTGGGGATTGCTTCGCCAGCACTTTATGTGTTGTTATCTGGTAACGCTAGTAAATTTTTAATTTACAGTTCTATGAACTTGAGAGGTGTAAGCGGACAGGACAATTTGATTCTAAATTCGCTGATTCTTGTAAGTTTGTTTTGCACATGTATTATGTTGTTCTCTGGAAGAATCACGGCAAAAAAGATGTGTGTGCTAGCATTGATTACATTCATTCTTGCTTGGCTACAGGGAAAACGTTTTATTATTGCAGTTATGGGCGTCTTTTATCTCTTCTTCCTTACAAAGTCAGAGCTAGGAGAAAAAGGCAGAAGAAGAATCTTTTGGGTACTCCCGATTATGGGAATCACATTGATTGCCTTTTCGGCATTTTACCTGGCTGTAATTAAACCCCTTTCAAATATGAACTTTGATAGTGTGTACGACATGCTTCGAGTTGATTTCGGAAGAGATGATGTTATTAAGTATGTTATATATGAGGAGTTTTTCAAGAAAAATCACATCTTGGATTATCCGGGACAAAGTTTTTTTTCGACGCTTTTGGCCCAACAAGCCATATAGTCACTATCAATATTTGACGTCATCTATCCTTGGCCTTCCTATTTCAAAGTTGCCTGCGGGAACAACACCTTGCTGGTATGAAATGACATTGTGCAATTTTGGATATTTTGGTTATCTGGTTGGTATATTCGGACTGATAGGCTTTTGTTATTTTGCAGACGGTATGAAGCAAACTAAATCAAAATCTTTGGTTTTTATGCTCATTCTAGTTTTGCTGACACAAAATACAGATGTATATGTTGTTTATATTCTTTTTATTTTTATGTACTACCTAGAGCAGCATATAAAACATCCGAAAATAGTGCTTAGAATAGGCAGATAACAGAAAGGAGATAGACAATGGAACTAGCAAGCAAAGACTCCTGTACTGGTTGCGGAAATTGCAGATTGGTATGCAAGAAAAACGCTGTTGCGTTTACACGAGATGGGTTGAACAATATTTATCCGGTGATCGACAGCAGTAAATGTGTAGAGTGTGGCTTATGCCAAAAAGCGTGTCCCGCAATTAATCAAGTAGAAAAGATTACACCAAAGCAGTGTTACTCCTGTTATGCTACAAACAAGGCAATTCGGAAATCTAGCGCATCTGGCGGTGTTGCGCAAGCAGTTTATAGATGGTGCCTGAAAAATGATATCCCATTTGCGGGTGTGTATTTTGATAACAAAGAATTGACGGCTAAGTATAAACTGGGATTATCAGAAGATGATATTCATCAATTTACGAATTCAAAGTATACATTTTCTTTTATGGGAAATATTAGTGAAGATATCGCTGATATCTTAAAAAATGGAAAGCCGTTTGTCTTTATTGGTTTGCCTTGCCAGGTAGCGGCAGTAAAAAAATATGCAGAAATAAAAAAAGTTGACACAGAGAACCTGTTTACAATCGATATCATTTGTCATGGTGTGCCTTCTGATAGTTACATTAAGGAGCATGTTAAAAACATATGCAATGGGGGGGCAGAAATTGACAGATTATCATTTAGAGATGAACGTTTTATGACATCCAAATTCGTATTTAGTGTGGATTATAATGGGAAGAACTATCATAAATACGTAGAAAGTAATGATAATTTCCAGATTGGATATCACAACGCAACAATTTACAGACCTAATTGTTATAGTTGTATGTATGCGGGACCTAACCGATGTGGCGATTTAACCATTGGAGACTTTACTGGACTCGGTAGAGTGGCTTCTGTTGACGGAAATCTTGCAGAAATGAAATATCAAGGCGTTTCTTGTGTGCTTTGTAATTCAGAGAAGGGACAGAAGTTTCTTGCACAGCTAGGGAATGAAAAATACCTTTCTATTGATTCAAGACCCATTGAAGAAGCACTGAAGTATGAAAATCAGCTTGCTAATCCATCCACTCCATCCGCATACCGTAATCGCTTTGTGGAATTGTATCCGGAGAAAGGTTTTGACAAGGCATGTAATGTTGTTTTTAAAAAGGAAAAGTTGAAGAGACCAATTATTCATGCGGCGAAAATGTGTGTAAAGAAAGTGTTGGGAAGGAGATAAATGGATAAAATAAAAAAAATGTTGGGCACCAAGCTTTTCCAAAATGGAATGTGGCTGTTCATCTTACAGATTTTCAATACAGTTGTACCGTTGCTGACACTTCCGTACATTACAAGAGTTTTGGGCACATCCAACTATGGTGTTTTTTCATTATCTCTGAACTGGGTGACTTATTTTCAGGTTATTGTAGAATATGGTTTTGGTTTTACGGGAGCAAGAAAGGTATCTATCGAAGGAGATGATGATTTACAAAACTTATATAGTAGAATAATAAGCGCAAGACTTTTATTGCTGGCAGTTTCCTATTTGGGAATGAATGTTCTTGCTTATGTAACACATGTTGGTGTGCAACAGTTTGTAAGTATGAACATTTTATTTCTTGTGATTATTGGCGTTGCATTCCAGTTGACCTGGCTTTTTCAGGGAAAACAGGACATGAAGCTGATTACCATAATCAATGCGGTGTCTCGCCTGATTTCAGTGATTCTGGTTTTCTTGGTTGTTAAAACGGAAGCTCATTTATATTTGTATTGCTTTTGCTATTCAGTGACATTTATTTTTTCGGCTGTTTTAGGTTTGGCCTTGTCAAGAAAAAAGTATGGATTGAAGGTAAGGCTTTGCAAATTTAAGGAAGCTATTGATGAAATAAAAGATGGTTGGTATTTGTTTGTTTCCCAGGCAATGTCTAAAATTTTTAGCAGTGTGGGAGTCACGGTTCTTGGTACAGTAGCTGTTTCAAGCATTGTGGGCATTTATTCTGCAATATATAAGATTCCCTATATTATGATTTTGTTTTTCAGTCCAGTTAGTCAAGCACTTTATCCACACATCAGTGTGAAATTCTCAGAATCTTTCCAAAAGGGATGCAAAACGGTAAAGCAGGCAGCAATGTGTATCGTGGGTCTTTTTGCAATAGGTGGATTTCTGATTATTTTGCTGCGCGACTTTTTGATTTCTATTGCCTTTGGTGTAGCTTATACAGAGTATTCTAATATAATTATACCTTTGGTTATTTGGATGATATTGTCAATTACAAACAATTTTCTGGGAATCCAATTTCTTGTAGCAAGTGGACATCAAAAAGAGTATAGCCAGGCATTCTCTTTAAGTGCAGTTGTTACAGTGTTGCTAAATGTTGCACTGGGCTTCGCTTTTGGGGTCTATGGTGTTTCTAGTGCAGCTGCTATTGGTGAAGCAGGTTTGACGCTTCTATTGACTCATAAAATATTAAAAGTAAAATCCAGAGAAGAGGAGAACATATGAAAAAAGTAATGCTCGTTTTCGGTACAAGACCGGAAGCAATCAAAATGTGCCCGCTTGTAAATGAACTGAAAAAGCGAAAAGAATTACAGACAGTAGTTTGTGTGACAGGTCAGCATCGTCAAATGCTGGATATGGTATTGGAAGCGTTTTCTGTTGCACCAGATTATGATTTGTCCATCATGAAGGATAAGCAGACGCTGTTCGACGTAACTACCAATATTCTGAATAGTATCAAGGCTGTTCTGGAAAAGGAAAAACCTGATGTAGTATTGGTACACGGCGATACATCTACGACCTTCGTGACTGCATTGGCTTGCTTCTATATGCAGATTCCTGTAGGTCATGTAGAAGCTGGTCTGCGAACCTACAATATCTATAGCCCGTATCCGGAAGAGTTCAACCGTCAGGCGGTTTCCATTATCAGTAAATTCAACTTTGCTCCTACAGAGCTTTCTAAGCAGAATCTGCTGAAAGAGGGCAAAGACCCGGCCAGCATCTATGTTACCGGCAACACGGCTATTGATGCTTTGAAGACCACCGTGCGGGAAAACTATACGCACCCTGAACTGGAATGGGCAAGGGACAGCCGTCTGATTATGATCACTGCCCATCGCCGTGAGAATCTCGGTGAGCCTATGTGTCACATGTTTAAGGCAATCCGCCGTGTGATGGATGAG
>OCPW01001637.1_pt1 | contig 11648 bp, 8 predicted proteins | sample 1538761 | NCBI WGS metagenome assembly OCPW01 (sample SAMN04571724, study PRJEB22368) | human gut metagenome | biome: human gut; material: stool | host: Homo sapiens | place: Luxembourg | collected 2012-09-20
GTCTCACTGGATTTTCGCGTCGCTTCACTCCTAAAAATCCAGTTCGCTTGCACAACCCCTTCGGGCAGCTCCCCCGATGGGGAGCCAAGAACGTTCTTCCGCTTAACTTAACAGCATTACCCGCATGGGGAAGGGGGACCGCAGAGCGGCGCTCGGGTGCTCTCATAAACGACGTACTTGAGACGCATTCCCCCGCTCTCTTTCATACCGCCAGTGCCCTATCCGCCCCTTCGGGGCACCTTCCCCTCGAGGGGAAGGCGATTCCTGCCCAGCGGCGAAGCCGCCACCTTTATTCCTCATTCCTTAATTCCTCATTTAATTCCCTTCCAGTCTCGCTACGCCGAGCGGCGGGCTTTCAAGGAAGGTGACTTTCGGATTTCTCTGGGCGAGCCAGCCGGCCTGCCATGCATTCGGCAGAAGGTAGACAGGACGCTCGCGGCGGTCATAAACGACCATCGCATTGTCGATGCCAATAAGCTCTTCCGGCGGGACATCCCCTTCTGTCCAGCGGGCTGCGGTGTAGGAGAGCGGCTCCAGATTCACATGGACATTATATTCATTTTCCAATCGGTACTTCATGACTTCGAACTGCAGCTGGCCGACAGCGCCGATGATGAAAGACTCCATGACGTAAGGCTGCTTGTAGACCTGGATCGCCCCTTCCTGCGCGAGCTGGGAGACACCGTTCAGGAACTGCTTTCTCTTCATGCTGCTTTCCGGAGACAGACGGGCAAAAAGCTCCGGCGGGAAGACCGGAAAATCAATGAAGGTGACAGGATGCTTCTTCTCGCAGACGGTATCGCCGACACCGAGCTCACCGGTATCGAAAAGACCGATGATATCGCCCGGGTAGGCCTTCTCGACCGTCTGTCTTTCCGTCGCGAGGAACTGCTGCGGCTGGGAGAGACGGAGCATCTTGCCGCTCTGGCGATGCAGGACGGTGATGCCTTTCTCGAAGACGCCCGAGCAGATACGCATGAAAGCGACACGGTCATGATGCTTCGGATCCATATTTGCCTGGATCTTGAAAATGAAGCCGGAGAACGCCGGATCTTTCGGCTCGATGGTGCCTTCCAGCGTCTTTCTCGCTTCCGGCGGCGGCGCAAGCTCGAGATATTTCTCCAGAAATGGCTGTACGCCGAAATTCGTCATAGCCGATCCGAAGAACATCGGTGTCAGCTCCCCTTTGGCGACTTTTTCCGCATCGAAGGGATCGCCCGCTTCATCAAGAAGCTCCAGGTCATCACGGAGCGCATCCAATACTTCCTGCCCGACCTGAGAAACGATAGCTTCATCATCGATCTTGCCGGAAATCACTTCCAGCTTCTTCACGCCATGGGCATTGTCCTTGATGAAGATATGGCACATCTCCGTCTCACGGTCATAAATGCCCGTGTAGTCACCGTTCACACCGATCGGCCAGTTCATCGGACAGGAACGGATGCCAAGCACATCTTCAATGTCCGCCATCAGATCGAACGGATTCTTACCGAAATGGTCGATCTTATTCACGAAGGTGAAGATCGGGATCCCGCGATCCGAGCAGACCTTGAAGAGCTTCTTCGTCTGCGCTTCGACGCCCTTTGCCACATCGATGACCATGACCGCCGAGTCGACGGCCATCAGCGTGCGGTAGGTATCTTCCGAAAAGTCCGCATGCCCCGGGGTATCCAGGATATTGATGCGGCAGCCCTGGTAGTCGAACTGCAGCACCGAGCTCGTGACAGAGATCCCGCGCTGTTTTTCGATTTCCATCCAGTCAGACACCGCATAGCGCGCCGTCTTCCTCGCCTTGACGGAGCCTGCGAGATGGATCGCACCCCCGTAAAGCAGTAATTTTTCCGTCAATGTCGTCTTGCCGGCATCCGGGTGGGAAATGATCGCAAACGTCCGGCGGCGTTTGATTTCTTCTAAGTCAGTCATATTGCACCTCAATCAAAAATATACATCGCTTCATTATAGCATATTTGTATGACAGTTCGTAGAAGAAAAGGAAGGCGAAAGCGGCATTCCTCTACACAAAAACGCACAGGCGAAAAAGCCTGTGCGTTTCTCTCTGTACTTCTCATTACAGATCACGAAGGACATGATACGTATATCCATTATTTGTGTTCACTACCACCTGCATCGACCTATTATTCTCCAGACGCCGGATCTCATTCGTAAAAGGATCCACCCGATACACATCCGTCGTGACCTTCGTCCCCGCCGTCTGATTGGCCAGTGTCTTCCCGCCATTCTTATCCGGGCTGTAAATGGCGACCGCATAGTACAGCTGGCCATTTTCCTTATAACCGACCATCGCCCAGCTGTCATTTTGGAGTGCAGTGGAATCGATCTGTTTCACAAATTTCGACAGACTGTCACTATCGATCTGCCCATCCTTCATCGTAAACTGTGGGCCATTTCTTAGATTGAAATTTTTTCCATTCGTTCCGCCCATGAAGTCTTCAAACGAGGTGAACCCAGGGCTCGTCTCCTGTTTCGCGAGCGCAAGAAGCGTATCCTTCAGCCACTTCATATGACGGTCATAGACCTTCTGCTCCGTACTTTTGCTCCCCGCTTGAAGAAGCTCTGCGGCGGATCCAAAGATCCCGGGGATCCCGTCTCCGTAAGACCCCAAAACGCCCCATCCGATCCCGACCACCAGGCCCAGCATGAGGGCATACTCCACAAAGTTGTTCCCCTTCTGTCCCATATCTCTTACCAGTCCTCTTTCTCGTATAATAAGTTCTAGGGTTTCATTTTACCATCTTTTCAAGAGAGCTACAAGGAGATAATAAGAAGCGAAGACTCACCCGCCCCGACGCAAGAAAAGGTGGGAAGCAGGGATGAGCAGGCAGGGATGGACGCAGGGCGACTTATGACTTGTGACTGGTGACTTTCTCGTACTGTCATTTCGAGCGCAAGCGAGAAATCTTTGTCATTCGCGGTCAAACGGCCGATGTCAGGAAATGCTCAAACGGGAAGCCTGTGATCTCCGACCTTCGGGCATCGCCCTATTTATACTCCGCGGCGCTTAGGGAAACACTGATTCAATCGTTATCGGATTTCATTCTTGGATTTTTATACAGAGCGAGGAGACAGAGGGCGCGAATAGCGAGCTATTTAAGGAGGATGTCGACGACGCTATGTATAAAAATCCATATGAAATCTGATTCTGTGATTTAATCAGCGTTTCCTTAGGGTTTGCCCGCGAGGCGAATCCTGCATGAGATCTTTCTTTGCTTGCTGCGTCTTTGTGTGATTGTACTGCTTACGCTTTCTGGCGGGAGGAGGGAAATCGGATCCGCCGCCAGCCCTCTCCGCTCTCCTTTCCTATAGGTATGTGCACGTAGGAGTGTGGAGGAGCTTTCGGCTCCCGGGAGGATTTTCCTCTCTCCATAAAATACTATCGTGGAAGTTTTGGACTTTACACGGTTTTGAATAAAAAGGATGGAAGGGAAACAGCGATCTCCGTCATTTATAAAAGAGGCGTCATAGTTTTATTTCTATTAAATTGCATATTTTCCAAAGTTTTCAAATGTTGATTTTACATATTTTTCGATTTTCTATCAAGCAGGCAGCAAGGCATATTCATCGCAAGATCCTTCGACGCTTGTTCCGCATGCGGTTATCGCACATACGCCGTTTTCGTCCGCGCAGGATGACGGTGAATCCCTTGTCACCAGTATAGCAATTTGTCAACTTCTGGACTTAGTGAGAAGTGCCAGAAGAGGCACACCATTCATATAGTGCCCCAATTCCCCTTCATTATATAAAACAGTTTATCCATTATTTATATAAAACTCCGCGGCGCTTCCTCATTTTATGCGCCGTACCTTCACTCCTCAGTCCTAACTCCTCACTCCTAACTTGATTTGGAAGTTGACCTACATGCCAGTTATTTAGGGAAACGCAATACTAGTCACCAATCACCGCCAAACAACCAAAAAGAACCACGGCGCGTGCCGTGGTTCTTTGGCTTAGTTTCAAGAGTCGATCTCTTTCTTTCTGGTGAGGCTGGCCTGCTCGAAGTGCATGCTTCTGGTGTGAATGGTATGTACCCAGCCTTTCTCATGGCGATCCTTCCATCCGAGGATGGTGACGGGGATCCATGAGTACATAAAGACAGGGTAGATGAGCCAGTAGAGGTAGATCTTCCAGGGCACCTTGATCTGAAGGAGAACGATCAATGGGACGACGGACTGGATGAAACCCAGGATCGCCCAGAACTGGTGAGGCACCAGTACATCGTTGTAGAGGATGACCGTAAAGCAGGGGTAGAACATATTGATGTAGGTCATCAGAAGGTAGAAGGTGGAGACGAGGAGGAAGTAGTTCTGCAGGAGCTGCATGATGCCGTCTAAGATGACGATGCTGTGACGTTTCCATCCTTCTTTCCAAAGGATCGGGATGTAGCGCTCGGAGCAGTCGAACTGGCCCTGCGCCCAGCGTTTTCTCTGGCGGCAGGAGGCCATGAAGGAGAGTGGTTTCTCATCGTAAATGATGGCGTCATGTACCCAGCAGGTACGAATGCCGTGAGAGAGGCATTTCATGGCGAATTCCATGTCTTCGGTCAGACAGTCACAGCCCCAGCCGTATTTCTTGACGATATCGGAAGCGATGCACATGCCGGTGCCGCCAAGACAGGAGGAGAGGCCCATATTGTACTTGCCGAGATGCCAGAGGTGGTTGATGGTCCAGAAGGCGATGGCAAAGGTACCGGAGACCCATGTGTCGGTCGGATTCTTCGCGGAGAGGTAGCCCTGTAGGACTTTCTGTCCTTTGAGGAGACGGTTGTTCATGACGGCAAGGAAATCCAGATGGACGAGGTTGTCGGAGTCGAAGACGCAGAAAGCGTCATATTTCTTATCCAGTGCAAAGATCTTCGGGAAGACCCAGTCCATGGCATAGCCTTTGCCGACGAGTTCCTTGTTTTCTCTTTCGAAGACGTGGGCGCCATGGGCGCGCGCGATGTCAGCGGTATTGTCGGTGCAGTTGTCTGCGATGACGAAGACGTCATAGAGTTCTTTCGGATATTTCAGGATGCGAAGGTTGTCCAGCAGATCCCCCAGGACCATGGCTTCGTTGTGCGCCGGTATGACGATGGCGAAGCGGCTCTTCGGGGCAGCCAGATTCGTTTCTTTTCGATGCCACATGCCGAATAACGCGATCACCGTATAGTAGATGGTAAAAATCCCGACGATGATCTGTATCGGAAACATGATTATATCGAGGTAGTGGTTCATTGTTCGATGTCCTCAGGTGCTCTTTTCTGTTTTCTTCTGATAGCTTTCCGTTTGCCTTTTCTGCGGTTGAGGTAGGTATTCATCATGCCGAAGAGGATGTAGGCAGCGCAGATGGCAGCCGCCCAGATCGGCCAGTAGAAGATGGTCGCGATGACGAAGAAGGCAAGGCAGATCAGCACCGCGGGCAGATGCAGCTGGTCTGCGCTTGCGCCTTTGTTATCCGGGTAGTGGATCTCACTCACCATGAGGAAAGCGAGCAGAAGGACCCAGAGGACGATGAGCCAGTTCCAGACTTTCGCACCGGAGAGCACGTAAGCGGAAATGATGACGCCGGTCGTCGGGCAGGGCAGTCCTTCGAAGTAGCCATGAACGGATGTGACCTTCACATTGAAGCGTGCCAGACGGAAGGCACAGAAGGTACCGAGGAGGGCGCAGGGAATGATGCCCACCCAGCCCAGCTCATGGAGCTGGTAGGAGTAAATGAGCGCACCGGCTGCGATGCCGAAGGAAATATCATCGGAGAGGGAGTCGAGCTCGACGCCCATGGGGCCGGCGGTGTGCAGCGCACGGGCAACTCTCCCGTCCAGTGCATCAGCCACCATCGCGATCAGTATGAAAATCGCTGCGAGGTCGCAGTGACCTTCGATAGACATCATTATGGATAAGCCGCCAAAGAATGCATTGGCCGCTGTGACTCCATTGGCAATCCAAGATTTATTCAACTTATTTCAGCCTCCCTACGACGGTCAGGCCGCCGCGTACTTTGTCGCCTTTTTTGACGCAGATCTCACAGTCTCCCGGGATGTAGAGCTCCGTGCAGGAGCCGAATTTGATCATGCCGTAGAGTTCGCCTTTTTTCAGGCTGTCTCCCAGATTTTTCCAGGAAACGACGCGTCGTGCCAGTATCCCCGCGATGAGGATGACCAGGATGGATCGGTTCTTGCCCGTGATCCCGATGGCACCGCGTTCATTTTCAAAGCCCACCCCTTCCTCATACGCCGGCAGGAATTTGCCCTGCGTATAGGACTGGTAGGTGATCTTCCCTTCCATCGGGCTGCGGTTGCAGTGCACGTCGAAGATGGAAAGGAAAATGGTGATTTTATGACAGGTCTGTCCCAGAAACATGTCTTCCTTCGCGTCATGGCACACGTCCACGACGGTGCCGTCCGCCGGAGAGACGAGGACATCATCACCCGGAGTGATTTTATCATTTCTGGGAGGACAGCGGAAGAAATAGGTGAAGTATACTGCAAGTACAAAGGGCACGACGGCAGCATAGTACCATTTCATCCAGAGTCCGATCACACCAAGAAGGAGTGCCACGATGATAAAAGGGTATCCTTCCGGTAGAATGATTGGTTTTTTCAGCATCACTGACTCCTAAATGAATATGTTGGGTTTAAAGGTTCAGGGTTGTGGGTTGTGGTGGCGGCTTCGCCGCGAGTATATATGGGGCGATGCCCGAAGGTGGTATTTAGCCACCAGTCACTAGCTAGTCACCAGTTACTTGCGGCTCCTAATCCCCAATCCCTAATCCCTAGCCACTCACCCCTTATTACTTTCTCTCCCTCTTCCACTTCTTGACAGCCATCATGAATTTGGGGATGGCCATCATGCGCCCGATGCGGGAGGGCTGCAGGTAGAGACGATACGCCCACTCGAGGCGGTTCTTCTGCATCCAGAGCGGGGCGCGTTTCAGATTTCCGCTCATGACATCGAATACGCCGCCGATGCCCATGGCCAGCACGGGTCCAAGCTCGTCCTTGTGACGATAGAGCCATTTCTCCTGCTTCGGCACGCCGAGGCCTACCAGGAGCAGCTTGGCTCCGCTTTTCCGGATGTCTTTGATGATCCTTTTCTCTTCTTCTTCGTCGAAGTAGCCGTCATGGCAGCCCACGAGTCGGATCTCCCCATGGGACTTCTGGAAACGATCGGCCGCCTTCTTCGCGACGCCGGGCGCACCGCCCAAGAAATAGACGGGCCAGCCTTCTTTCGATGCGATCTTTAGCAGCTCGACAGACAGATCGGCACCGGTCACGCGTTCCGGAAAGGGAGTGCCGAGAGTTTCTCCCGCCCAAAGTACACCGGCTCCGTCAGGAACGACGAGGTCGGCACGATTCAGGATACGCCCGAGTTCCTTGTCTTCCTGCGCCTGCATGATCATTTCTGCATTGGCCGTGGCGATGAGGCGGGGCTTTTCATCCCCCATCCCTTCTTTCGCCCACTGGAGGACTTCCTGCATGGTGAGTGCATAGACCGTGACGTCCATCACATTGTGCGAGGATTTTTCTATATCTATCATTTTACGCTGTAGTTCGGTGCTTCCTTGGTGATGCTGACATCATGCGGATGGCTTTCACGCAGACCTGCGCCGGTAATCTGAATAAACTGAGTGTCTTCATTCATGGCCTTGATGTTCTTCGCACCGCAGTAGCCCATGGATGCACGGAGACCGCCGATGAGCTGGAAGAGGACGTCGGAGACATGTCCTTTGTAAGGAATGCGGCCTTCGATACCCTCCGGTACGAGTTTCTTCGCATTCTGCTGGAAATATCTATCCTTGCTGCCAGCCTGCATAGCACCCAGAGAGCCCATGCCGCGGTAGGATTTGTAATTCTTGCCCTGATAAATGATCATCTCGCCAGGAGCTTCTTCCGTACCTGCGAGGAGGTTGCCGAGCATGACGCAGGACGCACCGGCGCCAAGGGCCTTTGCGATATCACCGGAGTACTGGATGCCGCCGTCAGCGATGATCGGGATGCCGGTGCCTTCGGCTGCTTTCGCGCAGTCATAGATCGCTGTGATCTGCGGTACACCGATGCCCGCAATGACACGGGTGGTGCAGATGGAGCCAGGTCCGATGCCGACTTTGACAGCGGATACGCCGGCTTCGATCAGTGCCTTGGTCGCATCATAGGTTGCGACATTGCCGGCGATGAGCTCCAGATGCGGGAATGCTTTGCGCAGGCGGCGGATGGTCTGCAGCACGCCTTCGCTGTGACCATGTGCGGTATCGATGACAAGGACATCTGCTTTGGCATCGAGAAGTGCTTCGACGCGGTCTTCCACGTCCGAAGTGACACCGATGGCAGCAGCCACCTTCAGGCGGCCGTCAGAGTCTTTGTTCGAATTTGGGAATTTTCTCATCTTTTCGATATCACGGATGGTGATGAGGCCTTTCAGATGGCCGTCATCGTCCACGAGCGGCAGTTTTTCGATGCGGTGCGCCTGCAGGATGCGTTTCGCTTCTTCCATGGTGGTATGTTCCGGAGCGGTGATCAGACCTTTCGAAGTCATGATGTCGCTGATCGGACGGGACAGATCCGTCTCGAAGCGCATATCACGGTTCGTAATGATGCCGACCAGTTTGCCATTCTCTGTGATCGGCACACCGGAAATATGGTATTTGTTCATCAGTTCGTCCGCATCCGACAGGGTGTTGTCCGGAGCAAGGTAGATCGGATCCACGATGATGCCGTGTTCCGAACGCTTGACCAGCTTCACTTCTCTGGCCTGCTCATCAATGCTCATATTCTTGTGAATGACACCGATGCCGCCCTCGCGCGCCATGGCGATCGCCATTTCTGCTTCAGTGACGGTATCCATGCCGGCGCTCATGACCGGAATATTCAGTGTGACATTCTGTGTAAGGTGAGTGCGTACATCTACGTCGCGCGGAAGGACATCCGAATGTGCCGGGATCAGCAGCACATCATCAAAAGTCAGTCCCTGCTTGCCAAATTTGTCTTCTCTCATCATAGCCTCCATTCAAAAACTTTGGTTACTTATGTGATGTCATGTCTATCTCTCTAGCCCGGAAATGCAGATCTTTAGGATCCGCATTCCCTCATAGGCCAAAGAGGTGCATTCTTTTCAATTAAAACATTATACCATAAATCACAGAGCTGTGTCTTGTATGATTTTTGAGGGTTCAAGGTTAGCCTGTGGGGCAGAGCGTCCCTTGATTACGGTTAAAAGCCTCGCTTGAATGAGAAATTAGAAATGAGAAATGCGAAATGGTGGTGCGGCACTTAAAAATATGGAAGCGCCGCGGAGTATAGATGGTGACGATACCCGAAGGTGGCATTTCAGTCACTAGTCACAAGTCACTTGAGGCTCCTAATCCCTAGCCACTAGTCACCAGTCACTTCTCCCCCCAATTTTTCAAGGAACGCCCCTCCAAATCGATGCGCGAGTTCTTTCCTGAAATCCATACCCCGCTCCATGGCGTTTTGCGCTTCCTTCCTCGCTTCTTCGAGGAGCGGGAGATCTTTCACGATATCTGCCGCCTTGAGGTCCGGCATGCCATGCTGGTGATAGCCGAAGAATTCACCGCTGCCGCGCAGGATGAGATCTTTTTCTGACAGGAGGAAACCATCCTGGATCTCGCACATCAGCTTCATACGAAGCTGGGTGATCTCATTCTGATTATCCGAGTAGAGGATGCAGTAAGCCTGCGCCTCCCCGCGCCCGACACGGCCACGAAGCTGATGCAGCTGCGAAAGGCCGAAGCGATCGGCTCCGTAGACGAACATGATGGTGGCATTGGGTACATTGACGCCGACTTCGATGACGGATGTGGCGACGAGGAGCTTCTTCTCTCCCTGATGAAAGGCCTGCATGACCGCCTCTTTCTCGCTGTTCTTCATCCGCCCATGGACAAGGCCCACGGGAAACATGGGGAATATGCGGTCACGCAGCTCTTCATACACGGAAACGGCCGAGGCGAGGTCCTGCTTCTCACTCTTTTCGACGAGCGGACAGACCACGTACACCTGATGTCCCGCTTCCATTTCCCGTCCCATGAAATTGAAAACACGCTGGAGCATCTGACTCCCGATGGCGTAAGTCTTCACCGGATGTCTTCCCGGCGGCATCCCGCGGATGGCTGAAACATCGAGATCGCCATAAACGGAGAGCGCCATTGTCCTTGGGATCGGTGTCGCCGTCATGACGAGGATGTGCGGCGAGCCCCCCTTCGTTTCTAATGCCTTTCTCTGCTTCACGCCGAAGCGGTGCTGTTCATCGGTGATAACGAGACCCAGATGGGCAAAGATGACATCTTTCTCGATCAAAGCGTGCGTGCCGATCAGTACATCGATGTCCCCCGCTGCCAGCTGCTTCAGGATCTCGCGGCGCTCAGATGCCTTCGTATTTCCGGAGAGGTAAGCGACGCGGATGGGAAGGCCTTCGTAGAAATGCTGGAATGTCTCATAGTGCTGCCCTGCCAGGACCTCAGTCGGTGCCATGAGTGCGCCCTGATAGCCATTCTCTACGATCTTGGCGAGCGAGAGTGCCGCGACAGCGGTCTTGCCGCTCCCGACATCCCCCTGCACCAGGCGGTTCATCGGGATGAGTCCTTCCATATCGTCCTCGATATCACGAAAGGCTTGCTGCTGCCCCTCGGTCAGCCGGAAAGGGAAATGCTCGCGCACCCTCTTGACGAGCTCACCGGATGGCGCACACTTGATGCTCTCTCTCCCCTCTTCTCTCTTTTTACGCAGGAGCAGAACGCCTGCCTGCATGAAGAACAATTCTTCAAATGCGATCCGTCTGCGCGCTTCTCTCTGCTCGGCCCAGTCCTTCGGATCGTGCATCGCACGGATGGCCGCAAGCCGTCCCATCAGTTTCTCTCTCCGGACGGTATCCTCCGGAAGATTCTCATCCGCATCCTCCACCAGCGCGAGCGCTCCCTCGATCATACGCCGAAGCTGCGGTGTCTTGATGCCCTCGGTCAGTCCGTATACAGGGACGAGCTTTTGAAAGGACGGCAGGTCCTCTGGCTCGATGGTCTCGATCTCCGCATTGCTGATCTGGTTCCTGTTGTAGCCATACTCCACCTTGCCATATGCCAGCACATGCTTCGAACGATGAAAAAGATCGGCTTTCCACGGCTGATTGAAATACGTGAGCACCACCGCGCCCGTATCATCGACGATCATGACATTCAGGATCGACATGCTTCTTCGGGGATGGATCTCCTTCAGGCCCATCACCTCTCCGTAGACCACAGCCTCTTCATCAGGCACGAGATCTCCCATCGGCGTGACCTTCGTCCAGTCCTGATAGCGCCTCGGAAAATAGGAAAGGAGATCTTCTACGGTATGAATACCGAGGCGCTCCAGCTTCTCCTTCATCCGAGGGCCGACGCCCTTCAGGTACTGGACGGAATCAGATAGTTTCATGGATGACCTCCTTTGTGTGACAGATGCGGACTTGACATGGAACGGGGCCTACAGGGGATCGTGACGCGGCTCCTTCATCGTCACGATCCCCTGCCATAAATCTTTGCGACGCTTTACGCGACGCACTCCCGTCTAGCCTTTACTCTTATTATAATTCTTCAAATACTCTGCTGTAAATGTTGGTTTGTCAAACATATGTTACACCGTGCTTGATGAAATCATGGAGTGTATC
>OCPW01001642.1_pt1 | contig 11621 bp, 8 predicted proteins | sample 1538761 | NCBI WGS metagenome assembly OCPW01 (sample SAMN04571724, study PRJEB22368) | human gut metagenome | biome: human gut; material: stool | host: Homo sapiens | place: Luxembourg | collected 2012-09-20
GGGCGTGGACGTCCTGCCCAAGTTCAGCAAGGACACCACCGACCGCAACCGCACCTCCCCCTTCGCCTTCACCGGCAACAAGTTCGAGTTCCGGATGCCCGGTTCTTCTCAGAACCTCAGCGACTGCGATACCATCCTGAACACCGCCGTGGCCAAGGAGCTGAAGGGCTACGCCGACGAGCTGGAGGGTGCTGAGGACTTTACCAGTGCCGCCATCGCGCTGGTCAAGCGCACCATCCGGGACCACCGCCGGGTCATCTTTAACGGCAACGGCTACTCTGCCGAGTGGGAAGAAGAAGCAGCCCGCCGCGGCCTGCCCAACAAGAAGAACGCCCCCGCTGCCCTGCCGGCCCTCATCGACCCCAAGAACATCGCCCTGATGGAGGAGTTCGGCGTGCTGACCAAGGTGGAGATGTACAGCCGCTACGAGGTAGAGCTGGAGCACTACTCCAAGATCATCAACATCGAGGCCCTGACCATGCTGGAGATGGCCCGCAAGCAGCTGCTGCCCGCCATCAACTCCTACATGAGCGAGGTCGCCAACACCGCCGCCTCCAAGCTGGCCGTCAGCGAGAGCCTGAGCGTCCGCAGCGAGACGAAGACGCTGAGCCACCTGTCCGCCGATGCCGACGCCATGAGCGACGCCATCGATGAGCTGCAGGCAGCCGTCGATGCCGCCAAGGCCCTCTCCGACGAGAGCGCAAAGGCCGTCGCCTTCCACGACGATGTGCTGCTCAAGATGGACGCCCTCCGCGCCGCCGCTGACGACGCCGAGACCATCTGCGGCGAGGACTACTGGCCTCTGCCCAGCTACAGCAAGATGCTTTACTACGTTTGAGCTTCTCGCATCAGCGCAGAATAAAGCACCTTGGGCTGAGGCGCTTCTCTAAGCCATTCTCCTTTTCCTATTTCTTACACCAGCCTGAAGACCTGCTCCTGTATGGGGGCAGGCCTTTGGGCGTTTTTTAAGAGGACACACTATGAGCTATACGACACAGCAGGACATCCTCGATTTCGTCGAGGACAATAACGTAAAATTTGTCCGCTTCGCGTTCTGTGACATTTTTGGCGTTCAGAAGAACATCGCCGTGCTGGCCAGCGACCTGCCCAAGGCGCTGGAAGAGGGCGTCTGCTTCGACGGCAGCTCCATTGCGGGCTTCATGCATGTGGAGGAGAGCGACCTTGTCCTCCGGCCCGACCTGTCCACCACGACCATCCTGCCCTGGCGCACCGCCGAGGGGCGGGTGATGCAGTTCTTCTGCGACGTGGAAAAGCCGGACAACGCCCCCTTCGGCGGCAACTGCCGCGGCTTCCTGCGGGACATCAACCGCCGGTTCCGAAATCTGGGCCTGAGCTGCAATGTAGGCACCGAGTGCGAGTTCTATCTCTTCGAGAACGACGACCATGGCCGTCCCACCCGCATCCCCATCGACGCAGGCGGCTATTTCGATGTGGCCCCGCTGGATGCAGGCGAGAACCTGCGCCGGGACATCTGCCTGACCATGGAGCAGATGGGCCTTGCGCCCCAGCACAGCCACCACGAGAACGGCCACGGCCAGAACGAGATCGATTTCCACTACGCAGGCCCCCTGCGGACTGCCGACAACATCTTCCTGTTCAAGCAGATCGTCCGGGCCGTGGCCGCCAGCAACGGCTTCCACTCCAGCTTCCTGCCCAAGCCCCTGCCCGATCAGGCCGGCAGCGGACTCCACATCAACTTCTCGCTGTCCATGGACGGCAGGAACCTCTTTGAGGGCGACATCGCCCCCGACAGCATCCCCGGCAGCTTTATGGCGGGCATCCTCCGCCACAGCCGGGAGCTGACGGCCTTCACCAACCCCCTGCCCAACAGCTACCTCCGCTTCGGCTGCGACGAAGCCCCCCGCTATGTGAGCTGGAGCCGCCAGAACCGCAGCCAGCTCATCCGCATCCCGCAGGTGAGGGGCAACAACTGCCGGATGGAGCTGCGCAGCCCCGACCCGGCCTGCAACCCCTACCTCGCCATCGGCCTCGTGCTGGCGGCAGGCCTCGATGGCATCGAGAACCGGATGCAGCTGTCTGCCCCTGTCAACCGCAACCTCTTTATCCCGGCCGAGGCCGTCGGCCTCGGCCTCGAGACCCTGCCCGCCTCGCTGGAAGAGGCCGTGGAGGTGGCCAAGGGCAGCGAGTTCCTGCACAAGTTCCTGCCCGACGAGCTGAGCCGGCGCTACTACGCCGAGGCCCTGCGCCGGTGCGAGGAGCTGAAGAACGCCGCCGACCCGATCGAATACGAGCGCGTCCACTACTTCAATGCCATCTGAGACAGCATGACATGAGAAAGGAGTGAGCCGTATGGGACGTGCCCTGATCGTAAGCGCAGGCGCAAGCTCGAACGAATATATCTCCGCACGCCTGACTGAGCTGGGCTATGCGCGGCCCCTCATCGTGCCCAGCGCGGCGGAGGCGCGGCGGCGGATGCTGGAATCCGACTTCGAGCTGATCGTGGTCAACGCGCCTCTGCCGGATGAGTTCGGCCATGAGCTGTGCGCCGACGCCGTGGAAAAGACCGACGCGGGCGTGGTGTTTCTGGCCAAAGCCGCTGTCGCCGAGCAGCTTCTGACCCCTCTGAGCGAGCAGGGGGTGCTGCTGGTGACAAAGCCCTTCTCCAACACATTTTTCCTGCAGGCCATCCATATGGCCGCCGCCAGCAACCACCGCCTGCTGCTCCTGCGTCAGGAGAACCAGCGGCTGCAGGAAAAGCTGGCGCAGGTGCGGCTGGTCAGCCGCGCCAAGTGCTGCCTCATCGAGCTGGGTCACATGACCGAGGCCGAGGCGCATCGCTGCATCGAAAAAAAGGCAATGGACACCCGGCGCGACCGCACCGAAGTCGCGCAGGAGATTCTGGACTCCTACGATCCCGCGCAGTGATATATTTGAAGCACTGCGCCCCCACAGCGGGAAAGGATATGTTTCAAGACCATCTACAATCTGTAAATAGAGGAGAATACTATGGCAAAATTTATTTTCGTGACCGGCGGCGTCGTCTCCGGTCTGGGCAAAGGCATCACCGCCGCCTCTCTGGGCCGACTGCTGAAGTGCCGCGGCCTCAAGGTGGCCAGCCAGAAGCTGGACCCCTATGTGAACGTGGACCCGGGCACCATGAGTCCCCTGCAGCACGGCGAGGTCTTCGTCACCGACGACGGCACTGAGACCGACCTCGACCTCGGCCATTACGAACGCTTCATCGACGAGAACCTGAACAAGTACTCGAACCTGACCACCGGCAAGGTGTACTGGAACGTGCTGAACAAGGAGCGTCAGGGCGCTTACCTCGGCCAGACCGTCCAGATCATCCCCCACATCACCAACGAGATCAAGAGCTACATCTACAATCTGGCCTCCTCCACCGAGGCTGATGTGGTCATCACTGAGATCGGCGGCACCACCGGCGACATCGAGAGCCAGCCCTTCCTTGAGGCCATCCGTCAGGTGGGCCTCGAGCAGGGCAAGGAGAACTGCTGCTTCATCCATGTCGTCCTCGTGCCCTACATCTCCGGTTCGGACGAGTACAAGTCCAAGCCCGCACAGCACTCCGTCAAGGAGCTGCAGGGCATGGGCGTCAGCCCCGACATCATCATCCTCCGCGCCGACGGCAGCGTGGGCAGCGACATCCGCCGGAAGATCAGCACCTTCTGCAACGTCAAGCCGGAGTGCGTCATCGAGAACCTGACCATGCCCAGCCTCTACCAGTGCCCGCTGATGCTCCACACCGGCGGTCTGGACGATGTGGTGGTCAGGCAGCTCCACCTCGACGTCCCCCCCGCCGACCTCACCGAATGGAAGGAGATGCTGTCCCGGATCGCCACCCGCACCAAGACCTGCACCATCGCCCTCGTGGGCAAGTACGTCAAGCTGCACGATGCCTATCTGTCGGTCATGGAGAGCCTCTATCACGCCGGCTTTGAGAACGACAGTCAGGTGGAGATCAAGTGGGTCGAGAGCGAGGACCTGCCCGATCAGGCCGCCTGCCGGGAGGCTTTTGCGGATGTGGATGGCATCATCGTGCCCGGCGGCTTCGGCGACCGCGGCATCGAGGGCATGATCCAGGCCGCACAGTATGCCCGTGAGAACCATGTCCCCTACTTCGGCATCTGCCTCGGTATGCAGATCATGGTGATGGAGTTCGCCCGCCACGTTCTGGGCTACGCCGACGCCAATTCCAGCGAGTTCACCCCGGAGGGCCATCACAACGTCATCGACCTGATGGCCGACCAGCAGGGCAACATCCCCAAGGGCGGCACCATGCGTCTGGGCAAGTACCCCTGCGCCGTCCTGCCCGGCACCAAGATGGCCGAGTGCTACGGCCAGAGCGAGATCTGGGAGCGCCACCGCCACCGCTACGAGTTCAACAACGAATACCGTCAGGAGATGCAGGATGCCGGTCTTGTCATCTCGGGCACCAGCCCCGACGGCCGCCTCGTGGAGACCGTTGAGCTGCCGGGCCGCGATTTCCACCTCGGCGCACAGTTCCACCCCGAGTTCAAGAGCCGCCCCAACCGCGCACACCCCCTGTTCAAGGGCTTCATCGCCGCCGCGCTGAAGGCCAAGAAGGAGAAGATGGGGCACTGAAACAGATAACAAAAGCCTCCGATTTTCTGCGAAAATCGGAGGCTTTTGTTTCTAATATGTAACTCTTACTTACTTGCTGGCCTTGGTGCACTTCTTCCGTGCGGCAGTCTTGCGGGCAGGCTTTGCGGCGGGCGCCTTGGCGGCAGGGGCAGCGGCCTTTGCAGCCGGAGCGGCCTCGGCGGGCTTCTCCTCAGCCTTGGCGGGGGCAGTCTCTGCCTTGACCTCGGCAACCTTCTCGACAGCCTTTTCAGCGGCCTTGGCAGCGGACTTCTTGGCCGCAGGCTTCTTTTCGGTCTTCGGCTCAGCCTTGGGGGTTGCCTTCTTGGCGGTGGGCTTCTTCGCCGCGGGCGCAACCTTTTCCTCGGTCTTTGCGGCGGCGGGGACAGCGGCCTCAGCGGGCTTGTCCTCGGCCTTGGGAGCGTGCTTTGCACGGTCCTTTACCTCCGAGATGGTCCACAACTGGTCCTCACCAGCCGTCTCCTGCCAGATCTGGAGGACAGCGCCATCGGCGGTGCCCATGCCCACGGTGTCGATGCACTTGCCTGCGGCCCACATGGAGCGCAGACGCACAGTGCCCTCCGGGGTCGGCTCCACCTTCCACATCTGGGACGTGCCGCCCACGTCCTCCCACAGGTGCAGCCATGTGCCGTTGGCGGTGCCGGTCATCATCAGGTCGATGAGCTTGCCGGAGGCGCGGTTGCGGATGCGGTAGACGCCATCGCCCTCCCGGACGAAGGCCCACTCCTGCTCGGGCGCGTGCCCGTACTTGCCCAGACGGATGCTGCCGCCATCCTTGGCGTTCTCCACAGCCTGAATGACGCTGCCGGTCTTGGCGGCAATGGTGTAGAAGCGGTCTGCTTCAATAACGGTCTGTGCCACAGATTTCATAAATTTTCCCTCCGTGTTCTGAGGGACTGTTCCCTCAAAGCTCTTCTCAGCGCTGTTTTTTCTCGCAGCGTTTTTCTCTCATGTACCAAATTATACCACTTGACGTGATTTCCTACAAGCAATTCGACCTTTCTTTGTCAAATGTGCTAAAAGACAATCCATTTTTTTCTGCTTTTGCGCTCAATGCCCTAACTTTTTGGAGCCGTCAGCCCCAAACTCCCAGACCTCGACATTTTGCAGGATCTGCGTTATACTTATTTTAATTATGAAAGCGAGGTATCCAGCCCATGCATTCCCCGTCCCAAGCCGATGAGGCCGCGCGCAGTGCGCTCCAGTTTGAGAAGATGACCAAGACCCCTGTGCCGAAGCTCATCCTCGGCCTCGCCGCGCCCACCATCCTGAGTATGCTCATCACCAGCATCTACAATCTGGCCGACACCTTCTTTGTGGGCCAGATGTCCACCAGCGCGTCGGGCGCGGTGGGCGTCGTGTCCAGCCTCATGGCCATCATTCAGGCCCTCGGCTTCATGCTGGGCCATGGCGCAGGCGGAATCATCAGCCGCAGCCTCGGCAATCAGGACACCCGCGCCGCCACCAAGTTCGCCTCCACCAGCTTCTTCACGGCACTGGTCTTCGGCATCGTGCTGGCGGGGATCGGCCTTTCCACCCTGCCCGGCTTCATGATGCTGCTGGGCAGCACCGACACCATCCTGCCCCACGCCTGCGCCTATGCGCGGCCCATCCTCATCGCTGCGCCTCTCATGATGTCCAGCCTTGTGATGAACAACATCCTGCGCTACGAGGGCAAGGCCAGCTTCGCCATGATTGGCCTTGTCACCGGCGGCGTGCTCAACATCCTGCTGGACCCCATCTTTATCTTCGGCTTCGGCATGGGCACCGGCGGCGCGGGTGTCGCCACTGCTCTGAGCCAGAGCATCGGCTTCTGTATCCTGCTGTCTATGTTCCTGCGGGGCAGGACGGTGAGCCAGTTCCGCATCACAAAAGTCACCCGCAGCGCCCGGGACTTCGGCCTCATCTTCTTCAACGGTGCACCCAGCTTTGGCCGTCAGGGCCTGAACAGCATCGGCAGTATGCTGCTGAACGTCGCAGCCCGCAGCTACGGCGACGCCGCCGTGGCCGGCATGAGCATCGTGTCCCGCATCTTCCAGTTCCTGCTGTCGGTGGCCATCGGCGTTGGGCAGGGTCTGCAGCCTGTGGCGGCGTTCAACTACGGCGCACGCCGCTTCGCCCGGGTGCGGCAGGCGGCCATCTTCACCCTCTCGACGGCCTTCTGCTTCGTCACGGTGCTGAACATCCTCTGCTGGTTCAATGCCGAGCCTCTCATCCGCCTCTTCCGCGATGACCCCGCTGTCACCGCCGTGGCCCTGCCCGCTCTGCGGTATCAGTGCATCGCCATGTTCTTACAGCCTGTCATCATCGTCACCAACATGATGTTCCAGTCCATCGGCAAATCGGGCCGGGCCACCTTCCTCGCCTGCTGCCGTCAGGGCATCTGCTTCATTCCCCTCATCCTTACCCTGCCCCGCATCTGGGGCCTGCCCGGCATCGAGCTGTGCCAGCCCATCGCCGACGCCCTCACCTTCTGCATCTCGATGCCCTTCCTCCTGCCCTTCCTGAAAGAGCTGGGAGAAAAAGGGGACGAAGCTTGAATTGCCTCCTTCTCCGGCAATTCCCCCGCAAATAACCCGGGACACCTGTCCCGCCCTATTGCCTGCGGCAACAGGGTTCCACCTCCCGGACATTTGCGGGGGAACCGCCCTCGCGTCGGCGGGTAAATGCAGTTGCCCCATTGTCACCAAACTGTAACCAGACCCGGCCAACTTTCTGCAATGAAATGGCCGGGTCTTTCGTATATACTATAAACAGGAAAGTCAAATTCTGGGAAACTGCGAGGTGTTTCTATGAAGACTGCTCTGCTTCGACTCCGCTGCCGCGCCGCCTGCCTTGTGCTGGCAGGCGGGCTGCTGACGAGCTGTTCGCTGCTGCCCGCGGCGTCGCCCCGGCCCGAGGGGACGGCGGCATCGCAGGCACCGCAGTATTACAGCGAATCGTGGCTCACCGACGATGCGCTCCATTTCATTTATTCCTACGCCGGCAACGGCGGCGGCACCATCCTCCGGGGCGGGAAAGTGCTCTATCAGGGCAGCCGCTCCGACAGCGTCCAGCTGGTGCGGAACACCCTCACCGGCGAGGCGGACTACTATCTTGTCTCCCACTCCACCCCCGGCACCGAAGAGCGCACCTCCACCCTCTACGACGCCGACGGCAGCGCCGTCATGGCCTTTCCCCATGCCGTGAACGCCACCCTCTCGGGCGGGCTGCTCATCCTGCGGGACGACGCCGACGTCTGGGCCTTTGAGAGCGGTGCCACCGGCGGCATCCGGGTGTACGACCTCGCCACCGGGGCCGAGCTACCCGTGCCGGAAACGGCCCTTGACTGTCTCGTGGTGGATGAGGGCGGCCAGCGCCTCATCTTCAACTGCTACGACCTGCCCGAGGGCCTCACCTACGCCTACGACGACCCCGACCAGCCCCTGCATCAATACGTCCTCGTCACCGACCGGGAGGGCAATGTGCTGCTGCGGGAGGACGGCTGCACGGCCCAGAGCCTTGCGTCGTATCGCGGCAGCTTCGCCGACTGGCTGACCTTGAGCTGGTTTCGCGGCGCAGACTGGGGCATCGCCCGGGAAGGGCTTTACAACATCCTCACTGGCCAGCTGCTCACCGGCGAGGACGACAGCTCCGCCTCTGCCTGCGGCGTCGGCATCGCCTGCCTCCAGAGCCGTCAGGACAGCCACTCCATCCTCTACGACCTGAACAGCGACGAGGCCGTGGAGCTGGGCCGCTTCGACTGGTGCGTGATGGACCACACGCCCGGCTGCGTCACCCTCCTCGGCAGCGATGACCCGGATAACCCCTACACCTTCATCGACCTCGCCAGCGGCGAAAAGACCGCTGTCCAGCGGTGCGACAGGGACTATCACTCCGGCAATGTCGCCGTCCTGACGGCGGACAACGTCCTGAAGGTCTACGACGGCACCACCGGCGCACTCCTGACCGATGTGGAAGTGACCCCCATTGAAGAGGCTCGTCATGTCAGTGTGACGGCCCTGCCCGGCGGCTATGCCCTGCTGCAATATGACGACGAGGACTACAATACCCTCGCCATCCAGACCTACGGCGGCGAAGGGCTGCTCTGGTCGTCTGTTGACGAGACGGAGCAGTACACCTACGTCTCCTACCTCACCAACACCGCCAACGGCCCTCTGCTCACAGCCCACCGGGACAACAGCGACTCGTCGAACCTCTCCGACGTGCTGGACATGGAGGGCAGTGTGCTCCTCCGCCGCCTCGGCAGCTGCTACAGCATCGACGGCCTGCCCGACGACTGCTTTATCGCGCGGCAGGGCTTCGACTACGGCCTGATGGACTCCACCGGCCAGTGGCTCTACCGCGAAAGTATCTTTTCCTCCCCCGGCGATGACTCCGGCGGAGGCTATCTGTATTGACAACGGAGGTTTTTGGATATGAAAGAGAAGATTTCCCGCCGCAGCTTCCTGCAGGTGCTGGGCCTCGGCCTCGGGGCGGCAGTGCTCACCGCCTGCACCCCCGGCGCAGCAGACTCCCCCGTCAACTCTCCGGCGGCGTCCGTCCCCGACCCGGACACCACCCCTGAACCTTTCCTGACCGTGGAGGAGTTTCCCCGCCTCGACGGTTCCACGGCCTGCATCCCTCTGATGGCCCAGCTCAAGGCTGACGTCACCGGCATGGACCTGCTCGAAGCCCAGACCGGCATCACCGTCAGCACCACAGCCTATGCGTGGGAGAACTTCGGCCTCTGGTCCCGCAGCGACAGCGACGACTACGGCGCACAGCTGCTCATCGTCTACGAGGCCCCCGAGTACGTCAAGGAAGAGCTGGCCGAGGCCGACGCAAAGCTGGAGCAGAAAGCCATCGGCCGGGACGCACTGGTCTTCATCGTCAACGAGTCCAACCCCGTCCAAAGCCTGACCCAGCAGCAGCTGCGGGACATCTATGCAGGCCGCATCACCAACTGGAAGGAGGTCGGCGGCACAGACGCCCCCATCGTGGCCTTCCAGCGAGGGGTGGACTCGGGCAGTCAGACCCTTTTCAAAAAGCTGCTCATCGACAAGGGCGATGGCCAGTTGATGACCGCCCCCACCGAGCTGGCTCCCGCCGACATGGGCGGGCTGGTGGACCGCATCGCCGAGTACAACAACTCTGCCAACGCCATCGGTTTCTCCGTCTATTACTACATCGACCAGATGTATTCGAAGCCCGGACTCCGCCTGCTGGCCGTGGATGGTGTGACCCCCGGCAATGACACCATCGCCAGCGAGAGCTACCCCCTGTGCAACGAGTTTTATGCGGTCATCCATGGGAATGCCGCCCCCGACAGCCCCCAGCGGAAGGTTTACGACTGGCTGAGCACCGACGAGGGCCGCCGATGCATCGAAACGGCAGGGTATGTGGCCTGCGGCGGAGCGGCTACACCACCAGACACCACAGCGGCGTCGTGATGAGCGACAGCACCGTAGAGAGGGCCGTACACTTGCTGGCGAACGCAGAATCGGCACCGTACTTCTCGGCAAGGATGGCGGTAGTGCCGCCCATCGGCATCCCCGCCAGAACAACAGCGACCCCGGTGGCCAGCTCTCCCACATGGGCTGCGCGGCAGCCCACCAGTACCACCAGCGGCATCAGGAACAGTCGGATGACACAGTAGAGGATGGCGTCCCGGTCCCGCAGCGGGTGGAGGTCGCAGCTGCCGATGATGGCCCCGATGAGGAGCATCGACATGGTCATGTTGCAGTTGCTGGTGCACTGGAGAGCTTTGCCGAGAAAGGCGGGCAGCTGGCACTGGGTCAGCATGAGGGCCATGCCCACGAACACCGCCAGAATACAGGGGTGAGTCAGGGTCTTGCGGAGGACGGCACGGTAGCGCGTCCTTCCCCCGGGGCTGGCGGCTGCATCGTCCTGCATAAAGTAGGACACGCCCATCGACCACATCACGATGCGCTGCGGGATGAGGTAAACGGATGTCAGCAGCAGCCCCACTCCGCCGAACAGGCCCTCGGTCAGCGGACTTCCCAGAAAGCCCGCGTTGGAGCAGACCGTGCCGTACTGCATCACAGCCTTCCGCGCGACGGCGTAGCGATTGTAGCAGACCGCGCAGATCACGCCATAAAACACCTGCAGCACGATGGACAGGACGAGGATGTCCCGCGTGCTGCGGAAGATCTCCGCATTGAACTCGATGCGGAACGACTGGATGGTGTTTGCCGGCAGGATGAGAAAGAGCAGCAGGTCGGTCAGGCAGGCGCGGCCCTGCTCGGTGATGATGTGCTTCTTCGTCAGAAAGATGCCAATGGCCAACAGCAGCATCATCTGTGCCTGCAGACTCAGCATGGTGGAAAATTCGGGCACAGATATTCCCCTCTCGTTTGAACGTCCTCTTTTGATGAATTTTCGATGAATTTATTATACCGGCATGGTGCAGGAAGTGCAAGGCCCGCAAGCCCTCCGGCAGCATGATTTTTCCGAATGGTCGAATACCGCCACGCCGCAAAAAGCAAAAGCCCCGCGATACACGCCGCCTTTCGGCGGTATATCGCAGGGCTTTTTTGGAGCTGGTGACAGGAGTTGAACCTGCAACCCACTGATTACAAATCAGTTGCGCTGCCATTGCGCCACACCAGCAAAGGCTACTAAGATAGTATAGCACAGGCATGGCCATTTGGCAAGGATTGTTTTTTGCAGGGGATAATAATGCCGAAAAACGGACAAAAATGATAGAAAACAATACACAAGTATAAAAATATACTACAATTTTAAACAATTTTACATTGCAAATTTTTTGACGATGTGCTATGCTGAAACGTAGAGGAACGCCGCCGGAAGGGCGGCTGCAAACAGATTTGGAGGATTTGTATTATGGCTGACCGCATTGTTCTGAATACCATCTCCTACCACGGCCACGGTGCTATCGAGAACATCGTTCCCGAGCTGACCGCCCGCGGCTACAAGAAGGCTTTCGTCTGCTCTGACCCCGACCTGATCAAGTTCGGCGTCACCAAGAAGGT
>OCPW01001653.1_pt1 | contig 11583 bp, 10 predicted proteins | sample 1538761 | NCBI WGS metagenome assembly OCPW01 (sample SAMN04571724, study PRJEB22368) | human gut metagenome | biome: human gut; material: stool | host: Homo sapiens | place: Luxembourg | collected 2012-09-20
GTAGAGCACTTGACTTTTAATCAAGTTGTCCGGGGTTCGAATCCCCGCACGCTCAGTTGATAAGCATGATTTAAGAATGAACTTAGATCATGCTTTTTTTCTTTTACTAAATAAAATTCACAAAATAAAAGAAGCCTCTAAAAACAGAGACTTCAAATGCTCGCATTGATCACAAGTAAACTTATTTTTTCAAGTATGGTGCAATTGCAGAGCTGATTTCTTCAAGTTCATCTTTACCATGTACGGTTAAAGTCAAAGGTCTTGTCAGATCAAGGCTGAAAATTCCCATGATCGATTTTGCATTTACGATATATCTTCCAGAAGAAAGATCAATCTCAGATTTAAAATGTGCGATCGTATTTGCAAATGCATTCACGTCTGCAATGGAATCAAGAGAAATAATAAAGTTGGTATCCATGTTTAAACCTCCTTAATGGTTAAATCTCTTTTATCCTACAATTTTTTTGATAGAAAGTCAAATTCGATAGATAACAGAAAAGAAGTATGATAAAATATAAGACAACGGAGGGAAAAAGATGACGGAAAAACAAAAAATGTTGATGGGAATTTTATATAATGCAGAGGATCAAGCTCTGATAGAAGAGAGGAACCATGCAAAATCTCTAACCAGGCAGTTTAATGAACATTGGGAAGATAAAGGACGTCGGAATTATCTGATAGGACAGATATTTGGAAGTCTTGGGAAGAATGTTCATCTGGAAGCACCCATTTATCTGGATTATGGATATAGGACAACGATTGGAAGTGACTTTTTCTCAAACTTTAATCTGACGATTTTAGATGGTGGAGGAGTTGAAATCGGGAATCATGTTTTTATAGGTCCGAATGTAGGAATTTATACTGCGAACCACCCAGCAGATGTGAAGAGACGAGAAAAGGGATATGAATGGGCCCTCCCAGTTAAGATTGGAGATAAAGTATGGATTGGCGGAGGGGTTACGATTCTTCCTGGAGTTACGATCGGCGACAATAGTGTGATCGGTGCAGGAAGTGTTGTAACAAAGGATATTCCAGCCAATGTAGTTGCTGCAGGTAATCCATGCAGGATCATCAAAGAAGCGGAAGAAGGAGACAGATATGGGATTATTGACGAGAAAAACGGACAGCAATCCATTAAGTAAGAATATTGACGAATTACTTGATGGAATGAATCAGGAGAGGGAAGAGACAAAAGAAGGAACTTATGAAGAATCTTTAAAGAAGATTGAGGAGCGGATCAAAGAACTTGGTATTTTAGAAGAAGAGAACGAAGATTAAGAAAGGCATCGGTGGTGCCTTTCTTTTTTTAGAATGATCAAAAGACCCCTTTATTGTTAACTTTTGAAAAAATAAAGTTGACAATAAGGAATTGATGATATATAATGGCAGTCAGTACAGGAAAATAATAAAAGTGAGGGAGAAATTTATTATGGAACAGCAAACAATGAAAATTCAGGATTTAACACTGATTGCATTAATGGCAGCATTAACTTGTATTTTAGGACCAATGTCGATCACATTGCCATTTACACCAGTACCGATTTCATTTACGAACTTGGTGATTTATTTTGCGGTAATGGTCATTGGGATGAAACGTGGAACGATCAGTTATCTTGTATACCTTCTGATCGGAGCAGTAGGACTTCCAGTATTTTCAGGATTTAGTGGTGGGCTTGCTAAACTTGCAGGACCAACAGGAGGATATTTGGTTGGATTTATCTTTTTGGCATTGATCAGTGGATTCTTTGTAGAAAAATTCTCAGGGAACATAGTGATGGCAGTAATTGGTATGGTACTTGGAACAGCAGTAACATATGCATTTGGAACGATCTGGCTGTGTGCACAGATGCATTTAACATTTGTACAGGGATTATATGCAGGTGTGATTCCGTATCTTCCAGGAGATGCGGCAAAGATCGTGATCGCGATCATTGTAGGAAGTGCAGTGAAGAAGGCTGTTGTGAAGGCGAGAGTTTTACCAGAATAAATAACAAATACTTTGTATGAAAAATAAGAATCTGTTGACATTTTGTATGAAAAAGCATAAACTATTCGTAGTTAAATGCAATGAACAGAATTAGTACAGACAAGTTGGAACTGTCAGAGAGAAGCTGCCATCGGCTGGAAGCGGCTTTGAGGGAAGATGTCTGGAATGCATCTGGGAGCAGACAAGATGAATAAAGTAGTTTTGTACGTTGCCGGCGTTAACGGATTCGAGTGAAAGTATCCTGATCAAGTGATATTAGTCAGATATATAATAAGAAGATCAGGAACTTTTAAAAGAGTGGAACCGCGGATATACTCCGTCTCTTTATTTAGAGACGGAGTTTTTTGTATTATAGAAAATTTTGATGGAATCTTCTATGATATAAAAAGTCCTGTAAATTACATACTATATATTGGAGGTTTAGAAATTATGATGGGTTTTCGAGAATTTGCGAAAAGCCAATATGATACGATCAAACTAAGAGACCCTGCGTTAAGGGAAGAGAAAGAAGTTTTTTTGTATCCTTATGTAAAAGCACTGTATTGGCATCGTGTTGCACACGAATTATATAAGAAAGGAGAGTTTTACAAAGCTAGAAAGATTTCTCAGAAATGGGCGAGAAAAACTGGAATTGAGATTCATCCAGGTGCACAGATCGGAGAAGGGTTCTTTATTGACCATGGGCATGGAGTGGTCATTGGCGAGACGACGATCATCGGAAATAATGTGACCTTATATCAAGGTGTTACATTAGGTGGAACTGGAAATGAAACTGGAAAACGTCATCCAACGATCGAAGATAATGTTATGATCAGTTCAGGTGCTAAGGTTTTGGGATCTATTACAATTGGAAAGAACTCAAAGATTGGTGCAGGAAGTGTGGTTGTATCTGATGTACCGCCGAATTCTACTGTTGTCGGAGTTCCAGGTAAGGTAGTTAAACAGGATGGAGAGAGAGTCAATCGCATTCAGAGTATTGTGCTTGACCAGATCGATCTTCCAAATCCAGTTGATATGGATATCGAAAAGCTCGCAAGAGAGAATGCTGAATTACGACAGGCACTGGAAACATTTATTATACATTATCAAAATTCAGAAGCAATCAGAAGGGAAAAAGAAAAATGAAAATCTACAATACACTGACAAGACAAAAAGAAGAATTTGTACCGGTGCATCCAGGGAAAGTTGGAATGTATGTTTGTGGGCCAACGGTGTATAACTACATTCATATTGGAAATGCAAGACCAATGATCATTTTTGATACGGTGCGTCGTTACTTTGAATATAAAGGATATGAAGTAAATTATGTTTCAAACTTCACAGATGTCGATGACAAGATCATTAAGAAGGCAAATGAAGAAGGTGTAACAGCAACAGAGATCGCAGAAAGATATATTAAGGAATGCAAACAAGATATGGAAGCGTTAAATATCAAACCTGCAACCCACCAGCCAAGAGCGACAGAAGAAATCGGTGGAATGATCAAAATGATTCAGACATTGATCAAAAAAGGGCATGCATATGAAGTAGATGGAACTGTATACTTTAAGACAAGATCTTTTAAAGATTATGGAAAACTCTCCAAGAAAAATATTGATGATCTAGAAGCAGGACATCGCGAGATCAAGGTAACAGGAGAAGAAGGAAAGGAAGATCCTCTTGATTTTGTATTATGGAAACCAAAGAAAGAAGGAGAAATCGCATGGGATTCTCCATGGGGAGAAGGAAGACCAGGATGGCATATTGAGTGTTCTGAGATGTCTAAGAAATATATCGGAGATACAATTGATATTCATGCAGGTGGAGAAGACTTGATCTTCCCTCATCATGAAAATGAGATTGCACAGAGTGAAGCATGCAATGGGGAGAAGTTTGCGAATTACTGGATGCATAATGGTTTCTTAAATATCAACAATAAGAAAATGTCTAAATCAGCAGGAAATTTCTTTACAGTGCGTGAAATTGGAGAAAAGTATCCATTACAGGTGATCCGTTTCTTCATGTTAAGTGCACACTACAGAACCCCATTAAACTTCAGTGATACTTTAGTAGAAAGTGCAAAAACAGGATTAGACCGTATCTTGACAGCGATCGATCTATGCAGAGAGATGGCAGCTAAAGAAGAAACAGGTTCTTTAAGCAAAGAAGAAACAGAACATTTTGCTAATATAGAAGTACTTGTAAAGAAATTTGAAGATGCAATGGAAGATGACTTTAACACAGCAGATGCAGTTTCGGCTATTTTTGAGATCGTGCGTGAATCAAACTCAACAGTGAAAGACTTCAGTGCAGACTATGCAAAGAAAATACTAAAAGTATTAGAAGATCTTTGCAGCGTTCTTGGAATTGAAACAACAAAAGAAGAAGAGATCCTAGATGAAGAAATCGAAAAACTGATCGAAGAACGTCAGGCGGCAAGAAAGAACAAAGATTTTGCAAGAGCAGACGAGATCAGAGACCAGTTATTAGAGCAGGGTATCGTATTAAAAGATACAAGAGAAGGTGTAAAATGGAGCAGAGCTTAATTCAAAAGATCAAAGAAGGATTGTATCTTGATGGATTGGATCCCAAAAGTTACTCTCCATTATCTCTTGCTTACATTGGAGATGCGATCTATGAGATCGTGATCCGAACGATCGTTATGTCTGCAGGGAATATGAGTGTGAATAAGTATCACAAAAAATCAAGCAGTATGGTCAAAGCTTCTGCACAAAAAGAAGTGTTTGAAAAGATCGAGCCATTTTTGACAGAAGAAGAAATGGCTGTTTATAAACGTGGAAGAAATTCCAAATCAGGTTCTGTTGCAAAGAATGCATCTATGATGGATTACAGAAAAGCAACTGGAGTGGAAGCTTTGGTTGGATATTTATATCTGGCAGGAGATATGGACCGCATCATTGAATTGATCGGGATCGGTTTTGATTTGAATAAAAAAGAAGAAATAGGAGAAGAACATGAATCATAAAGAAGATCTGATCGCAGGGCGTAATGCCGTGATCGAGGCTTTAAGAGCAAAGAAACCAATCGACAAGATTTTTGTATTGGATGGATGTCAGGATGGACCGATCCGTACGATCGTAAGAGAGGCAAAGAAAACAGATGCGATTCTTAAATTTGTAGATAAAGAACGCTTGAATCAGCTGACAAATGAACATCATCAGGGAGTTGTTGCAATTGTCGCAGCATATGAATATGGAACGATTGAGGATCTGTTTAAAAGAGCAGAAGAAAAGGGTGAGGATCCTTTCTTTATCCTGTTAGATGGGATTGAAGACCCTCATAATCTTGGGGCGATCATTCGTACAGCAAATCTTGCAGGTGCACATGGAGTGATCATTCCAAAGCATCGTGCAGTTGGAATTACACCAACCGTAGCAAAAACATCTGCAGGTGCGATCAATTATACACCAGTTGTAAAAGTAACAAATATTGGAAAAACAATGGATGAATTAAAAGAACGTGGTATGTGGTTTGCATGTGCAGATATGGATGGAGAAGTGATTTATCGTCAGAATCTGACAGGATCGATCGGGCTTGTTATTGGAAATGAAGGAAGCGGTGTGAGCCGTTTGGTAAAGGAAAAGTGTGACTTTATCTCATCTATTCCAATGAAAGGAGATATTGATTCACTGAATGCTTCTGTAGCAGCAGGTGTTCTGGCGTTTGAAGTTGTAAGACAACGACTGGGAAAATAAAGAATGAAAGAATTAAAAACAATTTCTGATGAGAAATTGCTCAGACAGATCAAAAGCGGTAATGATGATGCGATGGAATGTCTGTTAGAGAGATACAGGGATATGGTAAGGAAAGAGGCAAGGAGCTTTTTTCTTGCAGGTGGGGATGAAGAAGATCTGATCCAGGAAGGAATGATCGGGCTTTTTAAAGCAGTGACATCCTATCAGGAAGAAAAAAACACTTCGTTTTCAACGTTTGCTTATCTGTGTGTGCAAAGACAGATCTATACAACGATCACTGCATTTAACAGAAAAAAACATATTCCGTTGAATACAGCAATCTCTCTGTTTGAACAAAAGAATCAGGAAGAAGAATTATCATTGGATGAAATCTTAGAAACTCCGGAGGAAACTCCGGAGGAGATGATGCTTCGAAAGGAAGAATTAAATGATTATTACAAAATGCTTGACCAGAATTTAAGTAAATTCGAAAAACAGGTGATGTATCATTATCTGAATGGAGAAACATATACAACGATTGCAAAAAAACTTGGAAAAAGTGATAAATCCATTGATAATGCGATTCAGAGGATTCGCAGAAAGATCAGGAATGATCAGGAAAGTTAAAGTAAAGATAAGAAAAATAAAAAGAAGACTTAAAACGGATGTTTTAAGTCTTCTTTATAAAGCTGCTGACGGGAGTTGAACCCGTGACCTCCTCACTACCAATGAGGTGCGCTACCTCCTGTGCCACAGCAGCAGAACTGATTAATAATTTATCATGAAAATGATATACTGTCAATAGAATTAACAAAATAAAAGGAAAATCAAATGACAAAACAATACAGGAAAAATAAGAGAAGGATCTGTGTAGTGATATGCCTTGTTCTTTGCATGATCTCAGGCATCAAAATACAGGCAGCACAGCCAGGATATTTTGATAATCCCCAGACGGTCTATGATGAATTTGCTGGGAAGATTTATGATCGTTCATTCAAAAAGAGTTATGCATTTTTGAAAAAAAAGATGAATGTGTATGAAACATCTTCAGGAAGTAAAAAGATAGGGGTAGCGCCAAGATATTCAGGAGTGATCGTGGTTAGTAAAACATCCGATCATGTTCAGGTGATCTATGAGAAAAAGAAAGCATATGGAATTGGATGGATTGATAGAGGTTTGTATCATAAGGAAGCTATTCCATATAATGGGAATGAAAAACAGTTGCTAGGAAATGGAACTTATTGGATACAAAATAAAGCTTCTGGAGAAGGAATTCGTGTACAGATCATTTTTCTGGGAAATCAGAAATATCAAGTTTCGATTTTGAATCAAAGCAAAGAAGATCACACATGGAAACTAATACGTGAGTACGATCATTTTTATATCAAAAATATGAAAAATGAAAAATATCTGTCAATGGATGAAAATGGTACCTTGACAGACGGTAAAATAAAAGATATGAACAACTGTTTCACAAAACCACAGAAAGAAGCAGCACAGAAGTCCTATCAATGGCAGGTAATGCGTCTTAACAATAAAAATGTATATCCGTATCGTGATTTTATGCAGTTTGATCCTGCATGGGCCAGAAAAGATTATGGAAATGTTTCGGATTACAGTGGGAAAATGGCAGCAGCAGGCTGCGGAGTTGTGGCGATCACAAATGCAGTATATGCATTGAATGGACAATTTGTTGATCCAATGTTGTTTGCAGATTATGCAGTGGAGAAACATTACAGGATCATAGGTGCCGGAACACATGATGGGATTTTTAAGGCGGCAGCGAAGAAATTTGGAGACACATATGGGTTCACTTATATTAAGACAACTTACAGTACATCAGAAGTAAGAGAATATCTGAAAAAAGGTTGTGTAGCAATCTCGCATGTACCAGGACATTATGTAACAGTTGCTGATTTTAATCCCAAGACAAAAAAATATCTGGTCTTAGATTCTCATCCGATCAAGAGCAGACCAACCGGCTCTTTTGGAAACTGGTTTAAGAGAGAACGATTAGAGAGAGGAGGGTTGACATCATCTGCATATTATATTTATGGAGTGCCAGGACAGGCATGGAAATATGAAAGTTCAAAAGGAATACAATTTCAGAAGGATTTATTCACATTTATGATTTACATGCGTTAAAATGTAAGAAAAAATAACAAAGGATAGGGAAGGAGAAGTTAAATGAACAAAGTTAAAAAGATATTGACAACATTGATGGCAGCAACATTAACTGTTTCAACAGGATTAACATCCATGCCAATGTTTGCACATAACGTAAAAGCGGAGTCAAAGGCAGAAACAATAAGCAGTGATACGAATAATGGTATGTCACAGTATAAGAAAATAAATGGAATCAGCAGTCAGACGGTTTTAGGAGCAGATTTTTCCCATTATCAACTGCAAAAAAATGCGTGGAAAAAAGTCTGGAAAAATTACAAAGGAATCGAAGTTTCCAATGTATTTGAATATGTAAGATCACAGGGGATCAATACGATTTCTGTGAAAGTTGCAGTGAACCCAGCAAAAGATAAAGATGGTAATGAAAGCTATCTGTCTTTAGAAAACGCTAAGAGAACATTAAAAGAAGCCAAGAAAGCAGGATTAAAAACAAATGTTACATTATTATATTCTGATGATATAACGTATGCAGGGGCGCAGAAATTACCAGATGGTTGGGATACTGATTCAGCAGAAGAAAAAGCACTGGAGTATACTAAAAACGTCATCAAAGAATTGAAGGCAGCAGATGCAGTTCCAACGATGATCACGATCGGAAATGAAGTAAACTATAATTTCTTAAATATGAGTAGTGGAGATGGATGGGAAGGCTTTGTTGCAATGAGCCAAATCTCGAAAATGATCAGAGAAGAAGGAATCAAACCGGCTGTTAGTGTATCGGCACCAACAGCAGATGCTTCAGATATTCAATGGATCATTGGAAAATTAGGAGATGCTGATGTTGATTATGATTATATTGGAGTAAATATCTATCCGGATACACACAATGAAAATTATGTAAAAACATTAAAGAATACAGTAGAAGAAAAGGCAGCAGGAAAGCAGATGATCATTTCCAGTGTCAAATGTCCATGGAAAGATTCAGAAGGAAAAGCCAGTATAACGACACAGACAAAGAGCATTTATGAGTATCTTCAGGCAACGATCGATGAGAAAAATGCAGGTGGATTGATCTACGATGATGCAGATTTTGTCGGGGCATGGGATTCATTCTTTGATGAAAATGGACAAGCAATGTCTTCCCTTGCAATCTTTGCTTATGCACAAGGAAATCAGGTTGATGTAAGCAGCTACAAAGATCCATGGGAATACGGTAGAGATACAGGATTAAAAGATCAAAAAGTAACGATCAAAAAAGTCAAAGGAATGTCTGAGAGTTCTATCCGAGGAATGGATATTTCATCTTATCTTGCATTAAAGAAAGCAGGAGTGAAATATTATGATTATGAAGGAAATGAGACACCGTTATTAAAAGTACTTCATGATAATGGAATCAACTATATCAGGATCAGGATCTGGAATGATCCGTTTAATGCAGATGGGAAAACCTATGGCGGTGGTGGAAATGATGTTTCCACAGGTGTAGAGATCGCAAAAGAGGCAGCCCAATATGATATGAAAGTTCTGCTTGATTTTCATTATTCGGATTTCTGGGCAGAACCAGCAGTTCAGTTAGTTCCAAAAGCATGGAAAAAGGATGTAAATAATACAGAAAAGATGTGTTCAGATGTATATGATTTCACCAAAGAATCTATTCAGAAATTTAAAGATGCTGGGGCAAACATTGGAATGGTTCAGGTAGGAAATGAAATTACCAACGGACTTCTTGGAATATACTCTAACAGAGACAAAGGAGAATCTTTTAATGTCATCTGGGGAGATAAAAAGAAATCAACAGAAGTAAATAAATATTTAAAAGCCGGAATTAAAGCAGTCAGAGAATATACACCGCAGGCTTTGGTTGCATTACATCTTGAAACACCAAATGTATGGAAATACAAAACGATCATGAATACATGGAAGAGAGATAATGTGGACTATGATGTTTTAGGATCTTCATATTATCCATTCTGGTCCATTGCAGCAAAAGCAAATACGCCAAAGACATTGAAAGATGTGCAGACACTGGCCGCTTCCTATGGAAAGATGTTTGCAGTATTTGAGACAAGCTGGGTTAATAGTTTAAATGATGGAGACGGTACACCAAATTCTATCGGAGACAGTACAAATACAGGTGCATATGAAGTAGGACCACAAGGACAGGTAAATGAACTTACAGATCTTTATGATACCGTGTTATCACAGGATAATGGATTAGGTACATTCTATTGGGAAGGTGCATGGATTCCGGTAAAAGCAGGATGGACAAACTGGGAATATAATAAGCAGATCGCAGATCAGTATGGTACAGGATGGGCATCGAAAGGTGCACTTGGATATTTTCCAGATTCTAAAATGTATTACAAAGGAAAAGCAGCATGGGGTGGAACAAGCTGGGATAATCAGGCACTGTTTGATATTAACGGATATCCATTGCAGTCATTGAAGTTCTACAAAGATTCTGTATCCAAAGGAAAAGAGCAGATCATAGCATTGAAGATCGTTGATAAAAATGGAAAAGAAGTATATCCTACCCAGTATGTCAAAGTTGAAGTAGGAAAGACTCGCAAGATCACATTACCAAAATTTTCTGGATATTATCCAAGCAATAAGAATTACCAACTGACCGTAAAAGGTGTGAAAGAAGAAAATGCAACGCAAAGTGTTGTATATACAAGAACAGCAGCAGGACCTGCGATCAGTTATAATTACCGAGTGAAAGTTACAAAGAAAAATTATAAACTTTACAAGAATTTCAAATGGAAGAAATCCAAAACAAAAGTTTATAAAAAGACATATGTAGCAAAATATAGATATGACCATAAGAATGGAAATAAATATCTTGCTCTTTATACAAAAGGTGGTAAATTTGTTGGGTACATTAATAAGAAAGCGGTAAAACGATTAGGATCAGCAACACAGCCAGAGCAGGGAAAAGCATACACTTATGGAAAACGTGTAAAGATCAAGAGTAAAAAATATAAACTATATAAGAATTTCAAATGGAAGAAATCAAAAACAAAAGTTTATAAGAAAACATATGTAGCAAAATATAGATATAAACATGAGAATGGAAATAAATATCTTGCATTGTATACAAAATCAGGAAAATTTGTTGGATATATCAATACGAAGGCTGCAAAAGTTGTCAAATAACAGGAGGGTAGTTTATGCAAAAGGTAAGAAAACTGGTAACAACTATAATGATCGCAGCATTGATCACGGCGATGGAAGGAACAACAATTTTACCGTTATCACATCATGTAAAAGCAGATACGAATACTGTCTCACAAACCAGTCAGGCAGAGAATGATCTGACGAAATACAAAAAAATCAATGGAATTGGAGATAACACGGTTCTAGGAGCAGATTTTTCCCATTATCAACTGCAAAAAAATGCGTGGAAAAAAGTCTGGAAAAATTACAAAGGAATCGAAGTTTCCAATGTGTTTGAATATGTAAGATCACAGGGAATCAATACGATTTCTGTGAAAGTTGCAGTGAATCCAACAAAAGATAAAGAGGGTAATGAAAGCTATCTGTCTTTAGAAAACGCTAAGAAGACATTAAAAGAAGCCAAGAAAGCAGGATTAAAAACAAATGTTACATTGTTATATTCTGATGATATAACATATGCAGGGGGGCAGAAATTACCAGATGGTTGGGATACTGATTCAGCAGAAGAAAAGGCACTGGAGTATACAAAAAACGTCATCAAAGAATTGAAGGCAGCAGATGCAGTCCCAACGATGATCACGATCGGAAATGAAGTAAACTATAATTTCTTAAATATGAGTA
>OCPW01001654.1_pt1 | contig 11582 bp, 12 predicted proteins | sample 1538761 | NCBI WGS metagenome assembly OCPW01 (sample SAMN04571724, study PRJEB22368) | human gut metagenome | biome: human gut; material: stool | host: Homo sapiens | place: Luxembourg | collected 2012-09-20
GAAGCGACCCGCCGCAGGCGGAAAATTCGGCAAAGCAGGAGTTCTTCTTATTTTCCGGAGAAGTATTTCTCTTTGATGATCTCAACCGGCATATCCTCGCCAGTCCACAGTTTGAAGGAAGCAGCTCCCTGGTATAACAGCATGTACATACCGTTTCCGGTCTTGCATCCAGCCTCTTTTGCCTCACGCAGCAGGCGGGTTTCCTGCGGATTGTAGATCACATCGAAAACGAAGAGGTCTTTGTGGAACATCGTTGTGTCGGTGATGATGGTGTTCTCGGTTTTTGGAGCCATTCCGACGGAAGTTCCGTTGACAAGAATGGCGCTGTCTGCGATGGATGCGCGAAGGACTTCCGGATCGGAGAAGTCGTGCAGGGTAACCTTGCAGGAAGTACGCTCATTGAGTTTTGCAACGATTTCCTCGGCTCTTCCGAAGAAATTGTCTCTGACGTTGAATACATTGATCTCAGCTACGCCGTCGAGGGCTGCCTGTACCAGGATTGCAGTAGCAGCGCCGCCGGCACCGAGCAGAGTCATCTTTTTGCCGATGATGTCTACGCCGTTTTCTGCAACTGCTCTCATGAAGCCGACACCGTCGGTGGTGTAAGCGGTGAGAACGCCGTTGTCGTTGACGATGGTATTACATGCGCCGGAGATCTCCGAAGCAGGAGAAACCTTGTCTGCCAATTTGCACATGATATTTTTGCCAGGCATGGTGATGTTCCAGCCTCTTGCACCCTTCCAGCCTCTTACGCCCATGGTGCGGAGTCCTTCGACTGCCTGCGGCATTTTGTCTTCCGGTACATCAAAGGCAAGGTAGCTATAATCAAGGCCGAGCTGGTCGCATGCTTCGTTGTGCATTTCCGGAGAAACACTGTGTGCAACCGGGCTTCCGAGTAAACATAATAATCCGGTGTGTCCTGTGATGTGTTTTGACATAGTTTGAAATCCTCTCTCTCCTCGTATTTCCGCATGATGATAAATCGTGCTGTAGCACTTTAAACTGCTACTATATGAAGTGAATTATACTCCAGATGCCGAAAGAAAGCAAGAAAAAAAGAGGAAATGACGCAAAGTTCATTTCCTCTTTTCGTGTTGGTTTTTGATTAAGGTTTAAGATGGAAAAGATTCGCCCGGAAATCAGATTCCAAGTTTCTCTTTCATGTAGTCAACCGGAGTATCTTTTCCGGTGTACAGCTTGATTGCGATGAGTGCCTGGAACAGCATCATGCCCATGCCGTTGAATACTTTCTCACATCCTGCTTCTTTTGCCTGTTTCATCATAACGGTTTCGCGCGGAGCGTAAACGGTATCCGTTACGATGAGATCTTTTTTAAAGAAGGAAGGATCAGGAATGTTGGAAAGGTCTTCGAGTGGATGCATTCCTACGCCGGTAGCATCGCAGAACAGGTCAGCTGCGTGCATTTTTTCTTTCAGGAGGTCTTTGTCTGCCAGATCGTTCATGGTAGCCTTGCAGTTGGTGTTCTTATTGATCAGATCAACAATTTCCTCTCCACGGCTGTAGAATTTGTCTTTGATGTTGAAGATTTCAATTTCTGCAACTCCATCCAGAGCACCGCGCACTGCAATTGCAGTAGCAGCACCGCCGGTTCCGATCAGGACCATCTTCATTCCCTTGAAATCGATGCCCTCTTCGGTCAGTGCCTGCCAGTATCCCATACCATCGGTGTTGTAGCCTTTCAGTTTTCCGGTTACCTGACCGTTTTCGTCGCGGAGGTTGACTACGGTATTGATAGCGCCGCATAACTTAGCTGCTTCATCTACTTCGTCCAGATATTTGTGGACAACAGTTTTGTTTGGCATGGAAATATTGGAACCGAGCATTTTCAGCGCGCGGATACTCTGCACAGCATCTTTTAAAGAATCGTTATCAACTTCGAAAGCAAGCTGAATGACGTCATCTCCGTTTTTGTCGTATGCAAGGTTGTGGGTTGTCGGAGACTGGGTGTGACGGATCGGGTAAGCCATTAATCCAACTAATTCGGTATGTCCTGTAATATTTGGCATGATATTTTCCTCTTTTCTTTTTTTATGCTGCGCTGTTGTCATTGATGTTGGAGTCAAAAGGTTTTTTGACCTTTTGACCCTGGTATCTTGTCATTTTGAAAAAGAAACAGCGTAGCAGATGATATACAGTTTTTGTCGGGCTGCTTAAAGTAGTGGAATCGTTATCGTCCCCTTATGCAGTGAAACACTTGTTATTTCGCTGGGTAAGAAAGCGATGCTGGGGATTACTCAAGCGGCTCCAGATGCAGGTAGCCCTGGGACTCCAGTACATTCAGGATCGCGCGGCCTTCCATGGTACCTTCCATGATGCGGCGTGCGCGGACGGAATCGCCGATGGTATAAATATAAGTATGGGTATCAGCGAATGCTTCCTGAAGCTCCGGCAGAATCGGGTTATTGGAGCGCATTCCAAGACAGTTGAATCCGTAATCGAAGGTGAGATCCTGGATGGTTCCGTCCGGAAGCTTTACAGTGAATGCGTTTTCTTTTACTTCCTGAAGAGCAGTGTTGACATATTCTTTTACACCGTATTTGTCGTGTGTCTCACGCATGGAGCATTTGGTGATCGGGTCTGCAAGCATACCGATCTGCGGCAGCATATCGATGATGGTACACTCGGCGCCTCTCGGTGCAAAGTATTCAATAACGTCAAGTCCTACGGAACCGCCGCCGACTACAACGACTTTCTTGCTCTGACAGGCTTCTTCCGGATATTTTCCGGCGTTTACATTGTTGATCATACCAAAGATGGTATTTACGTTTCCGGCATCGATGTTCTCTTTCAGGCCTTTGATCGGCGGAACAAGCGGAACGGAACCGGTGGAGTTTACAATGATGTCCGGTTTGAACTGTTTGATCTTATCCACCGTAGCTTCGGTGTTGAGGAAAATATACAGGTTTTTCAGTCTTGCAGCTCTTGCCTCAAGGTATTTCGGGAAATCTTTCATACGGGTCTTGCTTGGAAGATCGGAGATGAAAGTGGAAAGACCGCCGATGTGATCGTTTTTCTCAAGTACGAAAACGTTGCATCCGACTTCTGCTGCGGTGCAGGCTGCTTCCATACCGGCAGTACCGGCGCCGACAACAACAACGTTACAGTTTTTATTTACTTTCAGTGCTTTGTAAATATCGCCTTCCGGAACAGCCGGGTTTACGGTACAACGGATCGGGCGGTTGACGCCGATACGGTTTCCGGCACATCCAACGTTACAGGAGATACATTTCCGAAGAAGATCTTCCTCGCCGTTCTCAACTTTTTTCACCCAGTTCGGCTCAGCGATCAGGCCGCGTCCCATTCCGACGATATCTACATCGCCGCTCTCGAGAACTTTTTCAACGACCTTCGGGTCACGGTAGTTACCAGCATTGATCACAGGCTTTTTGAATTTATTTTTTACGGCTCTTGCCATGTAGGAACGCCATCCATCCGGCAGGAAGTTGGAGTCGATCTGATACTGCAGGGATGGGTTGAGGCCGCAGGATACGTCATACATATCTACGAACTCATCCAGGTACTCGAGGTACTCGAGGGTATCTTCCAGAGTATTTCCTCCCGGAACACGCTCCTCAGCAGAGATACGAACGATGATCGGGAACCACGGTCCGACGTTTTTACGTACTTCTTCGAGAACCATACGTGGGAAGCGCAGGCGGTTTTCTACAGAACCACCGAATTCATCGGTTCTTTTATTGTAATACGGGGAGATGAACTGGCTCATCAGGTAGGAGTGGCCGCAGTGGATTTCAATGGCATCAAAGCCGATGGCCTGCACACGTTTTGCAGCCTCGCCGTATTTTTTCACGGTTGTCATGATTTCTTCTTTTGTCATCGGGCGAGGGGTTTCTCCGCCGGCTTTTGTCGGGATGTTGGAAGAAGAAACGGTTTCCATACCGGTTCTTGCGGAAGATGCGGAAGCTCCGGCGTGGTTGATCTGAATTGCTACGGTAGCACCGTTTTTATGAAGATTTTCGACTAACTGATAGTAGCGCGGCATAAAGCTGTCGTGGTCGATACGGATCTGGCTGGTTCCGTTGGAACCGACCGGGTACTCGATGTTGGCGTTCTCCAGAATAATAAGACCAACGCCGCCTTTTGCGCGGAGAGAGTAATAATTCATATGACGGTTACTCATCTCACCGCTTGTCTCACCGTAGTTGGTTCCCATCGGGGTCATTGCAATACGGTTTTTAATCGTTGTTCGTTTGATGGTAATTGGTTCAAAAATTTTTGGGTAAGCACTCTTCATGAAAATTTCTCCTTATTCATTACATGAGCGGTAATCCTCTGTTTGTGACAAATCCATCATAACTCTTTCGACTAAAAATTAACAATATCTTTCAGATAAACTTTTGATACGTTTTCGCTATCGTTTCTGGACTCTTCGATAATGTCAGCGTGCTGTTTCATGTATTCGGTAAACCGTTCGACAGCCGGAAGCCGGTAGCGGTTCTTCATCCAGAACATAAAAGTCTGATGATAAATCTCGAGACCTTTCAGTGTATGGATGCGGATACCGTCTGCCTGTTCCAGAATATCGGTTCGCGGCATGAGCGCGATGCCGAAGTTTTCGCGTACCAGTGCCACAATCGAATATTCATCCGGGCATTCCATGATAATATTGGGATGAAGCTGATATTTGCGGTAGAGATGACCGGTGTAGGCCCCCATCCAGGATGCGCGGTCGTAGCCGATCACCGGATAACGGGTAAGCTTTACAAGCGGAACCTCCGGTTCGTCGGCAATCGGATGCTGTTCCGGGGACACGATGACAAGCGGCTGCTGGATCAACGGAAAAAACTCCATGTCGTCGCGCTTTAAAAAGCCGCCAAACCCAAGATCGAGTTCGCCGGATTTCACCTTCTGTGCAATGGCCGGGGTATGGTTCTGCCAAAAGCTAAAGGCAACATTTTTGTTTTCTTCTTGGAAGCTAAAGGCAACGTTTTTGTTTTCTTCTTTGTCCAGAAAGGTGCGGACGTTGTGCGGAATATAATGTCCGGCAAGTGGAAAAATATAACCGATGTTGATTTTTCCGCCACCGGAGGCGAGTTCTTTCATCTTGCCTGCCGCAATGTCACAGTCGCCTGCGATCCGGTCTGCATGCTCCAGGAAAAGACGGCCGGCATTGGTAAGGACAACACCGCGCCCTTTCTTTTCAAACAGCGTGATTCCAAGCTCACTTTCAAGGGCGGCCATCGAACGGCTCAGGGATGGCTGGGAAATATAAAGCTCCTCTGCCGCCTGGTGATAATTTTCCAGCCGGGCGACCTTTCGGAAATAGAGAATCTGATTCAGTGTCATGTGGTTTTTCCTCCTGAAAAAATGGTTCCGTAAGAAAGTCTTTGCTTCCTCTTATTATGATAACTCAAGTATACCATATCAATGCATTCAATGCATTGATTTTTTCCTTTAAAAGCATTAGACCGCACACACTTTCACTGTTAAAATAAAGGCAAATGTTATTTTTTTAACATTCACGAAACTGGTAATCTGTTGTTTGTGACAAAACAAAAGGATGAACCGAACAGAGGAAAAAGACAATTTGACCTCAACACATGATCTATTTAAAAAGGAGAGAAACCATGAACAAGAAATACCTGCCAAGTGCATTAATTTTGTACTTGAACTACTTTATCCACGGTGTTGGATGCTCTATTCTGGGCCAGGCAGTCATCAAAGAGGCTCTGGCAGCAGCATGGGGAGTGGAAGCAATGGCAATTACCGCAATTTCCGCAGCACTCGGTCTTGGCCGTCTGATCGCACTGCCATTTGCAGGTCCTCTGTCCGACAAGCTCGGACGTCGCATTTCCACCGCAATCGGAAGTGCTTCTTATGCAATTTATCTGATCGGCCTTGCCCTTGCATTTAATGCAGGAACACACGGTGGTTATACCATCGCTTACGTATGCGCCATTATCGGCGGTATCGCAAACTCCTTTCTGGATACCGGTATTTACCCGGCAGTATCCGAAATTATTTACAAAGCTCCGAGCGTTGCTACTATGGGAATCAAATTCTTCATCGCAATCGCACAGATGCTGCTTCCATTTGTTCTTGGTGTAGCGGTTACTTCTACCGCAGCCGGCTTTACCTCCTACAATCCGTTATTCTATGGATGCGGAATTGCGTATATCGTACTTTTTGTACTGGTATTCCTGTTCCCGCTGCCAGATGCTGACCAGAAAGCATCCGGCAAAAAAGAGGGTCTGATCGACAGCCTGAAGCATACCCATTTTTCTTTCGAGTCCATCGCCATGATCCTGATCGGATTCACCTGCACCGGTACCTTCCAGCTGTGGCTGAACTGCGCGCAGAACTTTGCAAAAGAAAATGTAGGCTGGGCGAATCCGTCCATCATGCAGACCTACTATTCTGCAGGAACTATGCTGGCACTCGTTGTAACCGCATTCCTGACCAGAAAAATCAAAGACGTTCGTTTCATCGTTGTTTACCCGGCTATCTGCCTTGTAACAATGATCGCTGTCCTGATGGGACAGAGTAAACCGCTGATGATCGCCGGTGCTTTCATTATCGGATGGGCTGGTGCAGGCGGACTGCTTCAGATCGCAACTTCCGTTTGCAACATGCTGTTCCCGAAAATCAAAGGAACCGTAACCGCACTGGTTATGATCGCATCTTCTCTCTGCAACTACACCATCCTGACCGCAGCATCTAAAATGCAGCCGTCCGGCGTTATGACCATGAATATCGTTCTGACCGCAGTTGGTGTTGCACTTGGACTGTTTGTAAATATCCGCTATAAAAAAATGGTTGAACTTGCACAGCAGGACAATTAAAATGAGGTTAAGGATTGCGGAAGTACGAAGTACCAAGGAATCCGGACGTGAAAAAGAAAAGCCTGCAAAGAAAAGTCAGGGTTAAATTGAAGAAAGAAGGAAAAACACATGAATACAGTAAAAGTTCGTGATATTGAAATCGGTGCCGGCGCACCGAAAATCATCGTTCCGATCGTAGGTGTTACCAAAAACGATATCATCGAAGAAGCAAAAACCTTCCATTCGATTCCGGTTGATGTTGTAGAATGGCGTGTAGACTGGTTTGAAGGCGTATTCGACTTTGCGCAGGTAGAGGACGTGTTAAAAGACCTCCGCGAAGCACTCGGCAATATTCCGCTTCTGATGACGTTCCGTACCTCCAAAGAGGGCGGTGAAAAAGCGATTGAGCCGGCAGCCTATGCGGAGCTGAACATCAAAGCAGCACAGACCGGATATGTAGATCTGATCGACGTTGAAATTTTTACCGGAGACGAGATCGTAAAAAAAATCATCGATGGATCGCTTCCAATCATGATTTCTTCAAAACTCCTGCAAAAGCAGACATCATCTACAGACTGCGCAAAATGCAGGATATGAACGCAGATATTCCGAAGATTGCTGTTATGCCGCAGAACAGGAAAGACGTTTTGACCCTGCTTGCGGCAACAGAGGAAATGGCCACCAATTATGCGGACAGACCGATCATCACCATGTCTATGGCAGGCACCGGGGCAAAGAAAGCATCCGCACCGGGTCAGATGGGTGTGAATGATCTGAGCACCGTTCTGGATCTGCTTCACAAAGCCATGTAACCGTTTTTTCTTTAGGGGACACCGGTATTTTTAGCTTTGCTGTTGATGCCGATGTCCCTTTTGTATTATTGTTCTGTTATAAATTTAACGGAGGTATGCCTTTTATGAAGAGAATATTTCACTGGCTGGATGAAAATCTCGAAGAATTTCTTCTTGTGATCGGTCTGATCGCCATGACGCTGATCATGGGAGTCCAGGTTTTCTGTCGTTACGTTCTTGGCATGTCGCTGTCGTGGTCGGAAGAGCTGACCAGATATATTTTTATCTGGTGCGGTTTTTTAAGCGTCAGCTACTGCAGTAAGAAATGCCTTTCCATCAAGATCGAGCAGTTTGTTGCGATTTTCCCGCGGAGAGGAAAAGCCATCTTCAAAATTGTGAATCATACATTTGAACTGATTTTTTTCATCTATATGATTCCGTTTGCTTTTTCCTATATGATGTCGTCGGTTAAAAGCGGCCAGCTTTCCCCGGCCTGCAAAATTCCGATGTACTTTATCCAGGCAGCACCGCTCGTCTCCTTTGTGCTGGTTGCCTTTCGTGTTCTGCAGCGGTGGATGATCGAGTTCCGCGTGGCACGCGGTGAGAACGTTTTCGACCCGGCCCATCCGGAGCGCAATACGCCGGAATCCTTCATTGAGGCAAATGCCGGAGCAGATAACGCCACAGAAAATGCCCTGAACGCGGGTATCGACAACCGCATTCATACAATTAAAAATTCAAACGAGGAGGAACGCTAATGCCGGTCGTAGTATTATTTTTGATTTTTGTTGCATTGCTGGTCATCGCTGTTCCGGTATCGATTACCCTTGGAATCACATCTGTGCTTCCGTCGGTGTTTGACCCGTCCTTTACGGTAGGAGCCAAATATCTGATCCGTGCCATGTTCGGAGGTCTCGATTCCTTCCCCCTGCTGGCAGTTCCGATGTTCGTCCTCTCCGGTATCATCATGGCTAAGGGAGGCATCTCCAAAAAACTGTTTGATGTCTTTGCCTATTTTCTCGGAAAATTCACCGCAGGTATGCCGTGCGCTGTTATCGTCACCTGCCTTTTTTATGGTGCGATTTCCGGTTCCGCTCCGGCGACCGTTGCTGCTGTCGGAAGCATGACAATTCCGATTCTGACTACTCTTGGTTATGATCTGACATTCTCCACAGCGATTGTGGCAGTTGCCGGCGGCCTTGGCGTTATCATTCCCCCGAGTATTCCGTTCATCATGTACGGTATGGCTTCCGGCGCTTCGGTCAGTGACCTTATGCCGTTTATCACTGCAAACGGTATGGGGAGGACAAAGAGAAGATCCATGCAGAAGTCAAAGTGCTGCATGACAAAGGCCTGCTTCGCGTTTTAAAAGAGAGCTTTTTTGCACTGCTCAGCCCGGTGATCATCCTTGGCTGTATCTACAGCGGTGTCGCTTCCCCGACTGAGGCGGCTGTTATCTCCGTATTCTATGCATTGATCATCAGCCTTTTTGTGTACAGAAGTATCCGCATCCGCGACATCTGGTCCATTCTGGTTGAGGCGATTCGTACCTTCACCCCGATCCTGTTTATTCTGGCGGCATCGACGGCATTTTCCCGTGTGCTGACGCTGATGCAGGTACCGCAGACGGTCAGCGAGTTTATCCTGAACAACTTCCACAGCCCGGTTGCGATCCTTCTGATCATCAATGTATTCCTGCTGATTGTGGGAATGGTGATGGATACCACACCGGCAATCCTGATTCTGACCCCGATCCTGCTGCCGATCATACAGGCAATCGGTATGGATCCGATTCAGTTTGGTGTGATCATGGTTGTCAACCTGGCGATCGGCTTCGTAACACCGCCGATCGGCGTCAACCTGTTCGTGGCAAGCTCCCTGACCGAGGTTCCGGTCATGCAGATCGCAAAGAAGGCTATGCCGATGATCGGTTTCTTCCTTGTGGCACTGCTGCTGATTACGTTTATTCCGGCGATTTCGATTGGAATTTTATAAGGAGGAGCGAAGGACGATGAAAAAGATGACAAAAAAGAAAAAGCTTTTCCGAAAAGTGACGGCACTTGCTGCTGTCATTGCGCTTGGCGCATCGCTTGCCGGCTGCGGCTCTTCCGATGGAGAGACGACACAGCGCTATTCCTGGCCGCTGGCAACGGCGAGCCCGGAGGACACGGTAACGCAGATCTTCGCTGAGAAGTTTGCGGAAGAGATTTCAGAGCTGAGCGATGGAAGGATGAAAATTCAGGTTTACGCAAACTCAACGCTTGGCGGCGACCGCGATCTGCTGGAAACGTGTGCTGACGGCGATATTCCGTTTGTCGTACAGAATACGGCACCGCAGGTTTCCTTTATGGGTGATCTTGCTGTGTTTGATCTGCCGTGTGTGTTTGATTCTCTCGATGAATGCCGTGAGAAGATTGATAATCCGGAGTTTTACGATCTGATCAGCAATGTTTATACGGAGGGCGGCTATCACCTGCTCGGTATGGCAGATCAGGGATTTCGTGTCATGAGTACGAATAAGCCGGTTTACAGCTTTTCGGATTTCAAGGGCCAGAAGATCCGTACCATGGAGAACAGCTACCATCTGGCATTCTGGAAAGCCATCGGTGCCAACCCGACGCCGATGAGCTTCAGTGAGGTTTACATCGGCCTGCAGCAGCACACGATTGATGCGCAGGAGAACCCGTATGAGGTCATCGTTTCGAATAATCTGTATGAGCAGCAGGATTACGTAGTGGAAACGAACCATCTGCCGCATCTGATTTCCCTGATTGTCAACGACGATTTCTTCCGGGATCTGCCGGAAGACGAGCAGGAGATCATGACAGAGGCCGCAAAGATTGCGACCGAGTACGCAAGAGAAGATTCTGACACTCGATGACCAGACAAGAGAGGAGATCCGAGAGGCATCGAAGAGCGTGTATGCGTCGATTAAAGAGAACATTGACCCGGCGATTTACAATGCTTATATGGATGGGATTGAATAGAAAATGGTGACGATTCAGAGCCCTGTCTCGATGTTTCTCCCGTTTTGCATGACTCTGAACAACTGCAAAAAAAAGAAATTTCCCGGCTGCGGGGTGCTGAAAAACGGTGCTTCGCAGCCATTTTTTTTCTGTCCGGATCGCTTTAAAATCGCTTTGAATTTATAAAATCTGCCTTGCACCGTCGAAATTACAAGATTATAATGATGTTTGGAAGGTTTTTGAGCTATTACTGATGAACAAGGGAGGCAAAAAAATGATTTTTGAACACATGGACCGGATTGTATTTGCAGGAGATTCCGTAACAGATATGGAAAGTGCACAGCCGGTGGGGGAAGGTTTATTTGAAAATGTCGGAAAGAGCTACGTTCGAATTGTCGAGAACATGCTCGCAGCATTCTACCCGGAGATATATCTTCGCGTGACAAACTCCGGTATCAGCGGAAACACAAGCCGCGACCTGCTGCAGCGCTTCGACCGTGATGTCGTATCCTTAAAACCGGACTGGGTATCCATCTGCATCGGCATCAACGACGTCTGGAGACAGTTCGACAGCCCGGCTATCCCGGACGAGCAGGTATCGCCGGAGGAGTACCGTTCCAACGTCGAGAAGATGATTCTTTCCGTAAAAGATAACGTAAAAGGTGTTTTTCTCATGACCCCATATTACATGGAACCAAATGCAGAGGATTGGATGAGAAAACGTATGGATACATATGGGGCAATCTGCCGTGAGCTGGCTGAAAAATATGGCTGCTGTTTCATCGATCTGCAGGCTGTTTTTAATGATTACTTCCAATACCGCCATTCTTCCTACATTGCCTGGGACAGAATCCATCCAAATCAGATCGGGGCAACCGTGATCGCGCGGGCATTTTTGGAAAAATGTGGATTTGACTACAATCACAGACCGGGAGAAGAATAAAAACTAATATAAATACCATAACAAAAGCAGAAATTTGCGTTTTCGCGAGAAGTGCAGATTTCTGCTTTTGTAACCCACTAAG
>OCPW01001656.1_pt1 | contig 11575 bp, 7 predicted proteins | sample 1538761 | NCBI WGS metagenome assembly OCPW01 (sample SAMN04571724, study PRJEB22368) | human gut metagenome | biome: human gut; material: stool | host: Homo sapiens | place: Luxembourg | collected 2012-09-20
CTGCCCGCTGAATGCTATCAGGGCGGCGATATCAAGGTGCTGGCCGGTGAGTTTGCCGAGATCAACGGCGACAAGTACGTTGCAGCCTGCTCTGGGCTGGACGAAGAGGCCCTTTTTGCCAGCGAAGCCTTTGAGACCCTGAAGAACGCTCTGGTGGATTACGCCCTGCCCAAGAACATTGCCGCCCTCAAGCGCGACCTGGGCAAGTACCGCATCGATTACGATGTCTGGTTCCACGAGAGCACCCTGCACGAATCCGGCGCTGTCCTAGATGTTGTGAACAAGCTGCTGGAGCTGGGAGCCTGCTACAAGGCCGAGGACGGTGCCATCATGTACCGCAGCGCCCAGTATGCTGCCAAGTACGGCACCGTGAACAAGAAAAAGACCGAGGACGGCACCGAGGAGGAAGCCAAGGACGAAGTCCTCGTCCGCGCAAACGGCATCCCCACCTACTTCGCCGCCGACATTGCCTACCACTACAACAAGCTGGCCACCCGCGGCTTTGCCAAGGCCATTGATGTCTGGGGTGCCGACCACCACGGCCACGTTGCCCGCATGAAGGGTGCCATGGATGCCATCGGCCTGAACGGCAACGATCTGGATGTTGTGCTGATGCAGATGGTCAACCTGATGCGTGACGGCCAGCCTGTCCGGATGTCCAAGCGCACCGGCAACGCCATCACCCTGACCGACCTGCTGGAGGAAGTGCCCATCGACAGCGCACGCTTCCTGTTCAACATGCACGACGCAGGCAGCGGCATCGACTTTGACCTGGATCAGGCCGTCAAGACCGACAACGACAACCCCGTGTACTATGTCCAGTACGCACACGCCCGCATCTGCTCCATCCTCAAGAAGATGGAGAGCGAGGGCGTAGCCTTTGCCGGTGCCGAGCAGGTGGATGCCACCCTGCTGACCGACCCCAGCGAGATGGACCTGATCCGGATGCTGGCCGCCTTCCCGCAGGAGATCGTTATGGCTGCCGAGAAGTACGACCCCAGCCGCATCAACCGCTTTGTCATTGATCTGGCAAGCGCCTTCCACCGCTTCTACGGCAACTGCCGCATCCAGGGTGCAGATCCCGCCGTGCAGCAGGCCCGTTTGGCCCTGTGCATCGGTGTGAAGAACGTTATCTTCAATGTGCTGACCATGTTCAAGATCAACGTCCCTGAGAAGATGTAAAAGAGAATGAGAAGGGGCTGTTGCAAAACAGTGCCAATGAAAAGATGAGATAGACTTCCCCGAAAGGGGGTGCCTATCTCATTTTTTTATTGTATGCTGAGCCTTCCGCCCATAGATATCACAGGACTCGGTTCTTTTTGTATCTTCCGTATAAAAAAATTCTCTGTTTTTGTGTTCTCTCACAAAGCATGTCCCATTATATTGACTTTATATTTTCATCTACTGTAAAATATTTTGTGCAAAGCGTCATATTCATTCGCATTATGACGCACATCGGACAAGTCTTTTACGAAATGCAAAGGAGGATTTTCTTATGAAAAAGCGTCTACTCAGCTTATTTCTGACATTCAGTATGCTGCTGACCTTTTTCCCTGTGGGCACTGTCACTGTTTTTGCAAGCGATTCCCCTATGGCATATACAGATGGTTCTTATCAGTTTATCCTCAATGCTGACAATACTGCAACAATAACCAAATATACGGGCAATGAACATAGGATCACGATCCCTGCTCAGGTAGCACAAGGTACTCAAACATATCCTGTATCAAAAATCGGAGACCGGGTATTCTGCAATTACAAGTACATCCTGACAAGTGTCCAGATCCCCGACACTGTAACAGAAATTGGCAGCAATGCTTTTTATAATTGCACCTCACTGAAAAGCGTTACTATTCAGGACAATAAACCATCCTGCGTGAAAAAGATTGGCCGCCAGGCATTTATGTTTTGCAGCGAATTGACAGATATTCCCATTCTTGATTCTGTAACAGAGATTGACTCTGAGGCTTTTCATCATTGCGAAAAATTAGATACTGTCACCATTCCAGAGGGTGTAACATCCGTTGCAGACGGCATGTTCTGTTATTGTTACAGCTTGCACACCGTTACTCTTCCAGACAGCGTAACTGCCATTGAAGAGCGGGCTTTTACCGGAACTGCATTGACTCAAATTCATATTCCTGCCAATGTGGCACAGATCGGAACCGATGCATTTTCCGAATGTTTCGCTCTCTCAGCAATCACATCAAACAGCGAAAGCTATCCGGCAATAGACAATGTGTTGTACGAAAAAGCAGCAAATGGCGATTACGCCTTAATCCGTTATCCTTCTCAAAGGGAAGATCCTGCTTTCAAAATACCCAATGGTGTGGCACGAATTGAAACTCATGCTTTTGACTGTTGTTTGTATCTGGCCTCTGTGAAGATGCCAGACTCCGTGGTCTCTATTGGAACCGGTGCCTTTATGAATTGTCCCACTCTGCAAGACATTGAATTTTCATGCAGGATAACGGAACTTCCGGAATCAGTTTTTGCAGGTTGTATCAGTTTAAAGAGCATCGATATCCCGGAGGGTATCACACAGATCCTCGATGATGCTTTTGCTGGCTGCGAGCAGCTCGAACGGATTGCGATTCCCAGCAGTGTAACCAAAATTCCCGAGTCAGCATTTTCCAATTGCACAGCATTGAATAACATAGAGTATTCAGGCTCTCGTTCTCAATGGAACGCTATTTTCACGGATTCCGGCCTACAAAATCTCCCTGTATCACCTGGTTCTATTGATGTTGCGGTAACCAGCGACATCCGTACCGTTACCGCCAAAGTTGATGGCAGCAGCGTTCCCATCAACGATGGCAAATTCATTGTCACGATCGGTAAAACTGTGGAATTGACCGTCGGCGATCCTCAGTACAGAGATCGTTATACCTGGGCAGGGGGCAGCGGCACTGTGAGTGCAAACAATACCACCTATACTTTTGTTGCAGGTCGCGATGATACAGCCGTAACTCTGACCACTGTCGAACACACAAATTATGACACCGGTGATTTCACCATCAGCGGTCTAGCGGACTATTCCTATGGGGACAATATCGATATCAGGATCGAGCCCAAGGATACACGCATCACAGATTACATTGTAAGATATGTCAGGAACGCAGGCACCTCAAACGAAGAAGAATTCAATGAGCTTCCAAAAGATGCCGGAACATACACCCTGCGAATCATTCAGGGTGATACCGTCCGAATCGACATTCCGGAAAAGATCACGATCCACCCCGTTACCATCACCAATGATACTTTCCAGAACGAACTCGCTGTCACCCTTCCAGCGGATGCTGTGGAAGAGGAAGGCAATGATCATACGGCCACAGTGACTGTCCGGGCGGACAGCAGGCTGAATGCTCTTTTACAGTCTGACGAGATCAAACTTGAGATTGTCTATCTCAACGATATGGGAGAAGAAGTCGTTGCCCCCACAAAAGCAGGCAGGTATACCGTAAAGGTAAAGATCCATTCCAATAGTCCCAATCTGCTCTCTGCCATCGTGGACGGAGGCACGTTTGAAATTCGCCAAAAAGCTGCTCCCATTGTTCCGCTTTATCCCCTGACCATTAAGAATGCTGACGTTTTTATTGAGCATGATGGCGAAGAGATTCATGCTGAGAGAAACGAGATTGGTGTTCTGGTTGCAAAGGTACCTGAAAACGCCAGTGTAACTGTCACCTACATCAGCCAGAGCGATGCCATTGCGTTCGATCAATGGTTGGTCAGCGGTTTGGACGATTCGACCGATGTCAAACAAAATCCATTGCGCTTTCAAATGCCCGCAGGTGAAAAGGGTGTAACAATGGAAGCCATGACAAAAGATGCTTCCATCGAAGATGGTGGTTCTGGCATTCTGGGCACCGTTATGGTCATTGGTGCTGCCGCCGTATTGACATGGCAGGGCTGCCGAATCGGCACGGAGCTTTATCTGAAGCGTATTCTCCCCGATGGCGCAGCGATCCCCGCCAATGCCACCGAACTTGCCGAACTGGTGTGGGATGATGCCGGCAAACCTGCTCCCGCTGCTGTGTTGGACAACGATGCCACCAATGCACAGAAAGCTCTCACCTGGGCCTCTGAGAACCAGCTGCTTCCTTCCAATAAAACTGCAGATGCTTCTGTAAGTTACTGGGAAGTGATCCAGATCTGGCGCAAGGCGCAGACACTCAAGAACTAACCCCTGGCAGGCAGAAAGCCCCCTGACGATTACACTGTCAAGGGGGCTTCCTGCTGTTTATTGGTGAACCCAATAGAGTGTTCACGATCTTCTTCGTCTTTTTATGATGTACACCACCGGCCTGAAAGTCATGGGCACCTTCTCTTTTTACCGCTTCGCGTGGCGTTCGCCCATGGGGATGACATCACAAAAGATGCAACGGCTCTTGGTGGAAAGGGCCACATCCTTGTGGTAGCAGCCAAAGAACCACTTTTCGTAGGTCAGCTTCAGCAGGACCTTATCAAGAAACAGGTGCAGGCGGTTGGATTCGCCCACCGCGAGGGAAGTAAAATCAAGGAATCTGCTTGGGGCATCGTGGGTCAGCACATAATCTACCTGCCAGCCGTTTGCTTCGAGATTGGTCTCACAGACGGCGTATTCCTCATCGCTGGGCATCTCCTGCGGCCACCAGTTGTATCCGGCTTCCCGCTCTTCCTTGTCGGGGCTCTCGGTGCCGCCGAAGCAGAGGTATTTCTTTCCCTCCAGCTCCAGCACGCTGCCACGGCAGACATGGTACACATTGCCGCCCAAAGCCTGGACCCTGCCGCCAAACCGCTCCTCGACGGGGTACTGGTCCAGCAGGTCGTAATTCTCGTGGGCACCATCAAGGAAAAGCAGGGTATAGGGGCGCTTGCGCAGCCAGTCGAGCTTTTTCTGTTCCTCCTTGCTGCCATCCCACACAAAGCCGAAATCGCCCAGCACCACCACAATGTCCCTTTTACCCAGCCAGCGGAGCCTGCCGTGCTTGAAGCGGTCAAGCTCGCCGTGGGTGTCGCCTGTCAGATATACCATAGTCTCCTCCTGCCGCTTTGTGAAACCGTGGCAAAACCCTTGTCTCTGCGCGGCAAACCTGTTATTATTAAAGGAGCGAATCTTTGTTCGCCATTCTTTGTCATTTCCGGGCGCTGCGCCCGTATTTTATATATTATCGCTTTTTGAAGGAATTGTCCACATGAAACGTATTTTTGCACTGCTTTTATCCCTTGCCGTCCTGTTCAGCTGCCTTGCCGTGACGGCCGGAGCCATGTTTGACCCCAGCACGGTCTACGATGTCAAGGCCCAGAGCGCCTATATCGTGAACACCGACACCAACATCATCGTCTATGAAAAAGACAGCGAGAAGCAGGTGTCCGCCGGGGGCCTGACGAAATATATGACCATTGCGCTGGTGCTGACCAACTATGCCGACCAGCTGGACAGCACGTTCACGATGCCCTTTGCCATCTCGGACTATGTCCACAACTCCGACAATGCCGACATGCGCTCGGGCGAGACCTTTACCTACCGGGAAGCCCTGTACGCCATGGTGACGCGCAACGCCAATGAGGCCGCCATGGGTCTGGCCTACGAGCTCTCGGGCGGCGACCTGGCGGGCTGGGTGAGCCAGATGAACACCCTCTCCCAGCGCATCGGCACCACCAACAGCACCTGGACAGATGCCTGCGGGCTGGACAGCGGCAACACCACCACCGCCGTGGACATGTACCTGATCCTGCGCTACCTGATGAGCTTTGATGCCTTCAAGGAGATCTCCGCTGCCCCCACCTTCACGATGCCGGCCAAGGAAAAGCATGCCAAGAGCTTTGTGCTGCTGAGCCAGAACGTGGCCCTGAACAAGACCAGCGGCGGCAGGTTCTACCGCAGCGCCATGCAGGGCGGCATGTGCGACGTGATGGCCTACAAGAACGACAGCGGCGATCAGAGCTATGTCTCGTGGGCCAACAAGGACGGGGCCACCTACATCTTCTGCATCATGCAAAGCCCCGACACCTGCGATGATTACGGCTATTCCAACCGCCGCCCAGCGCTGTACGAGACCACCAAGCTCATCGACTGGGTGTTCGAGAGCTTTTCCATCCAGGCCGCGCTGGACACCGACCAGGCGCTGGCGGAGATCCCGGTCAAATACTCCTCCGATACCGACACCCTGCAGCTCTACCCCGCCGACAGCATGATGACCCTGCTGCCCTCCACGGGGGATGGCTCGGTGACGCAGAAATATTTCCACCTGCCCGATTACGCCACGGCCCCCATCCAGCAGGGCGACGTGGTTGGCACTGTGGAGCTCAAGCTGGCAGGCGAGACCATCGGCGTGGTGAACCTCATTGCCGGGCAGGATGTCCACCAGAACGCATTGCTTTTCACGGTCTCCAAGGTGCAGGCCTTCTTCCACAGCCTGTATCTCAAGGTGGTCATCGTCCTCTCCCTGCTCACTCTGGCGGTCTACGGCCTGTGGGTGTTCATCAACCTGTGGAACGGGCGCAGACCGAACCGAAAGATCCATAGAAGATAAACCCCACCGTCATCCCTACGGGATGCCACCGCCCCTGGTAGGGGCGGCCTTGGCAAAACCGGACAGCTTTACGCCATGTCAAGGGCCCCACTATTAGGGGGGCTGTCACGCGAAGCGTGACTGAGGGGTTTCGCCACCGATCACAAAGAAGCTCCACCTTCACGGTGGAGCTTCTTTCTATTTCTTAGTCGATCGTCGTTTTTGTTCTGCCAATGCCGATCACAGCCGTCGTGATCTTTTTCCAGCTGTTGCAGCCGCACACGCCGTCCACCGTCAGGCTGGTGCGGCGCTGGTAGCCCCTCAGGGCTTCCTCGGTGCGGGTGCCGAACAGGCCGTCGATGCGGCTGCCGGTCTGATAGCCCAGTGTGGAAAGCGCGTCCTGCAGGATCATCACATAGCAGCCCCGGCTCCCACGCCGCAGGGTGGGGTAGCCCGCTGTGGTGCCGCTGCAGGCCGGGGTGCCGTAGCGGCGGTCAAAGTGCACCCAGGTGGGGGTCTGGCTCAGGGGCTCCACATAGCCCCAGGCTCCGGTGGACCGGGCGGCCTTATAGATGGCCGTGCGCTGGCTCTGGGTCAGGCTCTGGCCCACATCAAAGGCCACGCCGGCGTAATGCTGGCTGCGGGTGCCGTGACCGCCCTCCCAGATGCGGCGGAAGGCATACCCCACCGGGATGCCCTTGCCGTACTTGCGGCGGGTCAGGTTCCAGGCCTCCATGGCGGCGATGGTCGTCCAGAGCACCGGGCTCCCCGATTTTCCCCGGAACTCCCGCAGTGTCAGGGTGCGCTCGGTGCTGTAAGGCATCGGGTCGTTTTCGTTCAGGCTGTTGTAGGTGTACACCTTGTTCTCATAGGCATCGTAGATCAGCAGCCGTGCCATCCGTCATTCCTCCTCGCATTCGCAGCTCTGGGCACGGAGTGCGGCCCAGGTCTCCTCGTTCACCGTGCCCGTCACCAGCAGATCCGCCCGCTCCTGTGCTGCCCGGACCCCTTCTGTTTCCTTCGGGCCGAAGCGAAAGTTCTCGGTCACATAGTCCTCGCCGCAGTTCCGCATACAGCGTCCATTGAGCCACTGTTCGATCTGCCCCACATCCGGACCAACGCTCCCCTCTTTCATGGCGCGGCCCGGGTAAGCATCGGCCTGCCCTGCATCCCGGTCAGGGTTGGGGGAAACGGCGGCCAACTGCAGGCTCAGGGCCTCCACCGCCGTCCAGGTCTCTGCATCCGCGACCCCGGTCTCGGGCAGATCCAGCAGGGCCTGCGCACTGCGGGTAGAGGCTGCCGTCTCGTCGGTATACCGGTCAGACAGGGGCGGGCTTTCCACGCTGTCGAAATAGTAGGCAATGCGCTGCAAAAGGAGGTTGTAGTAGAGCACCGCGTCCCCCGTGGCCCCCACTGCCAGCGGTGTGCCCGGGTAAGGCAGGCGCTTCAGCGTGACCACCGGGCCGGACACCCGCAGGGTGCTGGCTTTACCGTAGAGAGAATTCCAGGTCGTGCGCCCTACTACACCGTCCACCGTCAGCTTCGCAAAGCGCTGGTAGGCCCGCACGGCGTTCTCGGTCGCCGCACCGAAGCTGCCGTCGATGGAAACCACGGGGATGCTGCTCTCGTAGGCGCTCATCAGGTAGAGGTAGAACTGCAGCTCCCGCACTGCCGTTCCGGTGCTGCCCCGGCGCAGAATGCCCGGATACTCGCCGGGACGCAGGCTGGCTGTGAGCAGCCGGTTGGCGATATCGTTGTAGACCTCATACAGCTTGTTCCAGGTCGTGCGGCCCACCACGCCGTCACTGGTCAGGCCGAAGTAGCTCTGGAATCTCCGCACTGCCGCCGCCGTGCCTGCACCGAATTTCCCATCTACGGTCAGAGTGTTCAGGCTGGGATACACCGTGCGGGCGATCTTGAGCCAGAACTGCACCAGCCGGACGTTCTGCCCGCTGCTGCCCTGCCGCAGGGCTGTGCCCGGGTAGGCGTTGGGCCTGCCGTTGTCGGACTGGATGCTGCGGAACTGATTGTAGAGTTCTGTCCAGGTGGCGCGGCCCACCACACCGTCCACAGACAGGCCGTATCTTCGCTGGAAGGCCCGGACCGCACCGGCGGTGCCGCTGCCATACACGCCATCCACTGTCACGGAGGGGATGCTGCTCTCGTACTGGGCCAGAGTGTTCAGCCAGAACTGCAGCTGCTCCACAGCGCTGCCGGAAGAGCCGACGCGCAGGACAGTGCCGCCCCAGGTGCCGTCCGAGAGGGTGCCGGCGGCTGTTTCTCCCTCGCTGGTCAGTTCTGCAAGGTCTTTCACCGAAACATAGATATAGCTGATCTTATACCAGGTCTGCCGCCCCACCACGCCGTCAGCGGTCAGGTTGAACTGCTTCTGGAATCTCTTCACGGTCTCGGTCATCCTGCTGCCAAAGACCCCGTCCACGGTCAGCAGGCCAAGGAAGGGGTAATCCTTGGTGATGCGGTTCAGCTGCCGCTGCAGGGTGAACACCGCCGTGCCTCGGTCTCCCTGCCGGAGGGGGGAACCCGGATAGCTTCTGGGGATGGACTGGATGTTGCTGGTGCGGACGATCTCGATATCGCTGCCGTAATAGTACTTGAGGATGCTCAGGGCATTGCGTCCTTGATTTGCCAGCGTGACCGTGCCCCACTGCTTGAGCCCCGGGCAGGTAACGGACTTCCCGTCACAGTATTCGGAGTAGTAGGGATTCACGGTGCCGGTCTTGCGGATGTAGGTGTTGAAGATGTCATCCGTCAGCTTTACCATCACATCGAACACAGTGCGGCCATGGACGTAATACTGGTCGTAGCTGGTGGAGTTGGTGATATTGAAGGTGTAGCCCTTGCTGGGATACCACTCGGTGTAAATGCGGTTGAGCGCCAGCGAGATCTGGCAGTGGATGTTCGCTTTCAACGCTTCAATGGGCCAAGTGGGGTAGACCTCGCTGGAAGCCACATTGGCGATATAATCCCGGAAGGACACCGTCACGTTCCGGGCCGAGGCGGCGGGCCTGCCCAGATGGACCGTAATATTTTTGGGCACGATGACACGGTCCAGCACCCGGCTGCCGGTGCATGGATTGGTGGGAGCCGGGCCGCTGCCGCCGTTCCCCGCAAACAGAGCGTGGGTGGGGATGATCACAGGCGGGTCGACAATGTCTTTTCCCTCCTCGGTGTCCGGGATCATCTCAGGCCGGGCCAGCGTGACCTGCCCGGCAAAGATCTGGATGCCCTGGATGCGGACGGTGCGGTAGCCCGGCTTTCTGGCCGTCAGGCTGCACACGGCATAGGGCAGGGTCGTGGTGTTGTTCTCGTCCAGCGAGTGGGCGCAGGCCGGGGCACAGATGGCCACATCCTCGGCATTGCCCTCGGCATCGGTGATGCGGTGAGCCGTGAAGCCGCTGCCGGTGATCACAACAGTCACTCCCTCCACCGGAGCCGACTGCCGGGGCCGATAGGTCTGGATACGCAGGATGCCATTCATCATATAAAAAAACTCCTTTGCCGATAAGCTGATTCTCTTACAGCTTATTCCGCAAAGGAGCAGAGGGTGCATTTTTCAGTTGATGTAGCAGCGGTCCTGACCCACCAGCCAGTCCTCGCACAGGCGCTCGGCTTCTTCCACGCTGCGGCTCACACAGCGGAACAGCGCCCCGTTCAGCGAACAATAGGAGTAGCGGACTTTGGGCACACCGTTCGCATCCTTAAACTGTTCACAGCGTTCCTGCCCGGGCATCAGATAAAATGGTTCCATTTTCCACGCGCTCTCCTTATTTTTGTCATGTTATGGCATTCCGCAGCACCGCCGCGCAACACCTTGCCTATTGTATCACCATCCGGCGGCAAAGGCTATTCGCCGATTGGACAAAAAGAACCGTGATTCTTCGGCCATGATTGCCATTGACAAGGTGTTTTTCGCATTTTACCGCGGGCCTGCCACTCCATCACCTGATACATCCGGGTCACATAGCCGGGATCGGTCCCATCCCTTACACGACCATGCACCACAGCGGTGTGGTGATAAGGGAGAGCACCGTGGAAACCGCCACACACTTGCTGGCAAAGGCGGAATCCCCGCCGTACTTTTCCGCCAGAACGGCGGTCACGCCGCCCATGGGCATGGCGGCCAATACCACGGAAACACCGGTCACAAGGCTGTCCGCGCCGCAGAGCCTGCAGCCCAGCAGCACCGCCGCCGGGATGAGCCCCAGCCGGATGAGGCAGTAGAGGAAGCAGTCCTTATCCCAGAGTCTGCCCATCCGGCTGCTGCCGATGATGGCACCGATCAGGATCATGGAAACACCCATGTTGCAATTGCTCAGGCTCTTGACGGTCCGGCCCAAAAAGCCGGGCAGCGGCAGCTGAGAGGCCATCAGCACCATGCCCACCAGGACCGCCAGGATGCAGGGGTGGGTGAATGTTTTCCGCAGCACAGCCCTGCGGTCTGCCCGCATCTCCTCTTTGGAAGCGGGCTTTTCGTCCTGCAGAAAGTAGCTCACGCCCACCGACCACATTGCCACGCGCTGGGGGATGAGGTAGATGGAGCTGAGCAGCAGACCGCTGCTGCCCCAGATGCCGTCCACCAGTGCGCTGCCCAGAAACGCACCGTTGGAGCAGACCGTGCCATACTGGTAAACGCTCCGCTTTGCAAAGGGCAGCCAGTTGTAGCCCAGGGCACACAGCACCACACAGCCGATCTGCAGCGCCAGCGAGATCACAAGGATCGATGCGCTGCTCTTCAGCACATCCCAGCTGAACTCCACCAGAAACGACTGGATGATGTTCGCGGGCAGGATGACATTGATGAGCAGGTCGGTCAGGCACTTTCGTCCCTGTGCGTTGATGATGCCCTTGCGGGCCAGAAAAAAGCCAATGAGGGTCAGCAGCGCAAGCTGGCCCTGCAATGTCAGCAGACTTGAAATTTCAGCCATGATTCCTCCTGTGTTTTGCACCAAAAAAGACTTCTTTGTTCAAAGTATAAGAAATCCGGCCGGGAAAAGCAAGGATTCCGATCAATTTTCAGCCCAGCGGCAGGTACACCACCGCTTTGGCACCGTGGGGGG
>OCPW01001661.1_pt1 | contig 11552 bp, 10 predicted proteins | sample 1538761 | NCBI WGS metagenome assembly OCPW01 (sample SAMN04571724, study PRJEB22368) | human gut metagenome | biome: human gut; material: stool | host: Homo sapiens | place: Luxembourg | collected 2012-09-20
CGCACCTACAACGTGCCGGACGGAACGCTGTTCATTGATGACCACGATGTCAACACCGTTTCCATCCACTCCGTGCGTGAGGGCTGTGCCTACGTGCCGCAGGACAACTTCCTGTTCTCCGACACGATTTCCGGCAATATTTCCTTCGCCTTTGATGACGAAAACCAGGAGGCCATTGAGGATGCGGCGATGATGTCCGATGTCCATGACAATATCGCAGAGTTCAAAGAGGGCTACCGCACCGTTCTTGGCGAGCGCGGTGTGACGGTTTCCGGCGGACAGAAGCAGCGAATCTCGATTGCGCGTGCGCTGATGAAACACGCACCGATTCTGATTCTCGACGATTCCGTCTCTGCGGTCGATACCAAAACAGAGCGCACGATTCTCGACAATCTCAAAAAACGTGAGGGACTGACGACAATTCTGATCGCACACCGGATTTCAACGGTGGAGCAGATGGACAAGATCGTGTTCGTCGAGGACGGAGAAGTCCATGCAGTCGGAAAACACGAGGATCTGTACCGGACCTGCACGGCGTACCGCAAGATGGTCGATCTGCAGAAACTTGAAGAGGAAGCGGGGGAGGAGTAGAAATGCACAATTATTATCCGATTCTCTGGGTCGGCGCGATCATCGGCGTGATTTCCACCCTGCTGATTGTGGCCGCGTTTGTAGTGAAAGATGGAGAAAAAGAAACCGGCTTTGAGCGGAACATGAAAGACAGTGAAATCATGCAGCGTCTGATGGATTACGCAAAGCCGTTTTACCGCCAGTTTATCGTTGTTGGTTTTCTGATGCTGTTTTCGATCGCGTACGATATCATTTCGCCGCTGATCGTCGGCAAAATTGAGGAGCTCGTCGTTGGAAAATTCGCGCTGAATGCCCTGTTTCTGTGGGTAGCGGGCTATGCGGCAATCCTTCTTGTGCACGTATTTCCAGGCCGTGATTCTGCAGAAGACGGGTCAGAAAATTATTTCCAATATGAGGGAGGATCTGTTCGTCCACATCGAGCGCCTTTCCCACGAGCAGTTAAATGAGATTCCGGTCGGAAAGCTTGTCACGAGAACGACAAACGATACGAACGCGATTTCGCTGATGTTCACCAACCTTCTGGTCAATCTTCTGAAGAACTTCTTCGTGATCATCGGTATTCTGATTGCGATGCTGTTTCTGAACTATGAGCTGACGCTGATGGTGCTCTGCTTCGTGCCGTTTATCATGCTGTTCTCGATTATTTTCCGCAAATTCTCGCGAAGAGCACACCGGAAAGTAAAAGACTGTACTACGGACATCAACACGTATCTGTCGGAGAACCTTTCCGGTATGAAAATCACACAGATCTTCAATCGCGAGGATGCCAAGATGCGCGAGTTTACCGACAAGAGCAACGCACTCGGCCGCGCACAGCAGGAGCAGATTTTCGTGTTTGGTATTTTCCGTCCGCTCGTCTACATGCTGTATATCAGCTCCGTGCTCTGCCTTTTGTATTTAGGCGGCAAGGGCTATCTGGAGGGAACGTCGTTCCTCGGCCAGACGCTTACCAGCGGTATGATCGTCAGCTTTTACATGTATATTTCAAAATTCTTCAACCCGATCCAGAACCTGGCGGAGCAGTTCAACTGGCTGCAGTCCGCATTTGCATCCGCCGAGAAAGTATTCTCGATTCTGGATCTCGAGCCAAAAATGCAGGATGCGCCGGATGCGATCGAGCTTACCGGCATCAGGGGCGAAATTGAGTTCCGCGATGTATGGTTTTCCTATATCCCGGGCGAGTGGGTGTTAAAAGGCGTTTCGTTCCACGTCAACCCGAAAGAGACAATCGCATTTGTGGGTTCCACCGGTTCCGGAAAATCGACGATTCTTTCCCTGATCTGCCGGAACTACGAGTTCCAGAAGGGTGAGATTCTGATCGACGGCATCGACATCCGAAAGATCAAGATCGATTCCCTGCGGAAAAAATTCGGCCAGATGCTGCAGGATGTCTTCCTGTTCTCGGGAACGATCCGTAGCAACATTATTCTCCGCGAGGAGGGGATTTCCGATGAAGAGATCATGGACGTCTGCCATTACGTGAATGCTGACCAGTTTATCAACAAGCTGGATTACGGCCTCGACGAGCCGGTGCGGGAGAGAGGAAACAACTTCTCCGCCGGACAGCGCCAGCTTCTCTCGTTTGCGCGTACCATCATCCATAAGCCTTCGGTCATGATCCTTGACGAGGCGACGGCGAACATCGACACCGAAACCGAGCTTCTGATCCAGGATTCCATGGAAAAGATGAAGAACATCGGAACGATGCTGATCGTAGCGCACCGTCTTTCGACGATCCAGCATGCGGATGAGATTATCGTACTGTCCCACGGAAAAATCGTGGAGCATGGAACGCATCAGGAGCTTTTAACAGCGCAGGGAAGATATTACCAGCTCTACACGCTGCAGTACCACCGCGAGCAGAGTGAGAAACAGAGAGGAAGAAAGTAAGAAAATTTTAGAACAATAAAGACAATTTACAAAAAGGGAGAAATTTTGTTTGTGCAAAGTGACAAAATTTCTCCCTTTTTTACGGTGTATCATATTAAAATGATTTTAAATCAATATAGTCATATGAAAAATATATGAGCATAATACGATATCCGTTTTTCCATCTCAAAAAGCGGGCGGTTATAATAAGGGAAGCAAAACGGCAGGCACCAAAAAGCCGGGCCGTCTGTTGAAAGAAAGGGAAAATTTATGGAAAAGAAAGCAAGCCTTGTAGGACGCCTGCTCTCGGAAAATCAGATGTCGGAAGCATTTATCAACAGTATGTTTCTGGCGCTGTCCGGCGGTTTTCAGGATGCCTACACGTACAATTGCAGAGATGAAGTATTCTCAAATGCCCAGACGGGAAACGTTGTGCTGATGAGCCAGAATTTTCTGGAAGGAAACTTTACGGCAGGCCTTCGGTATCTCTTCCCGATCCTCTTTTTTGCGATGGGTGTATTTCTGGCAGAAAATTTCCAGGAGCATTACCGGTATGCAAAGAGGCTGCACTGGCGGCAGGTACTTCTCGCGGCGGAAATTGTGATCCTTGCGATCGTCGGATTTATTCCGTCTTCTTATAATATGCTCGCGGCGATGCTTGTATCGTTTGCGTGCGCGATTCAGGTACAGACCTTCCGCAAGGTCGGCGGTTATTCGTATGCAAGCACCATGTGCATCGGAAACCTGCGAAGCGGAACCGCAGCGCTGTCCATGTATCTGCGGGATAAGAAAAAAGAACAGCTCCGTCAGGCCGGATACTATTTCGGCGTGATTCTGGCTTTCGCCATCGGCGCCGGAATCGGAGGCGTGTTCTCCATGCTGTATGGAATCCATGTAATCTGGATTTCCTGCGGACTTCTTCTGGTGAGCTTCCTTCTGATGTCACTGGAAAAGTACCGCTGAGAAATAGGAGAGAGTGAAGAAAGAAGGCTGAAAAAATGGAAGTATTTCTGGAGTGCTGTATGACACTATTCTTTTCAGCGGCCATGCTGCTGCTGATCGTCCGCCTGGCAAAGGGTGAGGAGAAAAACATGATGTTTGCGCGTGTGTTCTCCCTGGCGTCCAACGTCGGTTTCTGGATTGGAATCGTCCGCATCGCTGTGCTGAACCGGAGCGGATTTCTGATGTTCTTCTACATCACAGGCGCAATGCTTTCCTATACGGCGATGGTCTTTGCCATGCCGCATAAAAAAGAGCAGATTGCCGGACAGCAGGCATAAATAAAAAAGAGACCCTGTATACGGGAAGGATGGAGCAGCGATGTTCCGTTCGCCGGTAGACAGGGTCTTTTTCTGTTTCAAACAAAAGTTCATAAAATCTTATACGCGTTCCAGAAGCTCCTCGATCAGCTCTTTTGCCGCCGCGTTCTGGTGCTGCCGCGGGTTGATGATAAGACAGATTTCACGTTTGGGGGCCTCCTCGATGAGCGGAATCCGACAGACGGTACGGCTCTTTAAGGCATCGCGTGCCAGCTCCTCCGGATAAAATCCGATGCCGAGGTTATACTCGACCATAGGAAGAATCTGATCCGTCGTCGCCGCCTCCATATCGGGGTGGAAGGCGAGGTTGTGATTCAGAAAGTACTCGGCGTACAGCTCCCGCGTGCCGGTGTCTTTGGCAAGCGAGATAAAAGGATATTCTGACAATTCGCCGAGATGATGCGGCTCTGCGGAAAGGGATGCATATTTCGATCCGCCGATCAGAATTTCCTGGAATGGGAAAATCGGGATCTTGTGCAGCGGTTTGCGGATTTCCACCGGGCTTGTGACGACTGCGAAGTCGACCAGACCGTTTTCGAGCGCCTGGATGGCCTGCGGCGTCGAGTGGTTGGAGATGCGCAGGCGGACGTGCGGATAGCGGGTGTGGAAGTGCTCCAGGCGGGAGAGCAGCATCAGACGAAGTGCCGTCTCGCTCGCACCGATTGTGATAAGGCCGCTCTCAAGAGACCGCTCAAGAGCCAGCTCCTCCTCAACCGTGCGGAGCTGTTCGTAGGCAACGGCCACACGCTCATACACCTTTTCGCCCTCCGCTGTCAGTGTGACACCCTGGTGGGAACGGATAAAAAGTTTGCAGCCAAGCTCACTTTCCAGATTGTTCATGCACCGTGTGATGTTGGGCTGGTTGTTTTTCAGAATTTCCGCGGCTTTTGTAAAGCTGTGATATTGTGCTACGAAGTAAAAAATGCGATAATAATCATATGTAATCATAAAAACCTCCGAAGGATGAAGAAGAAAAAATCATCCATGATTGCTTCAATATAAAATACATGCGCCGGGTTGTCAAGGGATTTCTGAGGATGGTCCGGCCGGATTGTGCGGGGGATGGCAGAAGAGAAGTGGAAATTTTTTGAAAAAACACTTGCAAAATACCCGGACAGGGTATATAGTGTAGAAGAAAACAAGATACCCCATTAGGGTATATGAAATAGAAAATCCAGAACTACAGAAAGGAAGACATACGATGGAACAGTACAATGTAACCGGTATGAGCTGCGCCGCCTGCCAGACCCGTGTCGAAAAAGCCGTGTCAAAGGTACCCGGTGTCACATCCTGCGCAGTCAGCCTTCTGACAAATTCCATGGGCGTGGAGGGAACGGCCTCCCCGGCAGAGATTATTGCCGCCGTGGAAAATGCAGGCTACGGTGCATCGAAAAAAGGCGAGAAGGGAAGCACATCACAGTCGGCTTCCACAGCAGAATACGAAGAGATGCTGAAAGACAAGGAAACACCGGTCATGAAACGCCGTCTGTTGAGCTCCGTTCTTCTTTTGATTCCGCTCATGTATTTCTCCATGGGCCATATGATGTGGGGATGGCCGCTGCCGAAATTCTTTGAAGGAAATCACATCGCAATGGGACTGGTACAGCTCCTGCTTACCATTGCGGTCATGGTCATCAACCAGAAATTCTTTATCAGCGGTTTCAAGAGTCTCTGGCATAAAGCACCGAACATGGACACGCTGGTAGCGCTTGGTTCTACCGCATCGTTTGTATACAGCGTCTACGCCCTGTTTGCCATGACGGGAGCGCAGGTACAGGGGGACATGGATGCAGTCATGAGCTATATGCATGAATTTTACTTCGAGTCCGCAGCCATGATTCTGACCCTGATTACCGTCGGAAAAATGCTGGAGTCGATTTCCAAAGGAAAAACGACCGATGCGTTAAAGAGTCTGATGAAGCTGGCTCCGAAGACCGCTGTTCTCTTAAGAGACGGAAAAGAAGTGGAAGTCGGCATTGATCAGGTGAAAAAGGGCGATCATTTCATCGTCCGCCCGGGCGAAAATATTCCGGTGGACGGCGTTGTCCTGGTGGGAACGAGTGCCGTCAACGAATCCGCGCTGACTGGCGAGAGTATTCCGGTGGATAAAGAGGCCGGCGACCGCGTATCGGCGGCGACCTTAAACCAGTCCGGTTTCCTGACCTGTGAGGCGACGAGAGTCGGAGAAGACACAACACTCTCCCAGATCATTCAGATGGTCAGCGATGCGGCAGCGACAAAAGCGCCGATCGCCAAAGTGGCCGATAAAGTTTCCGGTATTTTTGTGCCGGCCGTTATCTGCATTGCACTTGCTACGATTGTGATCTGGCTGTTTGCAGGAGAGAGCGTCAGCTTTGCTCTTGCAAGAGGTATTTCCGTTCTCGTTATCAGCTGCCCGTGTGCGCTCGGCCTTGCAACACCGGTTGCGATCATGGTCGGAAACGGAATGGGAGCAAAACACGGAACGATGTTCAAAACCGCAGTTTCTCTCGAGGAGACAGGAAAAACACAGATCGTTGCACTCGATAAGACTGGAACCATCACAAGCGGAGAGCCGCAGGTAACCGATCTTGTCCCGGCGGACGGTGTAAGTGAGGAGGAGCTTTTAAAAGGTGCCTTTGCACTGGAGCAGAAAAGTGAGCATCCGCTGGCCCGTGCGATTCTTGCACTTGCAGAGGAAAAAGGCCTGGCCCGCGAAGAAGTCAGTGATTTCTCTGCGCTTCCTGGAAACGGCCTTGTGGCAAAACGGAACGGAAAAGAGCTCTGCGGAGGCAACCGCGCACTGATTACGAAAAAAGCGGTTCTCGCGAAACAGATGGAAGAGCAGGCAGCAAAACTTTCCGAAGAAGGAAAGACACCGCTGTTCTTCCGTGAAGACGGAAAGATGCTCGGTATGATCGCGGTTGCGGATGTCATCAAAGAGGACAGCCCGCGTGCGGTGAAAGAGCTGCAGAATATGGGAATCCGTGTCGTGATGCTGACCGGAGACAATGAGCGCACCGCGCGTGCCATCGGCGCACAGGCAGGTGTGGACGAAGTCATCGCAGGCGTTCTGCCGGATGGAAAAGAAGCGGTCATCAGCCGCCTGAAAGAAAAAGGAAAAGTAGCGATGGTAGGAGACGGCATCAACGATGCACCGGCTCTGACCAGTGCGGATATCGGTATTGCCATCGGAGCAGGAACCGATATCGCGATCGATGCGGCAGACGTTGTCCTGATGAAGAGCCGCCTCTCCGATGTACCGGCAGCGATCCGCTTAAGCCGTGCGACCCTCAGGAACATTCACGAGAATTTGTTCTGGGCCTTCATTTACAATATCATCGGTATTCCGCTGGCTGCGGGCGTATGGATCCCGCTGTTCGGCTGGAAGCTGAACCCGATGTTCGGTGCGGCGGCGATGAGCCTTTCGAGCTTCTGCGTTGTGACAAACGCCTTGCGTCTGAATCTGTTTCGGATGCACGACGCGTCAAAAGATAAAAGAATCAAAAACGAAATTCTAAAGGAGGATCTGAACATGACAACAGAACAGGGAATGGTAAAAACCATGACAATCGAGGGCATGATGTGCGGCCACTGCGAGGCAAGAGTGAAGAAAACACTTGAGGCAATTGAGGGTGTTGCATCCGCAGAAGTAAGCCATGAAAAAGGAACAGCCGTTGTAACACTGACAGCCCCGGTATCAGACGATGTGCTGAAAACAGCCGTAGAGGCACAGGATTACACCGTAAAAGGAATCCAGTAAAACAGGAAACATAGAGAAAAGGGAAACGCGTCTGGAATGAAAATTTCCGGGCGCGTTTCCTTTTTTTTACCAGATATAGCAAAAATATTGCAATTTGTTCGGAATTTTCGTGACAAAAGGACAAAAATCCGTTAGGATAGAGAAAAAGAAGAGCAAAAACAAAAGGGTTTTTAGGATCAGGAGGTTTTTACATTATGACAGAGTACAGACTTGCAAAGCCGGAAGAGTGGGAGGACTGCATCAAACTTGCAAACTACGTGTTCAGCACGGCACACCGTCCGCACGACTTTGAGCAGTTAATTCCAAGGGTTTATCAGGCAGGACCGGAAATGGCACGGATCCACCGCGTCGCTGTTGCGGAAAACGGCAGACTCCGGGCCGAGATTGCGGTGCTTCCGCAGCAAATGGCGGCAGGGGGTAAGCTGCTCCGCGCAGGATATGTGGGAAGCGTTTCCGTGCATCCAAAGGCAAGGGGCGAAGGCCACATGAAGCGTCTTCTTGGCGACTGGATTACGGATCTGGAAGGAACGTGTGATCTTCTGGCACTGGACGGTCAGAGACAGCGGTATGCCTACTTTGGCTTTACGCCGGGAAGTGAAAAATACACGTTTTACCTGGATGTGGCAAATGTGCGCCATACCTGGAAAAACGGGGAACTCTCCGCTTACACCTTTGCGCCGCTGTTTCCGGAAAACGGCGAAGCGGACGAAGAGGCGGCAGCCTTTGCAAAGAAGCTGAATGAGGAAAAACCGCTTTACGTGGTAAGAGAGGATGTGAAAGCCTGCCTGAAAACGTTCGGCGAGCAGGCAATTGCAATCTGGAAAAACGGTGAGCGGATCGGATATCTGGCACTTTGCGGCGGAAACCAGGTTGTGGAAGCAGAAGTGCTGGAGGAACAGGATTTCGTTCCTGCACTTGCCGCTTATTTAAAAGGAAATGCGCTTGACTCTCTTTTCATTTCCATTCCGGTGTATGAGACCGGAAAAGCAGCAGCGTTATCGGAAGTCTGCGAGAGTTTCACAAAAGAGCGCTGCGGTTCCGCGATGTACCGCATTTTTGAGTTTGCGGACGTTATCGAGGCAATGCTGACCATGAAAGCAGAGACGATGGGCATCAGCGATGGAACGTGGTCTGCTGTACTGGAGGGGCAGCCGGTGACCGTGACGGTAAAAGATGGAACTGTGACCGTGACAGGGGAAGCCCATCCGGGGGCAGATGTACTCAACCGGGAGCAGGCGCAGGAACTGCTTCTTTCACCGCTGGCAAGTAAGGGAAGCAAGGTTCCATCTGAAATCTGGAAGAACATTCCATCCGACTGGTTCCCGCTTCCGCTGTACTGTGCGACGGCAGACGAATTTTAGGCAATGACTGTTGGGAGGCAGAGAAATATGAACGAGACAGAGAAACGAGACAGAAGAGACGAAAAAGAAGAAATCCGGTACCATGTGATTTTCTACGGCCAGGTGCAGGGCGTGGGGTTCCGTTACCGGGCGTATTATGCTGCCTACCAGCTCGGACTGACCGGCTGGGTGAGAAACTGCTGGGATGAGACGGTGGAGATGGAGGTGCAGGGTGATGAGGAGACGATCACGGAGATGATCAAAAGGATCCGCACCTCCAGCTACATCGAAATCACGGATGCAAAATGGACGAAGATTCCGCTGGAATCGGAATTCGGTTTTCATATCCGTTGATCAGGGCTGCCTTTTCTCTTTTTCCGGAATTTCGACGAGAATGATATCGTTGCCGATCTGGCAGATGCGGTCCCATGGGATCACAAAATCCTCGCCGTGGCAGAAAAAGCCGCAGAATTTCACAGGACCCGGAAGAACGAGTCCGGTAAGATGTCCCGTTTTTGGATTGAATTCCACATCAATCGGACAGCCGAGCGTTTTGCAGGTGCAGATATTGATAACTTCTTTCTGGCGGAGATCTACAACGCGCATGCGGTGCTCCTTTTTACAGATTCCTATGGAAAAACATATGCGAAAATGTTGCTGCAGTTGACTTGAATTTCACGGAAAAATGCGTATACTGTAAAAGTAGAAAACTTTCCGAAATACTTATTTAGAAACGAGGACGAAAGATATGAGATGTCCATTTTGTAATCAGGATAATACCCGGGTTGTGGATTCACGCCCGATTGAAGACAGCAATGCGATCCGCCGCCGCCGGATGTGCGATGTCTGCGGCAGACGCTTTACGACATACGAAAAAGTGGAGACGATCCCTTTGATCGTCATCAAAAAAGATATGAACCGCGAGCAGTATGACCGCTCGAAAATCGAGACCGGTATCCTGCGCGCCTGCCACAAACGGCCGGTGTCCGCCGAGAAGATCAACGAGATGGTCAACAAGGTGGAGACGGAGCTTTTCAACGGCGAGGAACGCGAGATTCCAAGCTCTGTGATCGGAGAGAAGGTCATGCATTACTTAAAAGACCTGGATCAGGTGGCGTACGTCCGCTTTGCGTCGATTTACCGTGAGTTCAAGGACGTCAACACGTTCATGGACGAGCTGAAAAAGATGCTCGACAAATAGCGGGAGGCAAAAAAATGGAAGTGTCGAACTATATTAAAATGCGTGATCAGATGCAGGAACGTTTTCTGACATACGATCAGAAGGAGATCGAAGGAAAGTATGGCTTTGCGTTTGATGACGATTATTTCTATGTGCCGTATCTTTTTGAAGAATGGAGAGTGAACCGCCATACCGGCGTTGTGGAGGGATCAAAAGACCATTTTCTTCATGTACATCAGGGCAGTTTCAATGAGACGCTGACGATTTTCGACCTGCTCTGCTGCGGAAAGAAGGAGATTGTGCTCGCCGGCACGTATGCGCGCACCAATTCCTTAAAGGGAACGATCAAAGGCCGCACGATTGCGTCCGGCGTTCACGACAGCCGCGCCGCACGGTATGACGGGCATGTGGAACAGCTGAAAAAAGCATGCGTTTCCCTTGGCGGAAAACCATATTTCCCGGGAGACGCTGCTTTTGTTTTTCATGTCTTTCCGTTTCTGCCGCTCGTCTTCCAGTTCTGGGAGTCCGATGAGGAATTCCCGCCGGTGCTCAAGTTTATGTGGGATGAAAACGTCCTCGATTATCTGCGGTTTGAGACGCTGTATTACGTGATGGGAGATTTCCTGGACGCACTGGATCAAGCCTTCGATGCATGTAAAACAGAAGCCTGATACCTTTTGTGAGACAAAATCTTACGAAAATTTTTCGAATGTTTATAAAAATTTCAGTATACGAATCCCCTGGTTTAATGCTATAATGAGCGAAAGTGAGTAAAAAAAGAGAAGAGAAAGGGGAATGCATATGGCTTTTAGCATGAAAGTAACACCGGAAATAGAGGAACTGACAAACATCTGTCTAGATAACTCCAAAATGGATGTTTCGCTGTATGGGCAATACGATGTAAAACGCGGACTGCGCGATATCAACGGCGTTGGCGTCCTTGCGGGACTGACACAGATTTCAAACGTTGTGTCTTCGGATATCATTGACGGCGTCAAAACGCCGTGTGACGGACGTCTGTACTACCGCGGCATCAACGTGGAAAAACTGACCCAGGGCTTTTTAAGTGAAAACCGTATGGGATTCGAAGAAGTTGCGTATCTGCTCTTATTTGGAAATCTGCCGAATGAAGAGCAGCTCAATCATTTTAAGACAATCTTAAAACAGCAGCAGTCCCTGCCGAAGAACTTTGTGCGTGACGTTGTTATGAAAGCGCCGACCAAGGACATGATGAACACTCTGTCCCGAAGCGTTCTGACCCTGTACGCGTACGACAACCACGCAGATGATACCTCCCTTCCGAATGTGCTTCGCCAGTGCATTAACCTGATTTCTGTTTTCCCGATGCTGTCCGTCTATGGCTATCAGGCGTACAACCATTATATCAAGGGAAAAAGTTTATATATCCACAATCCGTCGAAGAAGCTTTCCACCGCAGAAAACATTCTGCTGATGCTCCGTCCGGATCAGAAATACACCCCGCTGGAGGCGAAGATCCTCGATCTTGCCCT
>OCPW01001668.1_pt1 | contig 11491 bp, 5 predicted proteins | sample 1538761 | NCBI WGS metagenome assembly OCPW01 (sample SAMN04571724, study PRJEB22368) | human gut metagenome | biome: human gut; material: stool | host: Homo sapiens | place: Luxembourg | collected 2012-09-20
CCTATTTCAAGATACCCGTTTCGCGCTCCTCATTGTTGATATTCCGCTGTATCTTACGGTATTCCTTTCCCCGATTGATATTCCAGGCAACACCGATACGAAACAAATTACCTTCCGAATTGTCATAACCACGAACCTGCTTACGGAGCAAGGCATTGACGATTTCTGCTGAATAAGATTTCGGATGAGCCATAAACGGATTATGCATATAGAGCGTAAAATCGAAATCACCTATATGATAACTGGCTGAGGCAGCCAATGAAGGAGGATTATGCCCGATTTTCTCTCCCTCCATAAAGTTCCAACCGTTATCAGCATACAGCATCACAGTCCATTTTCCCCAATATCCCTGTAATGTTCCACCATAATTATAAGCGGTATAACAATGACTGTACTCATCGCCCTTATTGAAAAAACGGTAAATACCTGCGTTCACAGATAATATAAGGTGGTCGGGGATAATGTCAAACCGAGTATCATTCGTAAGATACAACATATTACAATGGGGCTGATTCTCCTGGGTATAAAGAAACTGATCATTTTCCGTGCGGGTGTATTTCGCCAAATTACAATAACGATTGATGCGATAATTCAAGGTAAAATCAGTATTTATCCTTGGTTTACTGAAAGAGAATACCACCCAGTTCTCATATATACTGTTAGGCTTAAGCGAAGGATTACCCACAGTCCATTCCATACTGTTCTTTCGAATACGGGTATCCGAAATCATAGCTATCTGCGAAATATGCTGTGATAATTCACTTCCCAAGCGGATCTGAAACGAAGAAGAAAGGGAATAAGCCAATGTGAGTTTCGGACGACAAAGCCAAAAACTAAAATCCTCATCACCCTGTCGATAAGACTGATTACTCAACCCGAAGCCAGCCACATAAGTTAAACGGGATGTTCCTTCCTTGAATTGTCCCAAACTTCCCTTGATTTGTGCAAAGCCATAAATACCCAATGAACGGATACCATTCTCGCTAACCACATCACCCAAATACTGATTATCCATATATTTCCAGTTCAAGTTGGTTCCTGCAGAAAAAGTAAAGGGTTTCAACCGGTTTTCATAGATAGCCTCGGCTATGAGCGAATAGGTCTTTCCATCTACCTGATATTGATAGGGTTCGCCCTCACCTTCATAATAGGCTCCTTTGGTGTGGATATAAGTACCCAAAACATCTGCCGACAAAGACTGATGCTTACCCAACTGATGATAGAAATACAAATCGAGAGCAGGAGTAAAATCCCTACCCTTGCTGGTTCTGTAAACAGGATACGCAGGCTTTCCAGATTCAGAAAACCACATCTCATTCGATGTATAAGGCTGATTGCTGAAATCCGTGGTAAGCGTTGTCTGGAATACATATAATGCAGAATCAGCCAGATTATACTTCAACTGCAATGTATTATCATAATTTCGAGTTGCCACATTCATGATTTTTCGAGATATCTGATACTCAGAACCATCATGTAGAAGATACTGAGCATCCTCATTATATTCGGATGCCTTATTATCCACATAAGTCTGCTCATATAAAATATTCAATTGGCTCTTGCCCCTATTGACAGATGCATAGACATCGTTCGAACCGAGCTTGGTAGTTAGCGCATTAGTAAGGTTGAAGCCCAAACTGCCACCCGATGAAGCCCTGCGGGTATGAATATCTATCACATATGCAATATTCTTTCCATATCTTACGCCAGGGCTATCGATATAATCTACACTCATAATAGAAGCTACATCCAGCATCTGCACATCATGCATATTGGCGAGAATGCCATTGATGCGAACCTGTACTTCTCCCTTATGATCGGTAGCAGAAATAGAACGGCCTGCCTCATCAACCCTAATATGAGGCAAAGCCAACTTTCCCAAAAGCGAAAAACCAGAAAAAGAACGCTGCTTCTGAATATCGCTTGGGAATATCAACTTGCCATCTTCCTTGTTGACTACTCGTGCCGCCTTCACAACAACCTCTTGCAAGGCTATAGAATCATTCGATACCTTCTGGATCTCCTGGGCACTTATTTCTGCACAAGAGATCAATGCCCACAGCATCACCATAGCTGTTAACAATTTACTTTTCTTCATTGTCATCATATACTTTTTCTAAAACTTGTTTTCTGCTGCAAAGGTATCAAAAAGAGAAGACCGAAGCGAAAAATATGGCTGACATGAGTCTGACATTTATCAATTAACGAATATTATATCTAGTTTTATACCATCTTTCATAGAATTTCTGTACTTTTGCATTTGAATCTTTAAACAGTATATCATTTAAACAGAATAGATAATATGAAACTGAAAGCATATCATTCCATCCTCATCTTTGCCATCCTCGTGATGTCTGCGGCATTCTCCAGCGTAAGCAACTACCGCAAGGCACAGTATGCCATTGTACAAGATATGAACAAAGCTTTGGCTCTGACTCTTCAGGAAAATAAATATCAATGGATTACGCCTGATACCATCCAGAGCTACCGCTCACATCTCAGCATCGACCTGCTGAAGTCGACCAGTAATCTCTGCTATGTGATGGAAGACAGAAGAAGAGGCAAGAACAATTCCCAGCTGGTAAATAGCGCCAACCTGCTCAGCAGCAAACAGATGCTCCTCAACGAGCATTCTATCCAAAGTTATGCCAACTGTTCGATGGCAGATGTTTTGAGTATGAGCAACCAGCGGACATCTTTGACGCTTACCCTCATGGCTATGATTTGGGCAATTGCATCGCTATACTATCATCGCAGAAAACAACCCTGGAATCATGAGGCCGATATGTTCGGCACCATGTGCTATTCTCAAGACGAGGATTTCTTCTACAATCAGGAAAACGGACAAGCCATCAAGTTTACTCCGATGCAGCACCAGCTGATGCAACTCTTCTTCAACAATACGCATCATCAACTCTCCAAACAGGAGATTTGTGATGCTCTTTGGCCCAAGAAACCGGATGCCAGCGAAACGCTCTATACCTTGATTCGCCGTATCAAACCGGTGATTGAGCAGAATAGCAACCTCATAATTGAGTCGGAAAGAGGCAAGTCTTACCGACTGATTATCAGATAAATTCAGAAATGTCAGCCAAATGTCATACTTATTATTTGGCAGTTTCCCATCTTCTTCATACCTTTGCAGCTAAAATATAAAAGTGGCAAAGATATGAAGAAGATTTTTTTGATAGCAGTTGTCTTGCTGATGATGATAAACTTCATCACCAACTATCAACATGAGGTTACGAAAGAGAAGCATACACCGATGGCGGATTTCAAGACCAAGGTAGAGATGGCGCCCATGAAGGAATACAATGATCCGGACTTCGGCTACGTTGTCAAATATCCTTGCTTCTTCCAGCAGGAGGATACTTCGGTATCGGGATACCAGGGCTATGCCCGCTTCTCATTCACTAATCATGCCAACATCATCCTGGAGAGTTACGTTACCCCCAACTATAGCAACACCCTTCAGGCTTGTGCCGATTCTCTAGCCCAGAAGCTTCATTCGGAGAGGACGATGCAGGCATCGAATAAAGCATTCATCCTCTCCGGTCCTGTCTATGAAAACGGAGTAAGAGTAGATGGCTACAGTCATTACGATAAATTCATCAAGAGTGGCAGAATACTCTTCGTCTATTCCCTCACCTATCCCGACAGCTACAAGCCAGCCATGCCCCGACTGTTCAAACTCATAGACGACTGGAAGGTTTTAGGGGCATATTAATCTGCCTTGAAGATATCCTCACGAGCCTCTTGGAATTGTATAAAAACAGCTTTCAAAGAAGATAAAAGCACTTGATTATTTGCATATATCAAATAATAATTGTACATTTGCGGTGTAAATATAAACATCGAAGATTATGTCAATATTCAGTCGCCTCTTTGGAAGGAAGAACAATCTCACCGTAAGCTCTGACATCGTGAAGAAAGATGCCAGAAGCAGGAACATTGCCTTCGTGGATACCGAAGTGGGACTGAAAGACCATAAAATACACGACATCGGAGCATTGCGTTATGACGGAGCCAACTTTCACCAAGCATCGCAGACGGCACTGAACAAGTTCCTGCAAGAAGGAAAGGTTGACTATATCTGCGGTCATAACCTCATTCATCACGATGCCCGCTATCTCCAACTCAACGGCATACTGATAGATACCCTCTATCTCTCCCCACTCCTCTTCCCCAAGCGCCCTTACCATCATCTGGTAAAGGACGACAAACTGATGAGCGAGCAGATGAACAATCCTGTCAACGACTGCGAGAAAGCCAAGGAACTGTTGATGGATGAAATCGCTGCATGGAATCAATTATCAGAAAGGAAGAGGAAAATCTTCACCTTGCTGCTCCAGAATGAAGAGGAATTCAGAGGATTCCTGATGTATGTGGGATCCATCGAAAAGGATGATGCAATCATAGAAGTTTCAGAATTCATTCTTTCTGAATACAAGAATCATATTTGCGCCCATGCCGACATTCCGGCTCTTGCAGCCCAGTCTCCTTGCGGCTTGGCATACGCCTTGGCCCTCATAGGCACAGACGATTACCAATCTGTAACCCCAGGTTGGGTACTCTTCCATTATCCCGAAGTAGAACATATCATCTATATGCTCTGCCATACTCAATGCACCGATGGCTGCGAGTATTGCAACCGCATGCTCGACATTCATCACAACCTGAAACAACTCTTCGGCTATGATGCCTTCCGTACCTATGACGGAGAACCACTGCAGGAACAGGCATCGCAGGCAGCAGTAGATGGCAAGTCATTATTGGCGATATTTCCTACGGGTGGCGGCAAGTCGCTCACCTTCCAGTTGCCAGCCCTGATGGATGGCAGAACCATACATGGACTCACCGTGGTTATCTCGCCTCTGCAATCATTGATGAAAGACCAGGTAGATAACCTCGCAGACCGCGGCTTCACCGATGCCGTAACCATCAACGGTCTCCTCGACCCTATCTCCCGCTCCCTAGCCATCGAACGAGTACAGAGCGGAGATGCCACCTTATTATATATAGCACCAGAGATGTTGCGCTCCAAAACCATCGAGCGCATTCTGATGGCACGGCATGTGGTAAGATTCGTCATTGACGAAGCCCACTGCTTCTCTGCATGGGGACAAGACTTCCGGGTGGATTACCTATATATCGGCAAGTTTATCAAGGAATACCAGGAACGTAAGTTTGGCAAAGATGCTATGGCCCGCAATCATGGTCAAACCCTGATACCCGTATCTTGCTTCACCGCCACTGCAAAACAGAAGGTGGTGCAGGACATCTGCGACTATTTCAAGCATTGGCTGGGCACCGACCTCCAGCTCTTCGCCTCATCAGCCTCACGCACCAACCTGCACTATTCCGTTATCCACGTAGATAGTGACGGCAACAAATACAATCTCCTGCGCTCACTGGTAGAGCAGGCAGATTGCCCTACCATCATCTACGTATCCCGCACCAAGCGAACCCGGGAACTCGCCCAGAAGCTGACACGTGACGGCATATCCGCCCTGCCCTATAATGGCAAGATGGATGCCGATGAGAAGATACACAATCAGGATGCCTTCATGAGCGATAAGGTAAGAATCATTGTTGCCACCTCCGCCTTCGGCATGGGAGTAGATAAGAGCGATGTGGGGCTGGTTATCCACTACGACATCTCCGACTCTCTGGAGAACTATGTACAAGAGGCTGGACGTGCAGGAAGAGATCCACACCTCAATGCCAAATGCTATGTACTCTATAGCGACGAGGACTTGGACAAGCACTTCATCCTGCTCAACCAAACCAAGCTGAGCATCAGCGAGATACAACAGGTATGGAAAGCCGTTAAGGATTTTACCAAGCAGCGTCCACATGTAAGTTGTTCAGCACTGGAGATAGCCCGCCAAGCCGGTTGGGATGACTCGGTATCCGACATAGAAACCCGTGTCCGCACCGCCCTTTCTGCTCTAGAACAGAGCGGATACATAGAGCGTGGCAACAACATTCCGCACGTCTATGCCACAGGTATCACCGTCAAGAACATGGACGAGGCAAGACTGCGCCTCACCGAATCACCCCTGTTCTCGGAAGATGAGATGCAGAATGCCATCCGCATCATCAAGTCGCTCATCACCCAGAAGCATATAGCCAAGGCACAGGATAGCGAGGCTGAATCCCGCATCGATTACCTCGCCGACATCCTAGGACTCAGCAAGCGAGACGTCATCTCCTCCGTTGACCGAATGCGACAGGAAGGCATCCTTGCCGATACCCGTGACATCTCAGCCTATCTGCAAGACATCAGCGACAAGCAACGCAAGCCTCAGCAGATGCTGGAGAACTTCGCCAAACTGGAAAGATACATCCTGGAACATATCCCGGATGAATCGCTGCACATCACATACAAACAACTCAATGACAATGCCGTACATGACGGTATCAACACTTCTACAGAAAAGAAAATCCGCACACTGCTATACTTCCTGGCAGTGAAGGGATATGCGCACAAGAAGGAAGACGGCATCCGCAATCTTATCGTAACAAGAGACAAGGACATAGAGACCATCATCAAGCGATTCGAAAGACGAATTGAGGTTTGCCGATTCATTATCGAAAGACTATACAGCCTGGCTGAAGAAAACAGTAAAACCATAACAGAAGAGAGCAACGACAGCTCTTCTGTAGAAAAGAATCCTTCCGAAGAAAAAGCTTTAGGAAAAGCCTCTGGCTCTAGAGAGAATTCAAAAGAGAAGCCTCTTCAATTCTCGGTAGTTGAACTTCTGAACGATCTGAAATCCAGCAACCAGTCACTCTTCTCCGACTTCTCTTCCCTGCAGTTGGAAGACGTAGAGGAAGCCTTGCTCTATCTCTCCAAGATAGGAGCCATGAAGCTGGAAGGAGGATTCCTGGTGCTTTACAATGCGATGGCAATTAAACGCATCAAGGAACCTCGCCTCCACTATAAGCAGGAGGATTACCGCATGCTCAATGAATTCTACAAGCAGAAGATTCAGCAGATTCACATCGTGGGCGAATATGCCAACCTGATGGTAAGGGATTATGACGCCGCCCTGCAATATGTGCAGGATTATTTCCAGATGGACTACCACCGCTTCATCTTAAAGTACTTCAAGGGCAACCGGGAGACTGAGATAGAGCGCAACGTAACACCTTCGAAGTATAAGCAACTCTTCGGAATGCTCTCCAAGAGACAGAAGGAAATCATCGACGACCACGAGTCTCGCTGCATCGTAGTCGCTGCCGGTCCTGGCAGCGGCAAGACACGTGTACTCGTACATAAGCTTGCCTCTCTCCTGCTACTGGAAGATGTAAAGCACGAACAACTCCTGATGCTCACTTTCTCTCGTGCAGCCGCTACCGAGTTCAAGCAGCGCCTGATGCAACTCATAGGCAATGCCGCCCATTTCGTAGAGATCAAGACCTTCCATTCCTACTGCTTCGACCTGCTGGGCAGAGTTGGCAATCTGGATGAGGCTGGAGATGTGGTTAAGCAAGCCGCCGAAATGATCAACAATGGAGAAGTGGAGCCCAATCGCATCAGCAAGACCGTGCTCGTTATTGACGAAGCGCAAGACATGAGCAAGGATGACTATGCCCTTGTCTCTGCTCTGATGAAAGCCAACGAAGAGATGAGGGTGATTGCCGTAGGAGATGATGACCAGAACATCTATGAGTTTAGAGGTTCCAACTCGCGGTATCTCTATGAATTGACCCAGACAGAACACAGCCGTTTCATAGAGATGACGGAGAATTACCGCAGCCTTCGCCATATCGTGGATGCTGCCAACGATTTCGCCCGCAACATCCGTCAGCGAATCAAATCTACCCCTATCATCTCCATGAGTCAAGAAGATGGAGAAGTAAGAATCGTGAAGCATCCATACGAGATTCAGGAGAAAAAGGTTTATATGTATCAGCCTATCCTAGAAGATGTTACGCGATTACTGGGAAGTAACGCTTCAAAAGAAGCCGATGCATCTTCCCGCAAGAAGAACGAAACCATCAGTATCCTTACGCAGACCAATGAGGAGGCTGTCATCATGCTGGCTTTTCTTCACTGTCATGGCATCAAGGCCAAGCTGGTACAATCAATGGACGGCTTGCGCTTCTGGAATCTGGCAGAGGTAAGATACTTCTTGAAGAAGATAGACCAAGGTATCAAGGAGACGAAATCCCCTATCATCCCTGATGATATTTGGGAAGCAGCCAAGCAGCAAACATTCCAAAAGTATGCCAGCAGCCAGGCTTTGCCATATCTGCGCCGCAGCCTTCAGATATTTGAACAGACCAATCGTGCCAAGTACTACAGCGACCTGAGGGAGTTCGTGTTCGAATCTTCAGTAGAAGATTTCTGTGACATCTCGAAATCAGACATTGTGGTCAGCACCATCCACAAGGCAAAAGGTCATGAGTTCGATCATGTACTGATGCTCATTACCCATCCCGAGCATCCTACCGATGACATACTGCGCCGATACTATGTGGGTATGACCCGTGCCAAGCGTACACTAACCATCCACACCAACGGCAATCTCTTCGACAGCCTGAAAAGTGCCCAGCATCTCTATGATGCCCAAGCCTACGATGAGCCCAACGAAATAGTGCTTCAGCTCTCACACAAGGATGTAAACCTAGGCTTCTCCAAGCCTCACAAGGATGCAATCCTTTGCCTGAGAAGCGGTATGCCGCTAACCTACCACGACCATTGCCTCTGTCTCCCATCAACAGGCAGAGACATAGCCCAGCTCTCCATCAAGATGAAAGAGAAACTAGGCAAATGGGAGTTGAAAGGTTACAAGGTAACTGCTGCCCGAATCCGCTTCATCGTGGCATGGAAGTCAAAGGATGCACCGAGGGATGAGAAGGAATCCGCCATCGTGCTCGCTGATTTGGTGATGGAAAAATAAGGTAAATTCATCAAAAATCTATCACAAAACGCTATTTATCCTTTCTTTTTATACACAAAAGTGTAATTCTTAAGCCGCACTCTTGAGAAATACACTTTTGTGTCAAAGGCTTTTTCCTTAAAAGCTATACTTTTGCAGCAGAAAATAAAAGAATCAAGCAAAACTGTAGCAATATGAAGGAAAAAGTAATTTTTACCACAGTGTTGTGCCTCTCGGCTATGACTCCGATGATGGCGCAGAATATCACCGGCAAAGTGATGAATACCAAGGGAGAACCTTTGGCGTTTGCCAATGTAGTATTATTGAATAGAACAGACTCGGCTTTCGTCAAGGGCGCAGTGAGTGGAGAGGATGGCAGCTTTGTCATCGACTCTTCCTGCAACGGTGGAATCATCAAGGTGACATCCGTAGGCTATAAGACAATCTGCAAGGATTGCACAGGCGAGAATGTGGGCATCATCAAGATGGAAGAAGACAGCAAGATGCTCGGCGAAGTAGTCGTAAAATCATCCCTGCCTAAGACTATCCTGAAGAATGGCGGAATGACGACAACCGTTGTCGGATCCGTACTTGAGAAGGCAGGTACCATGGAGAACCTGCTCGACCGCATCCCTAACGTATCTGCCCAGAATGGCAGCATCAAGGTCTTCGGTCGCGGTGAGCCTGTTATCTACATCAATGGACGACAGATGAGAGACAAGAGCGAGCTGGACCGTTTGCATTCCGACAACATCAAGTCGGTGGAAGTCATCAGTAATCCTGGTGCTCGTTACGCAGCCAGCACCAAGGCGGTCATCCGTATCACTACGAAGAAGATACAGGGTGAAGGATTCGGATTCGATGCGAAGACTACTGGTGAATATGATGAAAAGAAAAACTTCGGCGGGTTTAGCCAATTGAATATGAGCTATCGCAAGAATGGCTTAGAGCTGGGCGCATACGCCTTTGGAGCAAGACAATACCAGCCAGACAATAAAGACTTACAGCAGAAGACTTATCTTGACAAGACTTGGAACCAGAAAAGTGAGATAAGACAAGTAGGTATTATCGAAGCCATGAACTTTCGCTTGGATGCCAGCTACCAGTTGGATGCCAACAACTCTATAGGTGCCAACTTTGGTTTTCTTAGAAATCCTAAGCAAACATGGAACGGCGATATGAGTTCTTCTATATTGCAAGACGAAGAATTGTCTGAAAATTCTGATAGTCATGCTGATTTCTTTTGGCAGAAGAATAATCTTTCAAGCAATATTTACTATGTAGGAAAGATTGGTAAGCTCAGCATCGATTTCAATACAGATTGGCTATGGTCGAAGGAATACCAGAACGATGTTACCAAAGAGCAATACCAGGAAGTGGGGATGAATGCACAAAGCCAAACGGCTCATAGCTTGACTAACAAGGACTATCATCTGCTCGCTTCCAAACTGGTGCTTTCTTACCCATTATTAGGAGGTAATTTGTCTTTGGGTGGTGAATATTCCAATACCCATCGTACCTCAAAGTATCAAGTGGTGCCAACTAACTTGGTATCGGATGACAACAGCCGTATTACAGAAAGTATGACATCTTCATTCTTGACCTATTCAAGAGATTTCGGTAATCTGAGTTTGGAGGCAGGTATGAGATACGAGTACATCGACTTCAATTACTATGAATATGGCAAGTATGTGCCTGGGCAAAGCAAGTCGTACGGCAATTGGTTCCCATCGCTTAGCTTATCGATGCCTGTAGGCAAGGTACAGATGCAATTGAGCTATGCAGCCGACATTAATCGTCCTTCCTATCATAATTTGCGCAGTGGCATTCAGTATGACAACCGATACACGTATGAAACGGGAAATCCATTTCTGGTATCTCAGATAAGTAGAAATCTCAACTACGAGTTGGCTTACAAATGGTTGACATTCGACATGACCTACAGTCATACTTCACATCCAATTATGTCAACAGTGGAGACTTATAAGGATAATCCAGCAATAGGCTTGATGAAGCCTGTGAATGGGAATTCGTATAATGACGTAGAGGCATCCATCAACTTGCGCCCTTCGTTTGGCATCTGGTATCCTTCGTTTACCGCATCCGTTGACAAGCAATGGTTTGATATGGAGACGCACGATGGGAAATCGCTCAATAAGCCAATGGCTTCATTCCGTTTTGACAATACCCTCAACACCAAGCTGGGAATGTTTACGTGGATGATGTCGTATATTACAAAAGGCCATGAGGAGAACCAGTATCTATACAAGCCTATGTTTTGTACGAATGTTTCCGTATATAAGGCTTTCTTGAAAAACCGTTTGTCGTTTCAGCTCTTCATCTATGATTTGTTTGGAACAAACAATAGCCACATGATTGCTCATTTCGGCAAAATGAAGGAAACGGTTTATGATGGATTGTCAACAAGCAAAGTTTCGCTTACTGTACGGTATAAGTTCAACACTACAAGAAGCAAATATAAGGGTACGGGTGCTGGAGAAAGCCAGAAGAACAGAATGTAATCTGTCTATCTGCTGAATCCAGCAATGGTGTAATGACAATAAATCTCTCTATAAATGAACAACCCAATAAAATTGTTG
>OCPW01001674.1_pt1 | contig 11452 bp, 10 predicted proteins | sample 1538761 | NCBI WGS metagenome assembly OCPW01 (sample SAMN04571724, study PRJEB22368) | human gut metagenome | biome: human gut; material: stool | host: Homo sapiens | place: Luxembourg | collected 2012-09-20
TACTGTGTCTGAGCTTCTGTCAGGATAGATACTGGAGGCAGTACGCCGAATGCATCTGCGGACAGGAAGATTACATTTTTTGCAGCCGGTGCAGAAGAGATCGGGCGAACGATGTTCTGGATATGGTCGATCGGGTAAGATACACGAGTATTTTCTGTTACGCTCTTGTCAGCGAAGTCGATCTTGCCGTTTTCGTCCAGAGTAACGTTCTCAAGCAGAGCGTTACGTTTGATTGCATTGTAGATATCCGGTTCGGATTCTTTGTCCAGGTTGATAACTTTTGCATAGCATCCACCTTCGAAGTTGAATACGCCGTTGTCATCCCAGCCGTGCTCGTCATCACCGATCAGCAGACGTTTCGGGTCTGTAGAAAGAGTTGTTTTACCTGTTCCGGACAGACCGAAGAAGATTGCTGTGTTTTCACCGTTCATGTCAGTGTTTGCGGAGCAGTGCATGGAAGCCATGCCTTTCAGCGGCAGGAAGTAGTTCATCATAGAGAACATACCTTTTTTCATTTCTCCGCCGTACCATGTATTTACGATAACCTGTTCTTTGCTTGTGATGTTGAACATAACAGCTGTTTCAGAGTTCAGACCCAGCTCTTTGTAGTTCTCAACTTTTGCTTTGGAAGCGTTGTATACAACGAAATCCGGCTCGAAGTTTTCCAGTTCTTCAGCAGTCGGTTTGATGAACATGTTTGTTACAAAGTGAGCCTGCCAAGCAACCTCAACGATGAAACGGATTGCCATACGGGTGTCTTTGTTGGCACCGCAGAAAGCATCTACTACGAACAGTCTCTTGTTAGACAGTTCTTTGATAGCCAGTGCTTTTACAGCATCCCATGCTTCCTGAGTAGCCGGATGGTTGTCGTTTTTATATTCATCTGTTGTCCACCATACAGTGTCTTTGGAATTCTCATCTTTTACGATAAATTTGTCTTTCGGAGAACGACCTGTATAGATACCAGTCATAACGTTGACAGCACCCAGTTCACTTTCCTGGCCTTTTTCAAAGCCTTCCAGAGTAGGTTTTGTCTCTTCTTCGAACAACATCTCATAAGATGGATTGTACACGATCTCAGTAGTTCCAGTGATGCCATACTTGCTTAAATCAATTTTTGCCATCTGATTAACCTCTTTTCTTTTATACTTAAAGTTAAAGAAATGATGCCCACTTCTCTATCATCATTATACATATTTACCCGGCAAAATCAATAAAAACTTTCTGAACTTTTTGCTGAAAATGTATGAAATCTGCTGTTTCTGAATGAGTTTGAACGAATAACAGCAAAAAAAGCGGGGAAAAAACGCCAGATCATGCACGAGAGTTGCTCAGTTTTGAACGTTTAGTCAGGCGAACATATAAATAGAATATTTTTTTCATGTGAAAATTATATAATGATGCCAGGGTCAAAAGGTCTAAATGTCATTCCTGCCTGTGCGGGAGTGATTATGTGGCTCAATTTGTGGTAATTGTGTCTTGCACAGTTTGAGAAAGTACTTTAAACTTAGCAGATGTAAAAATGAATATTAGGAGGTAAAACAAATGGCACTGAATAATATAGGAAATATGATGAAGATTATGAATGCATGGAATATATTTAAAAGAAACCACCCGAAATTCCCGGCATTCTGCAATGCAGTTTCCAAACGGGCTTTAAAGGAGGGCAGCATCATGGCGATCACGGTTACCACACCGGATGGCGAAAAGATTGAGACGAATCTGAGAATAAAGGCAGAGGATCTGGAGCTTTTGAAGGAACTGACCAACTGACAGAGTGCGAAAGAGGATTGTGAATGTCCGCTTTGCATCAAAGACTGAGATTGCTCAGGGTTTCTGAAAAAGGAGTGAAAATAAAATATGAATGATATAAAGCGGCTGGCAGGATATATCGGGTCATATAAAAAAGATATGATGCTTGGTGCTTTGATGGTAATGATCGAGACAGCGTTTGAGCTTGTCATTCCGATCATGATCGCAGATCTGATCGATGTCGGGGTGGCAAATCACGATCTTGCCTACATTTATTCCAAGGGCTTTCAAATGGGGATCTGTGCACTTCTGGCTCTGGTGACGGGGCTTCTGTATGCACGGTTTGCAGCGAGGGCTTCTTATGGATGGGGAGCGAAGATCAGGGAGGTAGAATATGCAAAAGTGATGCAGTATTCTTTCTCAAATCTGGATCATTTTGATACCTCGTCTCTGATCACGCGAATGACCACGGATGTCACGGTTCTGCAGAATCTGATCAATTCCGGCTTCCGTCCGGTGACGAGAGGTCCGTCGCTTCTGATCCTCGGCATCGGTCTTTCTTTCTGGATGAATCCGAAACTTGCCATTGTTTTTCTGGTGTGTACGCCGGTTCTTGGCATTGTTTTATTTTTGATCGTCCGGAAAGTGGCTCCTATGTATACAAAGCTTCAGACAATCGTTGACCGTCTGAACCATGTTGTGCAGGAGGGTGTGACAGCGATCCGTGCGGTCAAGGCGTTTGTCCGCGGAGAGTACGAAGAAGAAAAATTTGATGCAGTAAATACAGATCTGAGTGTTTCAAGTGAACAGACTTTTCACTATGCGGTTCTGAATCTTCCGGCATTTCAGGTTGTCATGTACAGTGCGATTGTACTGATCATGTGGTTTGGCGGAAATATGATCTTAAGCGGTAGTCTTAAGGTTGGTGATCTGACCGGATTTTTAAGTTATGTCATGCAGGTTGTCAACGCTCTGATGATGATCGCAAATGTTTTTCTGCTGCTGACGAGATCTCTTGCCAGTGCACATCGTATCGCAGAAGTGCTGGATGAGAGGATTGTTCTGAAGTCTCCGGAAAACGGGGTACAGAAGGTCAAAGATGGAAGCGTGGATTTTGAACAGGTATCTTTTAAATATCACAAAGATGCGAAAGCGTATGCACTGTCAGATGTTGATCTGCACATCAAGGCCGGGCAGACGATCGGTGTGGTCGGTGGAACCGGAGCCGCCAAAACGACGCTCGTGCAGCTGATCCCGAGGCTTTATGATGCGACCTGCGGCACGGTGAGAGTTGGCGGTGTGGATGTAAAAGCATATGATCTTCATGCACTGCGGGCGGCAGTCGGAATTATTCTGCAGAAAAATGAGCTTTTTTCCGGAACGATACGTGATAACCTGAAATGGGGCGATCCGGATGCAGATGACGAAAAAATCTGGCATGCATGCCGTGTGGCATGTGCGGATGAGTTCCTGGAGCGTTTTCCGGACGGACTGGACACCATGCTTGTGCAGGGAGGAAATAACCTGTCCGGCGGGCAGAAACAGAGACTCTGTATCGCAAGAGCACTTCTTGCCAATGCGAAGATCCTGATCTTTGATGATTCTACCAGTGCAGTCGATACGGCGACGGAAAAGAAGATCCGCAAAGAGCTGGAAAAACTTGGCGATGTGACAAAAATCATCATTGCACAGAGAATTTCTTCTGTGATCCATACGGATCGGATCTTGATCCTGGATGACGGTAAGATCCATAATATCGGAACGCATGAACAGCTTCTTAAGGAGGATGCAATTTATCAGGAAATTTATGCTTCTCAGATGAAAGGAGGAAACAGCGATGGCATCGAAAACGAAGAATGTTAAACGGCCGGAAAATATGCAGCACACACTGCGGATTTTTGTTTCTTATCTTGGACGGCATAAATTTATGCTTCTGATCGTCAGTATTCTGGTAACGGTAAGTGCCCTTGCAAACCTTCTTGGAACTTACATGATACGCCCGGTTGTCAATAATCTTGCAAACGGGGATCTGCATTCACTTGCCATCGGAGTGCTTGTGGCAGCCGGCATTTTTGCCATCGGAGCACTGGCAGCCTTGGGCTATTCTCAGACGATGGTAAAAGCTGCCCAGCAGGTTGTTTTTGATATTCGAAGAGATTTGTTTGCACATATGCAGACACTGCCGCTTCGCTTTTTTGACCAGAAGCGACACGGCGATATCATGAGTCTGTTCACAAACGATATTGATACGATCGCAGATGCTCTCAATAACAGTTTTGCGATGGCAATCCAGAGTTTTATCCAGATGATCGGAACCCTTGTGATCCTGTATATCCTGAACTGGAAACTGTCGCTGATCGTGACGGTCTGCTATGGTATCATGTTCTGGTATATGAAATTCAGCGGAGCAAAAAGTAAGGTTTTTTATGCGAAACAGCAGCAGAGCCTTGGTGAGCTGGACGGCTATATTGAAGAAATGGTCAGCGGTCAGAAAGTAGTCAAAGTCTTTAATCATGAACAGGCAAGTCTTCAGGAATTTCTGGAGAAAAATGAAAAACTGCGAAAAGAAGGAACCGGTGCACAGTCTTATGCGGCAACGATGGTTCCGGTAGTCGTAAGTATATCTTATATTAATTATGCAATCGTGGCAGTTCTCGGAGGAATTCTGGCGATGCGTGGGATGGCGGATGTCGGAAGTCTTGCAAGTTATCTGGTGTTTGTGCGTCAGGCGGCACTCCCGATCAATCAGTTTACACAGCAGAGCAATTTCCTGCTCTCCGCACTTGCCGGAGCAGAGCGGGTGTTTGATGTGATGAATCTGGAGCCGGAAGTGGACGAAGGGGATGTGACGCTTGTCAATGTCAGAAAAGAAAACGGCATCCTGAAAGAATGTCAGGAAAAGACTGGAAAATGGGCATGGCGTTCAAAAGATGGAGAACTGACGATGCTTCGCGGTGATGTCCGTTTTGAAAATGTTGATTTTGGTTATACGAAAGAGCATATGATTCTGAAGAATATCAGCCTGTATGCAAAACCGGGACAGAAAATTGCTTTTGTCGGATCGACCGGAGCCGGAAAAACCACGATCACCAACCTGATCAACCGCTTTTATGATGTGCAGGGAGGAACGGTGGTTTACGATGGAATTGATGTGCGAAAGATAAAGAAAGATGCACTGCGACACTCTCTTGGCATCGTGCTTCAGGATACGCATCTGTTTACCGGAACCGTAGCGGATAACATCCGCTTTGGAAAACTGGATGCAACGCAGGAAGAGATCGAGAGGGCGGCACGCATTGCAAATGCACACTCTTTTATCAGACGACTGCCAGATGGTTACGATACCATGGTGACGGCAGATGGGGCAAATCTTTCCCAGGGACAGCGGCAGCTTCTGGCGATCGCAAGGGCAGCAGTAGCCGATCCGCCGGTTCTGATTCTTGATGAGGCGACATCCTCTGTTGATACACGAACCGAAGAACTGATCGAAAAAGGCATGGATCAGCTGATGGAAGGAAGGACCGTGTTTGTTATCGCACATCGATTAAGTACCGTGCGAAATGCCAATGCGATCATGGTACTGGAGCAGGGGAAGATCGTCGAGAGAGGGGATCATGCAGAACTGTTGGAACAGAAAGGGAAATATTATCAGCTTTATCATGGAATGTTTGAGCTGAGCTGAGCTTTTTGCAATGTGCAAAATGAATGTAGTAAAAAATAGTCTGTAAAATAGCCACGCCATGATGATTCGAAAACAATCTCCTGACACGCTTCGTTTCCTGTTCGGTTCGCTCGTGTGTTAGCCGCCCTTCGCCTAAACTCGCCTCTTCGAGGCTCAGACAGCGGCTCTCTGGGGCGGCAACATCGCAAACCTCACGACGGAAGCCTTGCTACCGTCAGAGCGATTTGTTTTCGAATTCATCATGGCTGTATTATTTTATGCACATGCATTATTGTTCTTTCTTAGACAGTATCCTAATAACACTCTCGGCATTTCAATTCCTTACACCCGCCAGGAAACCACCGACAACTTCTTATCTGCCGTTCTGAAAATATATCTGCTCTTCTTTTATCGGGGAATAGCGAATCAGTTCTTTTGCTTCCAGATTTTCTTTATGCATATCAACGGCACTGATCTGATGATTATCATACGTCGTGTAATAATAAATCCCTTTATCGGCATTGCAGCAGGAGGTGTAGATCGTGATTTCATATTTTCCTTCGGCAACTTCGCAGCAGCCTCTGCTCTGTTCCACGGAACCTAAAATATGGAAAAACTGGCTTACACTGGAAGCTTCGCTTTCATCAGAAATAGCGTGCATTTTGGTGAATGCCACGCGGATGAAACGTGACTGAGAGGAGAGGTCTCCCGGAAGTCCGAGTGCCCCCATGCCGCGGCTGTAAGTGTTCAGGTTTAATTTATCGGAGAAATGATTCTCCGGTGATTTGGCGGAAAGCTGCATATAATTGTTGAGCTGAAACAGCTGCATGTCAAACGGTGGATTGTTGGTCAGTACACCGACCGGATTGTCATAAATTTTCATGCCATCTGCAACACATTCTACGGTGATGCTTTCGCTGCGGTCAGCGATCAGCCAGTGAAGGCTGGATGATGGAAACTGGTCGCTGAACGGTGTGTCACATAAATTCATGTGGCCAAGAAAGCTCCTTACTTCTTTTACGGTGGCACACTGTCCTAAAATCCATGGAATAAATTCAAAAGATGCGATATTTTCTTCTGAATCAGAAAGCGGCTGGTAATGAGCATTTCCGACAAAATTCAGTCCTGCCATGCCAAGTCCTTTTTCGTTGATGGCATCGTAATAGAGCGGATAATTGTCGGCACAGCACGCCATGCCAATCAGTGCATAGTGATTTTCCAGTGTTTTTGTGTGGCGGAAAACGAAAGGATAGTTTCGTGGTGTAATGATGATCTCATCACCATAGGAAAATTCATAGTCTAAAGTACGTCCGAAATAAAAATCTTTTGTTTTATAAGTTGCTGCGGTACACATATTCAATTCCTCCAATATAGTTGGGGACTTTTGCCCCAATATGATACATTTTGATGTGTGAAAAATTCAGAGCATCTCATTTTTTAAAACAAATTCGTTTTTGTGAAAATCTAAGATCCCTTCTTTTTTCATACGGGAAAGTTCTTTTGACAGGGCACTGCGATCCAGATTCAGGTAGTCTGCCATTTGCTGCCGGTCGAACGGAATCTGAAAACGATGGTTGCCGTGTTTCCGGGACTGTGCGGACAGATAGGTCAGCAGTCGGCTGCGAACTGTTTTTGAAGAAGTGCAGAAAATCCGTTCTGAGAGCATCAAATTTTTGCGGCTGCACATTGCAAGAAGGCTGCGTTGTATTTTCGAATACCAGGAAGAAGTGCAGTTTTTTTCCTGTAAAACTTTCAGATTCAAAAAAAGAATTTCGCAGTTGCTGGCGGCAACGGCATCTACCATCATCGGTTCCCGGCACAGGGCATAGGTTTCTGCAAAAATATGTCCTTCATTCATATTTCCCAGAATGCTCTTATTTCCCCAGAAATCAATGTTTTCTACATTTACGCTTCCGGATAAAACAATGCCGATTTCAGAAACAGTGGAACCGGTAGAAAATATAATATCATTCTTTTTGTAAGAAGCCGTCCGCAGACAGCCGGAAGTCTTCATTTGTTCCAGTTCCTGATCGGAAAGGCTCTGAAACAGAGGCAGTTCTAAAAAGTTCATAAAGTCTCCTGTCAGGTAAAAACAACAGTATGCGGAAAAATAGTACTGTTGATATTTAACGGTATTTTGATTGTGATTCAGTGGTTATAACCACCGATTTTTCTCAGATGTTATGTTAGGATCAGGTCAAAGTCAGGCAGAGATTTTAGACCGGAAAAAATGGTTTGACAGAAAATCTGCTGGCTTTGTTCAGCATCATACTACACGGAAAACAGAAAATCAAGGGGCACGGTGAAGGTATGGACAGTGATTGAAAAAAATTGCTGTCTGCCCGGCAGTGAAAAAAAGATTTCAGGTGTGATTATTAGGAGGAATATAGATAAATGATAAGAAAAATTATTGAGATAAACGAAGAAAAATGCAATGGATGTGGTTTATGTGCGAAAGCCTGTCATGAAAATGCGATTGGTATGGTAAATGGAAAGGCAAAATTATTGCGGGATGATTATTGTGACGGACTGGGAGACTGTCTGCCGACCTGCCCAACCGGAGCGATCACGTTTGTTGAGCGGGAAGCAGCGGCATATGACGAAGCAGCTGTGGAAGCAAATAAGAGAAAAAAGAACAGGCAGTGGCCGATCCAGATTCAGCTTACGCCGGTCAATGCCCCTTATTTTGACGGGGCAGATCTTTTAATCGCAGCAGACTGTACTGCGTTTGCATACGCAAATTTTGCAAAAGAGATCCAGAAGGGAAAAATCACGCTGATCGGATGTCCGAAACTGGATCCGGTTGATTACAGTGAGAAACTTACGGCAATCCTGGAACAGAATGATGTGAAAAGTGTGACAATCATAAGGATGGAAGTGCCATGCTGCGGCGGAATTCAAAATGCAGCTGTGACAGCAATGAAAAAAAGTGGTAAGTTTATACCATGGCAGGTGCTTACAGTGTCGGTAGAGGGAGAAGTTTTATGAAAAGAGCAGTTTAAAATGTGACTGGTCGTTGTGTTCTAGGCATCGTCTTCATCGTGAGATTTGCTGCCGATTACACCGGCAACCACAGCAACTACGCAGGAAACGATCACAGCCGCAAGGACGGCGATAGAGATAATAGCAATGATCATATAAATTCCACCTTTCTTTTCGGTTTGAGAATGGTAATGCCAGAGATAAAGTACCTGATCGTCTTTTGACCCTGTCATCAGTGGAATTATTATAGCACAAAATCAGAAAAAAAACAGTGAAAACTTTACAGGAAAGAAAGAGAAGTGCTATAATGAGCAAAAATGACAATGGGATAAAAAGTTTTATCCAGGAATGATGGGAGGATTTAAAAATGCAGTTAGAAGCATTAAGAAAAGACATGGTAGCAGCTATGAAGGCAAAAGATAAAGAACGCAAGGAAGCAATTTCTTCTCTGGTTTCTGCAGTAAAAAAAGCAGCGATCGATGCCGGATGCAGAGATGATATTCCGGAAAGCATGGTTGATCAGGTAATTCTGAAAGAGCTGAAAACAGTAAAAGAACAGATTGATACCTGTCCGGACTCCCGGCAGGATCTTAAAGCAGAATATCAGTTCCGTTACGATGTAATCAAAGAATATGCACCGGCTCAGATGAGTGCAGAAGAGGTTAAAGCTTATATTCAGGAAAAATTTGCCGAGGTCGTTGCTACAAAAAATAAAGGCATGATCATGAAAAATGTAATGGCAGATATGAAAGGAAAAGCAGACGGAAAAGTCATCAACCAGGTGGTTGCAGAACTCTGCAAATAATCATTCATGGAAAAAAACAAAACAAAAAAAGCAGCAGTCTGTCCGGTGGCGAAAAAATGCGGCGGCTGTGAATTTCAGGGAATGTCTTATGCAGAACAGCTCAGGCACAAAGAAAAACGTGTGCGGATCCTTCTGGATTCTTTTGGAAAAGTACATCCGATCATCGGAATGAAAGATCCGTATCATTACCGCAATAAAGTGCATGCTGTGTTTGACCGTGACCGCAGAGGCAATGCGATTTCCGGTGTTTACCAGAAAGGCACACACAAGGTTGTTCCGGTGGACTCCTGCATGATCGAGGATCAGAAAGCAGATGAGATCATCGTCACGATCCGAGGACTTCTGAAATCTTTTAAAATCAAAACGTACGATGAAGATACACAGTATGGGCTTTTGCGTCATGTGCTGATCCGGCACGGATTTTCTACCGGAGAGATCATGGTCGTGCTCGTCACGGCATCGCCGGTATTTCCATCCAAGAACAATTTTGTCAAAGCACTGCGAAAAGTTCATCCGGAGATTACGACGGTCGTTCAGAATATCAACGACCGGGGAACCAGCATGGTACTTGGAACACGAGACGTCGTTCTCTATGGAAAAGGATTTATCGAAGATAAACTCTGTGGCTGCACGTTCCGCATTTCTGCACAGTCGTTCTATCAGGTCAATCCGGTACAGACGGAGATCCTCTATCAGAAAGCAATCGAAGCGGCGGGGCTGACCGGAAAAGAAACCGTGCTCGATGCGTACTGTGGGATCGGCACGATCGGTCTGATCGCAGCATCAAAGGCAAAACAGGTGACCGGCGTAGAACTTAATAAAGAAGCTGTCCGTGATGCCATTAAAAATGCAAAGCGAAATCAGACAAAAAATATCACTTTCTACTGCGAAGATGCCGGAGAATTTATGCTGAAAATGGCTGCAGAAGATCAGCAGCTGGATGTTGTTTTCATGGATCCGCCGCGCAGTGGCAGCAGTGAAGTATTTCTGGATTGCCTTGCAAAACTGGCACCGAAAAAGGTGGTTTATGTTTCCTGTAATCCGGAAACGCTGGCAAGAGATCTTCGCATTTTAAAGAAAAAAGGCTATCAGATGCAGGAGGCCTGGCCGGTTGATATGTTTCCGTTTTGTGATCACGTTGAGACGGTTGTTCTTTTGTCCCAACAGAAGCCAGATGACACGATAGAGATCGACTTAGACCTGGATGAGCTGGATGCCACCAGTGCCGAGTTGAAAGCAACCTATCAGGAAATCAAAGATTATGTGCTGAAAGAATTTGGCTTGAAGGTTTCAAATTTATATATTTCTCAGGTAAAACGCAAATGTGGAATTGAAGTGGGAGAAAACTATAATCTTCCAAAATCAGAAAATGCAAGAGTTCCACAATGCCCGAAAGAGAAAGAAGATGCTATCAAGGCTGCCCTGAAATATTTTGCGATGATCTAAGGACATCGCTGATTTCAAGGAGGAATAACACATGAAAAGCACATTTGAAAAAATGGGTGGAACCTACACACTTGGCGCAGACGGAATTTACTATCCGAATCTTGTCAGTACAGATGAAGAACCGCATTATGGGAAATATGGAATGATGCGGAAAACATATCTGAAAGAGCATCGTCCGGCAATGTATTCACTGTATATGTTGGAAGACAGACTGGTGGAACATCTGAATCTTGTGGACGATGAAGCACAGGAGAGAATGAATATTTTGGTACGTCAGATGTTGGAAAAGCAAGGCATTACGGAAGAAATGAAAGTTCGTGATCAGATGGAATGGGTCAGGGCTGTAAATAATATCCGAAATGTAGCAGAAGAGATTGTGTTGAAAGAATTGATTTACAGGTAAACAAAGAGCTGAACAGGTAGGACGAAAAATCCTATTTGTTCAGCTTTTGTATTTATAAGGGGTCAAAGAAGAAGCATATTACAATTCTATAGCAAGTGATCTTTTCTAAGTTTCTGAAGGCTGTTTTTTTCCGTCTTGGTCATAAGTTGCCGATTTAATTATTCCATAGTATGGCTTAAAAAATATCCGAATATAACTTTATAGAAATAATCATGATGGGGAGATTATTTGATGAATTTTGTGCTAATATTCTGTAATTCTACTGCTAGTCGATTGATTTATGCACACTCTCATTATAATATGTGTGCAGGAGGTGGATATATGTATCAGATTAGTAATGAAAAATTCGGTTTATTTGTAACCGAATTAAGAAAGGAAAAGAATTTAACTCAAAAGGATTTGG
>OCPW01001682.1_pt1 | contig 11415 bp, 13 predicted proteins | sample 1538761 | NCBI WGS metagenome assembly OCPW01 (sample SAMN04571724, study PRJEB22368) | human gut metagenome | biome: human gut; material: stool | host: Homo sapiens | place: Luxembourg | collected 2012-09-20
GATACACTCCATGATTTCATCAAGCACGGTGTAACATATGTTTGACAAACCAACAATCCATACAGAGCCAGATACTATAGACCTTCTTGACGCCTTCATAGTGCGCTTTCTCGAAGTCCACAGTGTATTGTGACGAAATCAGACGGCTGCAATAGTACACGGCGCGCTTCATCAAGGGATATGTCAGGTGTGAACTTCTCTGCGCTTCCACATTGATGATCAGCTCCAGCGGATCTTCCTCCGGCGTCACAGCGCGAAAGCGAATGTCAAAAGTGACTCTCCCCTCCGTCAGCGTGGCATCCTCTGTGCTTTCACCACGGATATGGCTCACTGCATTCGTCTGATCCGGAAGGACAGGCGTCAGAGCCACTTCCGGTGTCCCTATGATGTAGCGGTCACGGATGTCTGCGATCTCGCTCTCCTTGAACTCTTCGACGCAGTATTTCAAAATCCACGCCAAGATCTTCCGGCTGGCCAAAAGCTTCTTGGCAGCAGCGTCATAGGCTGCGTTCTTCCCTGCCAGATATATATCGTCGATATCCATCACGTCCCGCCTCCTCTCTGCCCTTATTATATGATATATAAAATAAAAAGGAAATCCCGTAAGGGATTTCCTTTTTTGATTCAGGTTCGTTTGCAAGAACTCACAAATTAGAATTTGTAGTTCAGGGAAACAGTCCAGGAGTCATCCGGATCTGCAGCATTTTCAGCATCAGCGCCGAATGCATATTCAGCATGGAGCTGTACGTTCTTCTGGAGGGTGACATTAGCGAGAACGTTCCAGAAAGTCAGGTTGGTTGCACCAGCTAATGTCCAATCTTTATTAGTAGTCCCTGGAACCGCTTTAGCCACTGGTTTTATCAAGTTCGTCAGCATATCGTTATGCCATGTGCCGCCACCGAAGTATGCACCAGCATCGACATCATTGTAGGAAACGGAGAGATCGAAGGTGCCCGGTTTCTTCCAGTCTGCTTTGCCATAAGAGAGACCAGCGTTCCAAGCAGTGTCGAAATCGCCCAGAGTGGTGTTCTTCCAGTATTCGCCGAAGACATTGAACTGCTGAACCGGAATGTTCAGGTTGATGCCAAACAGTTCCTGTCCCGCCATGTAGTGAGTACCATATGCATCTTCAAAGCTGCCAATCTTATCAGCATCAAAGCTCCCCTGGAACTTAACATAATCAGCACCCAATTTAGCAAAGCCAAAGTCATAAGCGCCCTTTGCAAAATACATATCGGTAGACTTAGCACCATAAATGGAACCAGCTTTAGTTGCTGCTGCTTTACCATATACAGTATCGCCTGCTTTGATACCAAGGGTAGCCCAGTCAGATGCGTTCAGCTGACCAAAGCCGGTGGTCAGAGCCAGTTTGCCATTGTTATAAGAAACCTGCGCGCCATCATAGCCTTCGAGGCCGTTGTACTGCCAACCACCCTGGTTACCAAAAGCAATCGGCTGACGGCCGAGACGGACAGCTACGTTCTTGTTGAAGTTATGGTTTACGTAGATCTGAGCCATGGTGGTATTGGAAGAAGCTTCATCTTTGAAGTTCATGTTGTTAACGAACTGTCCCTGTACATAGGTTGCGTCGTTGACCTGACCCTTGACGTTCAGACGGATACGGCCATCATATTTGTCTGCGGCATCTTTCTTTGAAGAAGCGATGTAACGCATACGAGCGTCGCCGGACCAGTAGAGGTTGCCGACTTTCTTTTCCAGGTTGGAAACGCGAACGCCGAGGTTTGCGAGTTCGTCAGCGTATTCGCCAGCGAGTTTGTCCAGAGTTGCCTGCTGTTCAGCGTTCAGCTGGTCTTCTTTAGCCATGAGGCGAGCTACGATCTGAGCCAGTTCGTAACGGGTCATGTTTCTTTCGCCTTTGAAGGTGCCGTCCGGATAGCCTTCTACGACGCCCTGAACGGACAGATCGGATACTGCCTGATAAGCCCAGTCATCAGCGGTGACATCGGAGAATGGATTTGCAGCGTAAGCGGATACGCCAGCGGTGAGTGCTGCTACAGCAGCCAGTGCGAGGATCTTTTTCATAGTCAATCGCTCCTTTGAAAATTTTTGCCCTTTTTTGTATCAGGAATTTTCGAAGGATCTCTTTTCGGCTCGAGTGACCGTGTTTCCTCTGCGTAGTCCGAGATTCTTCTTTCTTCCATCAGCTTCCGGTCAAGGGCTTGCCCTGAAGCTAGACTTAGGGTATCACGTATGGGCGAAGCACTCAATAGGATGGGCTTTACCCTAGGTTCTATACCTTCTACCATGGTCTACCATAGAAAGATTTGCTGTAAAATCGGGAATTTTTTGAAGTGACTATAAGTCATATAGAAATAGTCTATAAGTGGGAAAAAAATAATTTGAATTGATGGGGACATGAGCAAGGTGCTGATTTTATCGAATTCTTTTCTTTTCCTAATTTAGAACATATAACCAACATGCGTCCTTTAATATCCATCCATCGAACTATGAAAGCACCGTGAATCGAAATGCTGCTTTCCGGTATGAGGGAAATGCCGATTCAGTCGCAGAGTCTTGCGTATTTCGTAGCCACTCGTGAGCGGGATAGATCCTTCGGCTCAGTTCTCACCGTTCCGTTTTCCGATTGTCTTCCATCCGACGTTTGACTCCGCTCAGGATGACGGATCTGAGATGATGCTTTTTCTCATTTCTCATACGAACGGAGCTTTCAGCCCAATCAATGGGCGATCTGCCTGCGTGGAACTCCTGCCCCTCCATAAAGTATACACTTAACTTCTTCCTCACTCTATGGATTAAAATAATAGGATCATTACTTACACCGAAAGGAAGAGATGCTCATGACAGAACATTATTACACGATCAAGGATATCGAAGAGATGACAGGAATCCCGGCTACAGCGATCCGTTTCTATGACAAGCGAGGTCTTCTGGTCTTCGTGAAGCGAAGCCCGAATGGGATGCGTATCTTCACGGATCGGGATGTGGAGAAGATTCGTCTGATCCAGCTGCTTCGCAATCTCGATATGCCTGTCAATGTGATCAGCCGCTACATCGGGCTGGTGCAGCAGGGGGATGCGAGCCGACCAGAGCGCCGCCGGATGATCGCCTCGCATATAGCGGAGCTGGAGGATCATCTGCGTGCTCTGCAGGAGGCAGTCGAAGCGGCGAAATGCATCGAGGCAGCGCTTGCTGATAAAGATGTAGTACTACCCCCCCCGAAAAATTTTGGGTTGCCTAAGAAACTGGAGCATTTCCTCTCCAGAAAATAGGCTCCCTTTGCTTTTTTCATACCGCTGGAAGTTTGAAGGTAGAGTTAGGGATTAGGAGCTGCGAGTGACTTAAATGCCACTTTCGGGCATCGCCCTTTTATAAAAGATCGACGCGAAGCGTCGCTCCGCTGAAGCCTTCCCCGCATGGGAAAGGGAGACCGCGATAGCGGGGGATAGAGGGCTTTCGTTTATCCTCGACTTGAGACGATCTTTCCCGCTCTTTTTCATCCCGCTAGTACCCTATCCGGCTCGCTCCGCTCGCCACCTTCCCCACGCGGGGAAGGCTTTGTCCGTCGGTATTGTTTTTCCACATATGCGTGTATTTGTTCTAACAATACGAGAAAAGCGGTATTCTCATTTCGTTGCCTTCCCCATTGGGGAAGCCTTTGCATCCCATCTGCCAATCATCAGTCACCAGCCACCAATCTCCTAATCTCCTTTGCATACTTAGAAAGCTGCCTTTGGAACCGTTGTTTCTTTCTTGTGATAGACGGGAGGCTGTCGCCGGTGCGGGTGGAAATCTCCATGGGCGTCAGCCCCTGCATCCAAAGGAAAAAGACGGGCTTCTGCTTCTTTGTGAGACGGGCGAGGCGGGCGACTTCTTCGAGCGTGGCCTTCGCCTCGCCGTAGTCGTCAAGGGAAGTGCCTTCGGCCTGGTCTTCCAGGGTGAGCTCTTCATGGTCTTCACGTGTCATTTCCTTGCGGATGAGGTTCATCCGCTGCCACCTGAGACGGGGCGTGATGTAGCCGGCAAAGCTCGGATTCTTCTTCGGGTCGTAGCAGGCGGTCTGTTCTAAAAAATGAAGGATGAGCTCCTGCTCGAGGTCTTCGTGGGAAAGGCCTTGGCAGAAGTTCTGCCGGATGCTTCGGATGAGGGGCTGGTACTGCTTCAGCAGGGCTTCGGCGGCGTCTTTGTCCCCATGCTGCCAGGCGAGTGCCCGGCAGATGTCTTTCTGATTCTGTTTTTCGTCGAACATGTGCGTTCTCTTTCCGGAGCGCGCTCTCTTTTGTATTTCCGGATGTATTCAGAATATCAGAACATCCATTCTCTTTCCAATCGTCTTCGATGGCTGTAAGCGTCGCATCACGGCATAAGAAATCCGCATAAGCAGAATAGATGTTCTCTTTATGCAGACGAAGCCAAAATACATGTTCGGGCATGTGGAGCTGTTTTTTGGCACAGGGATCATGCTATAATATAATACATATAAAGGAGGTCTTTATCATGAACCATCCATTTCCGCTGAATGAAAAAGAGACAGCGTTGCTCCGCCGGGAAGAGGAACGGCGTGGTATCACGCTCGTCGAATGCCCAAGAAATCCGGCGTATAATATGTGCTTTGCCTGCGGGACGGAGAATCCCATCGGTCTGCACCTGCATTTCTTCTCACTGCCACAGGGATGCCTCTCCCTCTTCACCCCCTCACGCGAGCATCAGAGCTACAATGACCGCATGCATGGCGGCCTCATCATGACACTGATGGATGAGGTGATGGGGAATTATCTCTTCCTGAAAGACGGCATCCCCGCCTATACAGGCAAGATGGAGAGCCGCTTCCGGCAGCCGGTCCTTATCGGAGAGACGGTCCTCATCACCTGCGAGGAGGTCCGCCGGAAAGGGCATCTCATCGTCATGAGCGCGAAGATCACAAAAGAAGACGGGACGATCGCTGCCGAGGCGACGTCACATATGATGCTGGGGATGAAGGAGTGACTGGTGACTAGTATTGCGTTTTCTAAATAACTGGCATTTAAGTCAACTTCCGAATCAAGTGAGGAGTGAGGAGTGAAGGTACGGCGCATAAAATGAAGAAGCGCCGCGGAGTTTTATATAAATGATGTACAAACTGTTTTATATAATGAAGGGGGTATTGGGGCACTATATGAATGGTGTGCCCCTTCCTGCACTTCTCACTAAGTCCAGAAGTTAACAAATCGCTATACTGGTAACTAGTGAGTGGTCACTGGTGACTAGTCATTCATCCCCGAAAGGAGGATGCCATGAACAGACGAATGCTTGTCGATACCTCGATGCTCTTTGTTTTTCTTCTGCTGCTGGACTACCGCTACGTCCACAATTTCGGTCACGAGATGTTAGCCCTTGTCTTTACCGCGCTCTTTCTTCTCCACACGATCTGGAATGCGAGGTGGTACCGTGCCCTCTTTCGTGGACGCTGGCCCAAGCAGCGCATCGTCATGACCGGTATCGATCTGCTTCTGCTCTTCCTTTTCCTAGGCGTCATGCTGACGGGGCTCTCCTTCTCGCACACGATGCCGATTTTCAATATCCACCCGCCGCTCTGGGTGCATCGGCTGCACCGCATCTTTGGTTTTCTGATGCTCTTTGTGATGGGACTCCATCTCGGCATCCACTGGCAGGGGATCTGGGCGAAGATGAAACGGGCGATGCACATCCCCAATACCGCACCAGTCTCTTTTTTGAGCCATGCCGCAGCGCTTATCCTTGCGGCAGCGGGTGTGTACAGCTCCTTCCTGTATGCACTGGGCAGCCGCCTCTTGCTCTTTCCTGTGCGCTCGCTGGCGCGTCCGCCTGCGACGCTTTGCCTTTTCCTTGCCTGCCATCTCTCGATCGTGATCCTCTATACGGTCATCGGGTACTACGGATGGAAATGGGCGAGCAGAAGGTAGAAGGACCTGCTATCATCACCGATCAAAAAACTCACGAGCCTTTCCCGGCTCGTGAGTTTTTTTGCCCCTCCTCATTCTTAATCTGGCGTTCTCTAGTCCGCGAACAGATTATCGCGTATCCTTATAGCAGGAAGGAGAACGAAATGAATCAAAGCTACCTCTGCATCGACCTCAAGAGCTACTACGCCTCTGTCGAGTGCGTGGACCGGGGGCTGGATCCCTTCACGGCGAATCTGGTCGTGGCCGATCGGGCGCGGGGGATGGGCGCACTCTGCCTCGCCGTCAGCCCCGCACTGAAAGCACTCGGCGTCCGGAACCGCTGCCGCCTCTTCGAGATCCCGCGCGGTATCCCCTACCTCATCGCACCGCCGCGGATGCAGCACTACATGGATGTTTCTACCGAGATTTACAAGATCTACCTGAAATTTCTCGCACCGGAGGACATCTTCCCCTACTCCATCGATGAGTGCTTCATGGATGTCACGCCCTACCTTGCCATGTATGCCAAGACGCCCACGGAAATGGCGACCTCCCTCATGAATCAGGTCTACCAAAGGACCGGCATCTGCGCGACCGCCGGCGTGGGGACGAATCTCTTCCTCGCCAAGATCGCGATGGACATCCTTGCCAAGCATGTCCCCTCACACATCGGCGTCTTGGACGAGACAGCCTTTCGGGAAATCATGTGGCATCACCGTCCCATCACCGACATCTGGCAGATCGCAGGCGGCACCGCGCGCCGTCTTGCTAAGATCGGCGTCTACGACCTATATGGCATCACGCGCATCCCTGAGGCGACGCTCTATCGCCTCTTTGGCAAAAATGCCGCCGCACTCATCGACCATGCCTGGGGCCGTGAGCCCTGCACGCTGTCCGATATCCGTACCTATTCACCGAGATCTCGCTCGATCTCTGCCGGGCAGATCCTCTTCGAGAACTATACCGCCGAAGACGCCCGCATCCTTCTCCATGAAATGGCAGAGACTCTGATCCAGGAGCTTCTGGAAAAAGAGCTGGTCACAAGGGAGATCAGCCTTCGCATCGGCTACGGAGGAGAAGAGCGCGCCTCTTCGGGCGGAAGCCGCCGCCTGCCCAGCTGGACTGACATCCCCAGCCGCCTCCAGCATGCGTTCTCTGCGCTCTATGAGGCGAAAGTCCGCCGGGAGATCCCCATCCGCTCACTAAACCTCAGTCTGGGCCGTCTCGCGCCCGCCGGCGAAGGCTATGAGGAGACGAGCCTTTTTGGCGATGCCAAAGCTGAGGCGAAGGAGCGCGCCATCGAGAAGGTCATGATCGAGATCAAAAAAAAGCATGGCAAAAATGCCATGCTTCGCGGGATCGACTATATGCCCAAGGCGACGCTGCGCCTCAGAAATACACTGATAGGAGGTCACCATGCCTGATAGAAAAAGAGCCGCGCAGTTCATGCCGTTCAACGGCCTGCGCGGCTACGCCGAACAAGTGACGGCCGCCCAGATCCGGCGAGCCGCCCGAAGAGAGATCACCGAAGACCGCGCCCGCGCCCTGAACGACGCCCTGCTCGAGCTTGAGAAGGGCGACACCGTCGCCATCACCTATTTTACAGGAAATGGCTACGCCTGCACCCATACCACCATCGTCGAAGTCGATCCCGTCTATCGGAGACTTCGCACAGAAGACGGTATCATCCGCTTCAAGGATCTGTGGGATGTAGTGTGCGAGTGAGAGGAACCGTTCAATCTGTACAAGGCTCTGTCAAGAATGGCGGCAGAGCCGCCCATAGATTTCTCCGCCAAGCAGTCTGTCTCCATCAAAGAGATGCCCTCCGATATCCAGCTGATCGGTATACTGCCAGAGGAAGGCTTCGGGAAAGTCGCAGGTCCTTCCCCACTGCGCGCACCAAAAGGGGCAGCTTAAAGCTCTCTCCGGAAAGATCATCCGCGTCAGCCAGTCATAGCTCGCATAGACCCCGGCAAGATAGCCCGCACTCTTCAGAGAATCCACATACGCGCCGCACATCGCCGTGATGAGCGAAGGCTCCACGAGCCCCCGCGCCGCCTTCCAGCCGTCCGCATCTTCCATGTCATACCAGACACCAAGCGGCAGCTTTTCCGGGGAAAGTCCGCAGTCTGCGAGGACCTGCACGGTGAACCACGCCTCATCCTCCGCCGCCTTTGGCGTATCCGCGTAGCTGTAGTAGTAGACTCCGACCGCCAGCCCGGCGGCGAGCGCGCCATTGATATGCTCATAAAAGAGACGATCCAGATGCCCTCGTCCCCAGCCGAGACGGATGATGGCGAAGGCGATCCCCGCCCGGCGAATCTACTCCCAGTCGATCTCCCCATTGTGTTCCGATACATCGATGCCTGTGTTGTACATAAGTTCTCCTTTTTGATACTAATAGTGACTAGGGATTAGGGAAATGCAATACCAGTCCACAATCACCAGCCACCAGTCACTAGCCACCAGTCACTATCTTCCCCTCAGCTTTTTCAAAAGTTCTGTCATGGATGAGACGCCGGCATCCGACAGGTTCTCAATGACGGAAAGTGCTTCCGTCGCGGCAAGGTAACTGACCACGATCCCTGCCATACCGTCCGTGGAGGCCCCCGCTTCCTGAAGGAGCGCATCGCTCACGATCCCCGCTGCCACGCAGAGGTTGTAAAGGATGAGCTTCTCCGTCCCCCGCTTCTTCATGATCTCACTGGAGATCAAGCGCTGCCTGCGCGCCTCCCGAATGCCGCAGACCGCCTCCAGAAAGGTCGGCTGTCTGCCGCAGGATACCAGATGCGCATGACTGATCGCGATCCAGCGTGTGAAACAGTCGAGGAAAATCAGGATGCCAAAAAGCAGGAGCATCGCCAGCTGTTTCTCAAGGGTCAGGAAAAGGATCCCGCCCATCAGCTTCATGGGGAATCCATCCGTCAGCCGTTCAAGCATGTCATTCACCTCTCTTCACCTCCTTCTGTCTATATAGTGTTTTCAGGGACAAAAAAATTGTCATTTCTGCCAAATAAAAACGCACGACACAGATGATGATATGTGTCGTGCGTTTATTTAGTCGCCCATGGGTCTTGGCGTCCCTTGAGCATGCAGAGGATGTTCAGCGGGGAAAGTGCGGCGCATAAAAATATGGAAGCGTCGCAAAGTATAGATGGTGGCGATGCCCGAAGGTCTGCGTATCACAGGTTTCCCATTTTGAGTTTTTTAACATCGAACGCCTGACCGCGAATGACAAAGATTTCTCGCTGCCGCTCGAAATGACGTGACGAGGATCTGATGTCTTCCAGTCTCTTACTCTCCCAGTCACCAGTCACTAGCCACCAGTTCCCCTATTTCCCCAGCGCCGCGAAGAGCATATCCGTGAATAGGCCGGCATCGGAATTGAGAGCGACCTTCGCCGTCACAGGATCTTTGCATTTCTTCGTATTGTGGAAATCGGCCACCATACGCCCGTCGCAGAGGCCGCCTGAGATGTCGATGTCTACATTCGCATCTGCGAGCTCAGTCACGACATTCTCATTGATGAGGTAGGCGATGGCGAGTGCATCGTGAATGGGTGCCATGTGGTTATCGTAGCGATAGAGCATCGCGCCGGCGACAGTCCCTGCTTGGTGACGGAGGGCATAGTTATGCTCCGATACATCATTGACCTTAAGGTTGTCGATGCGTTTCTGGACAAGAGCCGCTGCGACTTTCGCTTCCGGTGTACCGAGCTGCGCCAGCTCTTTGCATTTTTCTTCGGAGAGGCACGCACGCCAGGTGGCATCGAGCGGAAGAATGACCTTCGGGATGGCCGAGTCCATGACGATCTTCGCCGCTTCGGGGTCTGCATAGAAATTGAATTCAGCCGCCGGACTGGCGTTGGCTCCGCAGTGTCCACCGCCCATGATGACGAGCTGCTTGATCTTTCCTGCGATCTTCGGCTCTATGCGAAGAGCCATCGCAAGATTCGTCAGCGGGCCGACAGCTGCGACATAGATATCCCCCTCCGACTCCATCAGCGTCTTCACGAGATAGAAGACGGCATGTTCCTTCTCTGTCCGGATCTCGGCTTCGGGGAGCGGGAGAAAATCACCATGACAGTCATTGAGCGTCACGCGAGGAAGGCCGGGCTTTCTCCCCGGGATCTCATTGCAGATGATCGGTTCCTCACATCCGCGATAGACAGGAACGCTTGCTTTCATGAACTGCACCACACGCAGTGCATTCTCCGTGGTCTTTGGCACGATGCGGTTCCCATTCACCGTAGTCACGCCAATGAGGTCAATGGCGTCCGATTTCATCGCCAGCATCATAGCAATGGCATCATCAGAGCCGGGATCGCAGTCAAGAATCACTTTCTTCGGAATCATAGCAGAATACCTCCTGTAAAAGAAATCATTGGGATTGGGTTTAATGGTTCGGGGTTCAAGGTTCAGGGTTCAAGGTTCAGGGTTCAAGGTTCAGGGTTGTGGTGCGGCGCTTGCGCGCCGATTCTTATAAGGGAGCGATGCCCGCAGCAGTCATGCAAACACGAAAGTGCATTTTTTCACAGCATGTGCACCTGAGCCGTCCCCCGTATCGTCATTTCGAGCGAAGTCGAGAAATCTTTCTTGCACTACGTTTTTCCGACATATGCATCCTGCGATTCACTGCCTGCAATAGAGATCCCTCGACTTCGCTCGGGATGACGATACACGCGAAACGCTATCAAAAATTGCGGCGAAGCCGCCACCTTCCCCGTTGAACCCAAAGAACCTGTTTGAACCTGCTGAACCCATTTCCTAATTACATCGTAAAGATGTACGATGCGATCATGTCGACGATGAGCATGACGAAAAGGAGCGGAGCGGTGCGTTTGGCAAGGCGTATCGGGGCAAGTCCGGCAGTCCCGGCGATCGCGATGAGGGCTCCGCAGACAGGAGACGAGGCTCGGCCGATGGAGGTCGCGAGTTCCATCGGGAGGAGCAGTGTCAGCGTCGGGACGCCGAGCTTCGCCGCGACAGCAGGCGTCAGCGGGCCGAAGGCGAAGAGTGGTGCGGCGCTTGCGCGCCGATTCTTATAAGGGGGCGATGCCCGCAGCAGTCATGCAAACACGAAAATGCATTTTTTCACAACATGTGCACCTGAGCCGTCCCCCGTATCGTCATTTCGAGCGAAGTCGAGAAATCTTTCTTGCACTACGTTTTTCCGACATATGCATCCTGCGATTCACTGCCTGCAATAGAGATCCCTCGACTTCGCTCGGGATGACGATACACGCGAAACGCTATCAAAAATTGCGGCGAAGCCGCCACCTTCCCCGTTGAACCCAAAGAACCTGTTTGAACCTGCTGAACCCATTTCCTAATTACATCGTAAAGATGTACGATGCGATCATGTCGACGATGAGCATGACGAAAAGGAGCGGAGCGGTGCGTTTGGCAAGGCGTATCGGGGCAAGTCCGGCAGTCCCGGCGATCGCGATGAGGGCTCCGCAGACAGGAGACGAGGCTCGGCCGATGGAGGTCGCGAGTTCCATCGGGAGGAGCAGTGTCAGCGTCGGGACGCCGAG
>OCPW01001684.1_pt1 | contig 11385 bp, 8 predicted proteins | sample 1538761 | NCBI WGS metagenome assembly OCPW01 (sample SAMN04571724, study PRJEB22368) | human gut metagenome | biome: human gut; material: stool | host: Homo sapiens | place: Luxembourg | collected 2012-09-20
ATTCTATATAGTAAATTATATATCTAGTTGTATTTTCTGTTTCATAGAACAAAAATTTCCAGATCAATAAATATCTCTTTCTTAATGAGAATTTTCTTTTAAAAAAGGAATCCTGCAAGCAGGATTCCTTTTCATGTATTTACTACTGTGCCTGTGTACAATATCCGAAGAAGAAGTATCCCAGTGGGCAGTAGTACATACCTTCAATGCCGTCAGCCAGCATATATTTCTGTGTATAGAAGTACAGTGGAGCCAGTACGCTGTCTTCACCGATCAGTTTGTCTTCTGCCTGGTGCAGCAGATCCATACGTTCTGCGTTATCTGTTGTTGTCTTTGCCTGTTTGATCAGAGCGTCGTAATCATCGTTTGCATACTGTGCATCGTTGTTTCCGCCACCTGTCATCCACATATCCAGGAAGGAGATCGGGTCGTTGTAGTCTGCGATCCAGCCGTTACGTGCGATGGAGTAGTCTCCGTCTTTACGTGTCTGCAGGAATGCTGCCCACTCCTGGTTATTCAGGGTTACTTTTACGCCCAGTTCTTCTTCCCACATGAACTGCAGAGCTTCTGCTACAGCTTTGTGAGCATCACTGGTGTTGTACAGGTATTCTACAACCGGGAATCCTTCACCGTTCGGATATCCTGCATCTGCCAGAAGCTGTCTTGCTTCGTCACAGTTTGCTTCATAATCCGCATCGGTCGGTTTATAGTAATCTCCGCCTACTGTACGGAAATCGTCGCCATCTGCACCATCTGCATCATATACACCAGACGGAACAAATCCGCCGGCTTCTACCTGTCCGGACTGTGTTACCTGGTTTACGATGTAAGTACGGTCGATTGCCAGAGAGAATGCTTTACGAACTCTCGGATCGTCGAAAGGTGCTTTCTGTGTCTGGAAGCATACATAGTAAGTTCCGATATAGTCTACGATCTTCATATCTCCGGAAGCGATCAGGTTAGCGATCTCTGCCTGCGGTACATCTTCGATGAAATCAAGTTCACCGGAGTTGAAGCCGGACAGCATAGCGTTCTGGTCATCCATCAGTTTGAAGGTGATGGTTTCCGGTCCAAGGTTTTCTACATCATAGTAGTTTTCATTTTTCTCTACTACAATCTGAGAGTTATGTGTCCACTCTTTCAGTTTGTATGCACCATTGGAGATATAAGTTGATGTGTCAAATGTCCACTGGTCACCTGCTTTTTCGATCATATCTTCACGTACAGGCATCATAGCCGGGAATGCACACAATTCTTCAAAGTAGCTCAGGTCGTTTACCAGAGTTACTTCAAATGTTTTGTCGTCTAATGCTTTAGCAGCCAGTTCATCAGGATCTTTTTCACCTGCAATGATCTCATTGGCATTTACCACGCCATCCAGCATGTAGTTGTAGTCTGCTGCTGTTTCCGGATTTACCAGACGTTTCCAGGAGTACTCAAAATCACCTGCTGTTACATCTTTTCCGTCAGACCATTTGATGCCGTCACGCAATTTGAAAGTATAAGTTACAGTTCCGTCATCATTCTCTGTCTTTTCATAGCTTTCAGCCTGTCCGGGAACCAGTTTTCCGCTGTCAGCAGTTCCGTCAGTACCATTGGCAACTTCTCCGCTGTCTTCCCATTTCATCAGACCTTCAAACAGATGCAGGGCCATGATACCACCGTCTACAGAACTGTTCAGCGCCGGGTCCATAGTCATAGGTTCAGAAGCCAGGTTTACAGTAATGTTGAAGTCACCGTCGCTTGCTGTGTCCTCTGTTGCGGCGTCATCTTTGGTTTCTTCCTCTGCTGCGTCATCAGCAGTGTCTTCTGTTTTAGCTGCGCTGTCTTCTTTTGCTGTAGTGTTGCTGTTTCCGCAACCTGCAAACATAGATACGGTAAATGTTGCAGCTAACAGGATGGATAAAACTTTTTTCTTCATATTATCCTCTCTCCTTTTCCTTTTATTGATAAACAGGAGCATCCACTATCAGATTTCCTGCATTATCCGGTTATTTTTCATCTACTCTTCCAGCAGATGGCATGCTACCCAGTGACCTTTTTCGTACTCCTTAAAGGTCGGTACAACCTGTTTACATTTTTCGGTCGCATACGGGCAACGGGTATGGAACCGGCATCCGCTTGGCGGATTCATCGGAGACGGAATGTCTCCTTCGAGCACGATTCGCTGTCTGCTTCTGCTTACCTGCGGGTCCGGAACCGGAACTGCGGAGAGCAGCGTCTTGGTATATGGATGCAGTGGATGACGGTTCAGTTCATAACTTTCCGCAAGTTCCACCATAGTTCCCAGATACATCACACCGATACGGTGGGAAATATGTCTTACAACGGACAGATCATGTGCGATGAACAGATTCGAGCATGTTGACTACCTGTGACTGGATAGAAACATCCAGTGCGGAGATCGGTTCGTCACAGACGATGAATTCCGGATTGACTGCCAGCGCACGGGCAATACCGACACGCTGCTGCTGTCCACCGGAGAACTCGTGCGGATACCGGTTTGCATGCTCTGTGTTCAGTCCCACATGACCAAGCAGTTCCTTGATTCGGTCTGTTCTGTCCTGTTTACTCTTATATAATTTGTGAATATCCAATGCTTCACCGATGATCTCACCAACTGTCATACGTGGATCCAGGCTGGCTGACGGATCCTGGAAGATGATCTGCATCTTCCGGCGGTAAGGAAGCATATTCACCTGTTTTGCTTTTGGAACTTTCACCTGGCGCAGAATACCATTTTCATCTTTCTGCCACGGGTCTTTTCCTTCAAAAATAGTTTTGCCGTCATAGATGATCTTTCCGGAAGTCGGATTATACAGCTGTAATACCGTGCGTCCGAAAGTCGTCTTACCACAACCGGACTCTCCTACCAGACCAAGGGTTTCTCCTCTTTTAATCTCAATGGAGATATCTTCCACAGCCTGTACACCCGGTCCCTTCACACCTTTGATCGGGAAATATTTTTTCAGGTGTTCAACCTGAACGAGGGTATCATTTTTCTCACTCATGGCTGCCTGCCTCCGTTTTTTCATTATTTTTCTCTGCTGCTTTCTGTGCTTTCATCTGTTCCTGTACGCACAGCCAGCATGCGGCACGATGATTATCCCCAAGTTCCACATACGGCGGCATCTTCTGCAGACAGATCTTCATGGCACTTTCACAACGTGGTGCAAACGGACATCCCTCCGGCGGATTTAGCATATCGACCGGTGTTCCTTCGATTGGGATCAGACGTTCGTAACTTTCCGCGTCCACACGCGGCATGGAACGAAGAAGTCCTCTGGTATACGGATGACCCGGTGCATAGAAGATATCATCTACCGGACCCTGCTCCACCATCTTACCTGCATACATAACTGATACCTTGTCACAGATTTCAGCCACAACCCCCAGGTTATGTGTAATGAAAATAATACCCATCTGATTGGTCTTCTGAAGTTTCTTCATCAGTTCCAGAATCTGTGCCTGAATGGTTACGTCAAGGGCAGTTGTCGGTTCATCTGCGATCAGAAGTTTCGGATGACAGATCAGCCCCATAGCGATCATGACACGCTGACGCATACCACCGGAAAGTTCGTGAGGATACTGTTTCATACGTTTTTCCACGTTATTGATTCCTACTTCCTCAAGCATCTCCATCGCACGTTTCTGTGCTTCTTCTTTACTGATATTTTTATCATGGGCTTTCAGCGCCTCCACCAGCTGATTACCGATGGTGTATACCGGATTCAGACAGGTCATCGGGTTCTGGAAGATCATGGCTACTTCATTTCCACGGAAGTTTACCATCTCCGCCGGTGTCTTCGCCAGGACATCCTGACCCTCGAAGGTGATAGAACCACCGATTACTTTTCCTGGATTCTGTAACAGGCCGATGATCGAATATGCTTCCACACTCTTTCCGGATCCGGACTCTCCTACAACACCCATAACTTCATTATAATTCACATCGTAACTGATGCCGTTTACTGCTTTTACTTCTCCTGCCGGAGTGAAGAAAGAGACCTGGAGATCTCTGACTTCCAACAGCTTGTCAGCTTTTTTATTCTGTTCCATTGTGTCTCTCCCTTTCTTATTTTTTCAGCTTCGGATCTAATGCATCACGAAGACCGTCACCAAACAGATTCAGGGACAGGATCATAACACTCAGGATCACTGCCGGGATGAACAGTCGGTACGGATAGGTTTTCAGTCCGCTCAGTGCTTCGGAACACATGGATCCCAGACTGGTCAGCGGTGCAGATACACCCACACCCAGAAAAGATAAGAAAGATTCCAGGAAGATTGCTGACGGAATCTGCAGGAATGTTGTGGTAACAATCTGTCCGATACAGTTCGGAAGCAGATGCTTACCGATGATACGTCCGCCCTTTGCACCCAGTGCTCTCGCAGCAGTTACATATTCCTGCTGTTTTAACTGCAGGATCTGTCCACGGATGATACGGCTCATGGTTACCCAGTACAGAAGGCCAAAAGCGATAAACATGGAGATCAGGTTCGGTCCAAGGAGTGTTACCAGCTTCTGGAACACGCCGTCTCCGGAGTTCTGGAACTGTTCCAGTGCCGGTTTTAAGGTTGCGGATAACAGCAGGATGATCAGCATCTCCGGGATGGAGTAGATAATCTCTACGATTCGCTGCATCACGTTGTCCACCATACCACCGCAGTAACCGGATATGGAACCGTACAGTGCACCGATGATCAGTACCAGAATCGCCGCACAGATACCTACGATGATGGATACACGGGAACCAACCATAACGCGGACCATGATATCACGGCCCTGATCATCCGTACCGAACACATGTGGGAATACCTTTTCCCCTGCTGCCTTGCGCTCCAGTTCTTTGTTGGAGTATCCAAATATGCTGTGTTTGATACCCAGTACTTTGGCAGCTTCTTCTTCTGTCACTGCCTCTTCGTCAGCAGACTGCTGAGATACGGTTGCTTTCGCACGGATCTTTGCTTCATCTACACGGCTTAAGGTCTCACCTTTGGCTTCTGCTTCCTGCCGTGCCTGTTCTACCGCTTCGTCCGGTGTCAGGTTTCCTGCACCGTTATGTTCTTCCATGTATGCATTGATCTTATCCTGATCCTCCAGGCTGTAGTGCCATGGATGTAAAGATTCGGAACCACGGATCTGCTGTTTGTAAGTATAAGGAACGACAGACGGTCCCACGAAAGCAAAAACAGAAAGCAGAATGATGATCACTAGTGCCACCATCGCAACCGTGTTTTTACGAAGACGTCTCCATGCATCCTTCCAGTAAGATACGCTTCTGCGGTCCTGAATAAAATTTTCTTTTTCCTCTGATGTTGCCGGATCAAATGCATCTGCCGGCAGATCGTTCCACTGCAGAATATCCTCGATATTTGGCTGAAGCGAGCCCGGTTTGTTAAATCTTTTCTTATCGGACATAACCTTAATTTCCTCCCTTCACCAGATTAATTCGCGGATCTACCAGTTTGTAACACAGGTCTACCACCAGGTTCATGACAATAATAAATGCTGCCAGGAAAATGGTAGTTCCCATGATCAGCGGATAATCTCGGTTCTGGATCGCCTGTACAAAATAACGTCCCAGTCCCGGAATAGAAAATACAGTCTCTACGACAAGACCACCACACAGGGTAAATGCAATCTGCGGTCCCAGGTAAGTAATAACCGGAATCAACGCATTACGAAGTGCATGTTTGAAAATGATCTTGTTGTTTTTCAGTCCCTTTGCTCTGGCTGTCTTGATGTATTCCTGATTAATAGAATCCAACATGGCAGTTCTTGTCTGTCTGGACAGATAACACATCGGATAGAAGCCTAACGCTGCACAGGGCAGTACATAACTTGCCGGTGTTCCGTCAAAAAGTGCCGGAAATACTTTCACTCCTTCGATACCGCCACAGAGTGTATGTAACAGTAAGGTTGCCACTACAAATCCCGGCATGGAGATACCGATGGTACACAGCACACGCAGAAAGCTGTCCACCCAGGTTCCTCTCTTAAAAGCTGCGAGACATCCCAGCGGAACACCCACGATCACCGCCCACAACAGAGCAAGGCTGCCGACTTTTGCGGAAACCGGAAACATCTCTTTGATGATTTCGATAACCGGACGGTTTTTCTGCATCTTAATGGAAGTGCCGAAATCTCCCTGTGCAAGGTTTTTCAGATATTTACCAAGCTGAATATACTTTGGCTGATCCAGTCCGTATTTTGCATTCAGTGCCTGGATGGTTGCCTCGGATGGCGTCTTTTCTGATAACCACGGATTACCGGGAATTGCATTCATCAGAAAGAAGGTAATACAGGCAACAAGCAACAGCGTAACAAATGCCATACAGACTCTTCGAACTGTGTATTTTGTCATTTTCTACACCTTTCCTCTCTTTTTCATCTCTCCTGTCGATTGTGGATTGTCGACAATATACGATATTATAGCCACTTTAACGTGGTAATGTCAAGAAAAATGGACGAATTTGTTTTTATTTTTCGCACACATGTGCGTATATCGCGGACACTCTTTGAAAATTGTCCCCAGAAGAGGGATTTCCTTTTTTGTTCAATTCTATAACTACTATTTTATGTCTGTTCTTTTCTCTTTATAACTTTATTTTCCGGTTGACCTTTTTTCATTCGCTGTTTACAATGAAGTTACTTATTATCTAGTAACTGTTCAGTACCTTCACAGTTACGAGCCAAAATGCATAAAAAATCACCTTCGGTGATGGCATTTTGGCTTGTATGTCTCGGGATTTTGACATATTCATGTCAAAACACCTCGCGGGACAGTGGCTACTGAATAGTTACATTATCTATTTCAGGAGGAACATCACATGAATTCTCATATGGATTTTATCAAAGAACAGCTGTATGCACTGACTGGTATTCCAAGCCCTTCCGGCTTCACAAAGAAAGTGACCGATTATCTTTTATCTGAACTGACTGCTCTCGGATTCGCTCCGGAACGTTCCAGAAAAGGAAATGTTTTTGTCACTCTGGGAGGCTCCGGCTCTCCGCTTGTACTGGCTGCCCATGTAGATACCCTGGGTGCTATGGTGCGCTCCATCAAAGAGAACGGACGCCTTCGCCCGACAACCCTTGGTGGTCATCAGTGGTCCACCGCAGATGGGGAGAATTGTACGATTCACACCCGGGACGGAAGGGTCTATACCGGCGTTGTCCTGAACACCGAACCATCTGCACATGTAGCTGATCAAAAAGTGGAACAGATTGAAGAGCATATGGAGATCCTCCTGGATGAAAATACAGATTCCAGAGAAAGCACCCTTGCTCTTGGGATCCAGACCGGAGATATCATCGCCATGGATCCGCGCACAGTAATTACAGAAAGTGGTTATATCAAAAGCCGTTTTCTCGATGATAAGCTCTCCGCAGCAATATTGCTCGGACTGGCTCACGCGGTAAAAGAAGACAGACTGAACCTGAACAGGAAAGTTTCTTTATTATTTACAGTTTATGAAGAAGTGGGGCACGGCGGAAGCTTTGTATCAGAGGATACCGAGGAAATGATCTCCGTTGATATGGGTTGTGTCGGTGCTGATCTTGCCTGTACCGAACGAATGGTATCTATCTGTGCCAAAGATTCCGGAGGACCTTACAATTATGATCTGGTAACTGCTCTTTCTGCGGTTGCAAAAGAACAGCACCTCTGTTATGCCATTGACGTCTATCCGCATTACGGATCTGATGTGGAGGCAACTCTCCGTGCCGGTTATGATATCCGCCACGGCCTGATCGGTCCGGGTGTCTATGCGTCTCATAACTATGAACGTTCTCATATGGATGGCGTGCGGAATACGTTTGAACTGCTGAAGACATATGTGACACAGTAATTGCAGGAAACTATACTCATATGACGGTTTTTCAGACTCCGTGCAGACACAGATTGTGATTCGTTATCTGCGCAAATGAATGATCCATGTAGAATGTTAAAAAAAGAAAGATGCAGAAGGCCTCCTGTTTTGGATTCTTTCTGTATCTTTCTTTTTATCTTTTTTCAGAGAACTATTCTTTTACAGTGCTTTTCTGTAAATCTCCGCAATCTCCTCTTTCGAGAATACAACCGGGTTATTCATGACACCGGCGGCAGATACTTTCATGCAGTTTTCTGCCATCCACGGGATGTCTTCTTCTTTGATTCCAAGATCAGACAGGGTACAATCCAGATCCAGTTTTCTCAACAGGGTACGGATCTTGGTTGCACAGTCTTCTGCAGTCATTCCACCCATGATCCTTGCGATCTTACTGAATTTTTCGCGGTTTCCTTTGTAGGATGCCTCGATGATCACCGGAGTCAGTGCGGCAAGTCCCTGACCGTGAACGATATTTTTCAGGCCGCTTGCCGGATGTTCCATCCCGTGTGCCAGGGTAACACCGGCGGTGTTGATCACCATACCGCCGATGGTGCTTGCCAGGGTGATCTTCTCCCATCCTTCCTTACCTGCAGTACCGTTATAGACATCCACCAGATTATGGGCAATCAGATCAATCGCATATAAACTCAGCGCATCGGTAAAAGGCTGTGCGATTCTCGATGTATACGCCTCAATATTATGACACAGTGCATCGAAGGCAACCGAAGCCAGCACTTTCTTCGGCATTGTCATCATGCACTCCGGATCGATGATGGACACTTTTGCCACGATCGCATTGCAGCGCAGAGATTTCTTATCGCCATTTTCCGGATTGGTCAGTACCGCAAATCCGTTTCCTTCCGATCCGGTACCACAGGTAGTCGGAATCAGAACCAGAGGCAGTGCCTCATCACCTCTTAACCGGTTATAAATATAATCGCTGATATCGCCCTTATTTTTACTCAAGAATGCAATCGCTTTCGCGCAGTCCATGATGCTTCCTCCACCGATAGCAACTACTACGTCACAGTGGTTTTCTTTTGCAAATGCTGCGCCCTCTTCTGCTGTTGTCGTCAGCGGGTTCTGGCTAACTTTATCGTACAGCACCGTAGTAAGTCCTGCTGCCTCCAGACTGTCTTTGACTTTATCATAGATACCGGATTTCTTCGCACTGCTTCGTCCGGTGACGATCAGTGCTTTCTTACCATATGGTTTCGTCAGTTCGCCTGCTTTCTTTACCTTACCGGAACCAAATACAATATTGACCGGCAGGAAGTAAGAAAAGTCGATTGCCGGTGTCTCTTCTTTTTCCACTTTTTCGGAACGGACAGTTTCCAGTGCTTTCTCCAGTGTTGTTGTCACTGCATCCGGCTCGGTATTCAGCTCTTCTACCTCTACATCGATATGAGAAGCGAATTTTTCTTTGTATTTTAATTTACAACCTATACAAAAGACAACACCCAGGATAGACCAGCCGCCTACCATGGCCCATTCCTGAACCACCAGTGTGGAACCGGAACCTGGAATCATGTACATAACAACCATGAAGCCGGACATAAGTACGGCAATGGCACCTACTATTTTATAATGTTTTACTTTATATGGTCTTGCCATCTCCGGTGCTTTCGTGCGAAGGATAATGAAAGAAGCTGCTACCATACAGTACGCCAGACAGCAACCGAAGTTACCTGCATCCACGATCCAGACAAGCATCTTTCTTCCTAAAAACGGTGCTGCTACAGAAAGTCCACCGATTAGAAGCAGAGCATTTACCGGAGTTTTGTGTTTTTTATGTAATTTTGAGAAAGGACGCGGAATCATATAAGACTCTGCCATAGAATACATGGCACGGCTTCCACCGATCAGGAATGAGTTCCAACTGGTGATAATACCGCACATACCACCGACGATCAGCACCTTGGACATAACACTGCTATTAAAGGCCTTCGCCATGGCATCTGCTGTCACCAGACCGCTTCCGGACAGAGAACTCTCAATATCGGCCGGACTCATCACATATCCAACGCCGAAGATGATCAGCGCATAGAAGACAACGGCCAGGACAATGGAAAGAATCATAATTTTACCGATCTTTTTTAATGGGACATTGATTTCTTCCGCTGCCTGAGGGATAACATCAAAACCGATAAAGAAGAACGGTGTTACCACTGCCACACTGAAGACGGATTTGATCACTGTAGAAGCGGAGTCGCCTACAAAAAGCTGTGGCTCCAGATTTGCCACATCACCGGTAACCACAGAAGATGCGATCAGAAGAAGACCTACACCTCCGATGATCACAGTCAGCACTGTCTGTAACACGGCTGCCGTCTTGGCTCCCAGAATATTGATTATAGTCATGAAGATGGCTACCAGGATCGCCACAGCAAGCCAGGAAGCATAAATATCAAATCCCGCCACTGTATACAGATATCCCTTCAGAAATCCCGGATAAATATAGGTAATGATCGTCGGCAGTGCACAGGCTTCAAAGCATACGACACTGACATAACCGAGTACGATTGCCCAGGTACAGATAAAGGATCCGATCGGTCCCATTGCCTTGTAGCTGAAGACATGTTCCCCACCACACTGGGGCATGGCAGCGGTCAATTCCGCATAAGTCAGGCCAACGAAAAAGATCATCACGCCGCCGAGAGCAAAGCCGATCATGGCTCCCAGCACGCCGCCTCTCTGGATCCAGTCACCGGAGGATACGACCCAGCCCCAGCCGATCATAGCTCCAAATGCTATGACCAGAATATCCCAGGCACTGAATACTTTATCAAATTCTGATTTTTTCTTATCCATAAACACTCACTTCCTTTTCTCATTCTCTCCTCAGTCTTCGAATCGAAGATCGATCATCTGCAACATATACTGTGCTGTTTTCTCCCAGCCAAGTACGCTGCTGTCGATCATCATATGACGTCCTTTCCGGTCACCCCGGTAAGAACCGGTCATATATTTGTAACGAGAATGAAGCATCTCGTCATGGTATTTCACCAGTTCTGCCGCTTCTTTCCGGCCAATGTTTTTCTTTTCCATCGTTGCCTGGATCCGGACTTCTTCCGGTGCATAGACGAAAAAGTTCAGGGTATCTTTCCGGTCTTTCAGAATATAGTTGCTGCATCGTCCGATGATGACGCAGGAAGATTTCTCTGCAAACTTCTGAATAACCTCAAACTGGTTATAAATAACACGGTTTGTCAGATTTGCATACCGTGGACCATACTGTGTCTCAAAGCTGTATAAAACATTACTTCCGGCATCTGCCTTTTTTACCAGGTCACGGTCAACACCAATCTGTTCCACAACTTTATCCACGAGATCACGGTCGTAAAATTCAATTCCCAGTGCCTGGGCGATCCGTTTTCCGATCTCCGGACCGCCTGCACCGTATTCACATCCGATGGTGATTACTTTATGTTTCATAGGTCATCCTCCATTATTTTTCTAGAGCGTGTTTGAAAAAGGCTTTTCGTGAGCTGCGAGTCCCAGTTTGTGGGA
>OCPW01001698.1_pt1 | contig 11271 bp, 8 predicted proteins | sample 1538761 | NCBI WGS metagenome assembly OCPW01 (sample SAMN04571724, study PRJEB22368) | human gut metagenome | biome: human gut; material: stool | host: Homo sapiens | place: Luxembourg | collected 2012-09-20
ACACTGTATGTCTAAAGATTACCCCCTCTGTGTCCAATTTTAGTTTACCACTTCAGCGGCCCCTTCCAAGAGAAGGGGCTTACGTGGATACTCCCTCCTTCCTATGGAAGGAGGTGCCCCAAAGGGGCGGAGGTTGGATGGGGAAAGCGGTATTTTTGTATCGCAGCCTTCCCCTCGAGGGGAAGGTGCCCCGTAGGGGCGGATAGGGCAAGGACGGTATGAAAGACAAAGGCGTTGATGTCTTCCAATCTCCCAGTCTCCCAGTCTAAATCCCTAGTTTCCAGTCCCCAGCCACTATTTCCCCAGCACCAGTCTGTTTGCAAACCGTGCCTGCACCTTCTCGTCATGCGTGGCGCAGAGGAGCAGGCAGCCGCTCTCGTATTGGTACTGCAGCAGCTTTTCTACGATGAGCTCACTGTTTGCGCGGTCCAGGCTCGCAGTCGGTTCATCGGCCAAAAGGACGGCAGGCTTCCGGAGGATCGCACGAAGGAAAGCGACACGCTGCGCTTCTCCACCGGAGAGCGCGTCCGCCTTTCGTGGTGCATACTCAGAAAGTCCGACAGAGGCAAGCAGGCACTCGGCCTCTTCCCGGGTGAGTGTCTTTCCCGCAATCGATGCGGAGAGACGGAGATTCTCGAAGACGGTGAGATAGGGCATGAGCATGGGCTTTTGGAAAATGCAGCCGATCTCTTTCGCACGGAAATCACATTTCTCTTTCTCCGTCATCTTTGCGACGTCCTTCCCATCTACCACGATCTCACCCGATGTCGGCGTGAGCAGGCCGCTCACCGCATGGAAAAGCGTCGATTTCCCGCTCCCCGAGGGGCCGATCAGCGCCCATGGTGCATTCGTAAGACGTGCATAGGGAAGATCCAGTGCACGGATCCTCCCCGCACCATCCGGATATTCACAAATAAGGTTTCTGATTTCGATCATGATGGAGCCTTTCAGGAATGAGCGTTCAAGAATCAGGGCGTTTTCTTTGGCGCCTCACCGCCATTCCTCCTTCTGAATCAAAAAAGAGGCCCCGATCTTTCGGTGCCTCTTTATAGGTAAACGAGGTTCCGGCTGGAGAAATCAGCTGTCAATCGATGTGGCTCGAATACGCAGCTGGCTCACGAATCCGGTTTCTTCATCTGTTTCACTCCCGATCTCCAAAGTGCCCGTAACCGTGATGGGAGTATCGTAGGGGAGAGCGGTGATGGGGTCATCTACCTTGACTACGATGATGTTATCGGGCCAGTCTGCGTCACTGGAACAGAAGGGGCAGACGGACATCGGGACTTCCGTCAGAACGAAGAAATGTATGGTCGGTGTCAGTGGAGGGGCCATGAAGCCCGAGATCGTCACTTCGCCGCCTTCAAGGCTCATCGTCTTGTCTGAAAAGGTCAATCCCTCTGCGGAGTAGCCGGAGTAGATCTCGTCAAAGGAGTAATCTTCCGCGGCTGCAGGCAGGGTGACTGCCCCGGCCAGGGCGAGCGCCATAAAGGAATGCCTGATGAGGGAAAATAGTGATCGTAACAATAGGATGCATCTCCTGAGAAAGAGGATTCCGGATGGGCGATCCATGAGGACCTTCAGTGCCGCCTCCCGGAAAGCGGCAGCACGCTATCCCCATCCCTCTTTATTTTGCTTTTTTATTTCCATCGATCCCCAAGGCTCTCATGATACCAAAGAAGACTTCGGTATTATCCATGGTGCCGTGGAAATATTCGGAGCCGGGGCCGCCGGCATTGAGAAGAATGTCGTCAGCGGAATGGCATTCCTGCGGATCAGACTTCGGCGTATTGGCCGGCATGAGTTCTGCCGGATCCCCCGGATGGATGCGAGCCGGATTTGCCTTGGAGGAAGCCGTGGTCACCTGATGGTATTCCACCTTTTCACCGTTCTGCACAGCTTCTTCCTTGGTTTCCTTGGTAGCCAGCGCCGGCGGGGTCGGTGTCTTCATGAAATGATAGTTTTCATAGTATTCCGGATGGTTGGCATACTGGATAGCGAGGGTGACATCCGGATCCGGGTTATCCGGGAAACCATCTTTATTGGCATCCTTGAAGGTCGGGAAAATGGAATCGGCATACACTCTGACTGCCTGTGTACCCTTCTTGCCATCTCTTTCATGGTAGGTACCGCTGATGGACATGCCGTGTGCATGATCTGCCAAAACGATGATCAAGGTATCATCGCCATGCTCTTTGGCCCAGTTTTCCGCATATTCGATGGATTTATCAAATTCGATAGTATCGTAAGCCGAACGCTGCCAGTCCATGACATGGAGCTGCTTATCGATGGAAGCACCTTCGATCATTGCGAAGAAGCCATTCGGATTCTTGGAGAGTATATCCAGTGTTTTCTTTGTCATGTTCATCAGGTTCGGCTGGTCCGTGAAGCCCTTCAGCACCTTCGGATTCTTCTCCATTTCACGATCGATGTAAACATTCATCGTGCTGGTATGGAAGAGACCGAGGAGCGGCTTGTCTGTCGGCGCCTTCATGAGGTCGGTAGAGTTATCGACGAAGGTATAGCCCTTGTTTTTGAATTCTTCGATGACATTCACCTGGTCTTTTCTCTTAGAACCGGGTACATCCTTAGGGATGTAGCGAGCCGAGCCGCCGCCCAGGATGACATCTGGTCTATGGTAGTCTTCGAGGTAGTCCTTCGCGAGGAAATCCTGCGCCGCTCTTCTTCTGGTGTGACCGACCATCGCTGCCGGGGTCGCATCGGTGGATTCCGCCTGGGTGACAATACCGATGGACATGCCGCGGGTGCGTTTCAGGATCTCAGAGACATTTTCTACCTTCGGATCATCGAGCGGATCCTTGGTGGAGTCTTCGTAAACGCCCATGGCATTGACGACGGACTTGTGACCCGTTGCATAAGCGGAAGCGGAGTTGGCACTGTCGGTGACGAGGGAGTCATAGCCGGACGTGGTGATGACTGCATTGTGCGCGAGCTTTTCCATCGCGAGCAGGTCATTATACTTGCCATTCGTCATGCCCTTGGAAAGGATGCGGGCCACCTCACGCGCCTGCAGCGACATGCCGTCGCCGACGAAGAGGATGACATTCTTTGCTTTCTTCTGTGCGACTTCATGCACCACCTGATAGGAAGCAGCCGCCTTGGAAACACCGAGGCTGTCCTTGGCAGAAGCTGCGACTTCCACCTTGCCCGGCTTCGCAAAGGTCACGTCATCGATACGGAACGAGGTGACGCCATTGCCAAGATCCTTCACAGCCGCTTTCTTACCGAAGAATTTTTCAGCCGGAACGCTGTTGATCGTCACGTCGACCTTCTGAAGGTTTTTCGCATTGGAGACTTCGACATCAAAGTCGAAGCGTGCGCCGCTCCAGAACTTTGCGGTATCTACCGGAAGAATGCGAATATCCGATGCCTGTGCCTGAAAGACGCCCCCCAGGATGGCACCGCCGGCCAGAAGACCGAGAACTGCTGCTTTCATGATATGTTTTCTCATTATTTTCTCCTTTAAAATCACGAAGAGAACGGATGCCATAGATCGATGCTTTCCTCGCGTCCCTGTCACCACTTCTCTTGCTGTGTTGATTATCACTGTAAAGCATCGTTGCAATAAATAGGACAGGCTTCTGTATAAAGGAAGAAAAGCTTTCATTAAAAAATGCGGTATTTCCATAGAAAAGTTGAAATACCGCCGAGGATCGTAAAGAAAATGTATGAGGAAGGGTTCAGGGTTCAGGGTTCAGGGTTGCGGTGGCGGCTTCGCCGCAAATATATATAGGGCGATGCCCGAAAGTAGTATTCAAGCCACTAGTCGCAAGTCACTAGTCACTCGCGGCTCCTAATCCCTAGCCACTCATCCCCGCTTTCACACTTTTTTGGGGTATCCCTTTCCTGTATCGTCATCCCGAGCGCAGCCGAGGGATCTTTCTTGCACTGCGGTCAGTATCGCATAGGCACTAACACGGAAACGGTGCCTGGGTGCTACGTATTTCTGCTCTCACACATCCATCGTTTATCGGTCTGCAAGGAAGATTTCTCGCTTGCGCTCGAAATGACGATACGCGATCTAATATCTCTCAGTCGCCAGTCCCCCAATTTAAATACCCGCACCGGATGGCGGCCGGTGCGGGCTGTATTTTTGGAGTCTTCGGAATGGTCTAGTCATAAGACCATAGGACTATGATCCTATGAGAATGCGGAACGGAACAAGCCTATGTTCCTCAGAGATTCACCGTTGACAGCCGGTTTCACTCTACCGGACCGCAGCCGGCAAGGAGAGATGGGAGCGCAGGATGAAAAATCATACAGGAACACATAAGGAAAGCACTGACCTCATGCAGAAAAGAAGAGCAAACCTTGGTAAAAGGCGCACGGAAACGCAGATGCGCTATGACTTCTACAGCCCCCGACTCTGGTGCCTTGGGAGTCATGTCACGCTGCGAGGCCGCCCTCGTTCTTTCTTTCCTTTGCGTTCTTCCGCACCGGCTAGACAGATTTACCGGAGAGGACAGACAGAGCATCCCAAAGGCCTTCCCTGTGAAGCATGGGAAAACGCTACGGGATCCTCCGTCTCACAGTCGAAAATTTCGGAGACGAAGCTCATGAAAGAGAGTCTGCTCATTTCTCAGGCGATCGCTGCACCCATCCTGCCGATCTACTTTATCGGCGGCAAATGCCCCGGGCTCCTGATCCACACGCAGAGTTCTTTCGGACAGATTTTCTCATCAAACGATCTGACATGTCTACTTGGTTCTATTATACACCATTTTTCACTTGAAAAAGTGAACAATTTGACCTGCATGACAAAAGCCCCGCCGCCGCGGGGCTTTTCTGGCTATCGAAAATTTCTTGAGATGCTTATGAGAAACGAGGTTGCGTGCCGTCCCATTGACCGCAGACGAAAGAGGGACAGGTTCAACGGGTTCAACGGGGCGGTGCGGTGCCAGATCCTTCGACTCAGTTCTCACTGTTCCGCCTTTACATTATCGAACATCCGACATTTCACTCCGCTCAGGATGACGAAATGCGCCGCGAAGCATAAATAATGGCGATGCCATGAGCTGGCATGCCAGTCACTAGTCACTTGCGACACCTAATCCCTAGCCACTAATCCCTAACTACTCATCCCTGCTTTCAAACGTTTTGGGCTATCCTTTTCCCGTATCGTCATCCCGAGCGCAGCCGAGGGATCTTTCTTGCACTGCGGTCAGTATCACATAGGCACAGGCAGGGAAGCGGCGTCTTGGTGCCACGTATTTCTGCGTTCACACATGCATCGTTTATCGGTCTGCAAGGAAGATTTCTCGCTTCGCTCGAAATGACGATACGAGAGTCCCCCTAGTATTGCGTTTTCTAAACAACTGGCATTTAAGTCAACATCCAAATCAAGTTAGGAGTGAGGAGTGAAGGTACGGCGCATAAAATGAGGAAGCGCCGCGGAGGTTTGAAAACTAGCGACTTTCTCGTGTCACAAACCTAATCCCTAGCTACCAGCCACTAGTCTCCAGCCACTACTCGTTTTGTTCCGCCAGCGCTTTCACGAGATGATACACCTCCGCAAAGGGCAGGTGGTTTTTTTCTGCGATGGCCTTCACCGATTCATACTCGGGGTAGAAGCGTCTCTCCCCGGGAAGGGCGACTTCCTTCACCTCCGCGATGCCGAAAGGCGTTTCCACCTGCTTCTGATTGCGGCGAAGGATGGAGCGCATGACGCTCGGAAATTCACGGATACCGATGGTCGTCGTTTCTTTGAAGATAATATCCTCAAGCGCTTCCATCTTGCTCTTCCTGCAGATCACGGTGAGCTCCCACGCGGGACGGTTCTTCTTCATGTAAACCGGGCTGTAATGGACATCGAGCGCGCCGGCCTGCATGAGGCGGTCGATAGTATAGCCGAGCGCTTCGCCGGTGCTGTCGTCGATGTCGGTCTCGAGCTTCACGATCTCATCCTTGCCCTCTTCCATGGCATTCCCCTCGATGAGGTATGCGCGAAGGATATTCGTGCGCTCGGTGTAGGCTCTCTTGCCTGCACCAAGACCTGTACGCACGATGCGGAAGGCTTTCGGCAGCTGGTGTGTCGTGCAGATGGCAGCCGCAATGGCTGCGCCGGTCGGCGTGACGTATTCCCCCTTCGCCTCCATGATGGTGAGCGGCATATCGTAGGCTTCGATGATATTCATGGTCGCCGGGACGGGGACGGGCAGCACGCCGTGCTGGCAGCGAACGGTACCTCTGCCCTCGGTGAGACAGGGGATGATGACATCCGTGATCCCCAGGCTGTCAAAGGTGACCGCTGCGGCAATGATGTCAACGATGGAGTCGATGGCGCCGACTTCATGGAAATGCACCTCTTCCAGCGGCATATGATGGGCGAGAGACTCTGCTTCCGCTACGATGTGGAACATCTTGCCCGCCAGTGCTTTCGCCGAGTCTGTCATGTCTGTCGCGTCGATGATGCCCAGGATCTCTGCCAGATGGCGTCCGTGGTGGTGGTGATGCTCATGATCATGGTGGTGATGAGGCTCTTCGCCTCCGCGTCCGTGGCAATGATGCGTCTCTTCCTCTTCATGGCAATGGCAATGATGCGCTTCTTCTTCCTCATGGCAATGGCAGTGATGCGCTTCCTCGTCCTCATGGCAATGACAATGATGCACTTCCTCGTCCTCATGGCAGTGGCAATGATGCGCTTCCTCGTCCTCGTGACAATGGCAATGAGGCACTTCCTCGTCCTCATGGCAATGGCAGTGATGCGCTTCCTCGTCCTCATGGCAGTGGCAATGAGGCACTTCCTCGTCCTCGCATCCGTGGCAGTGAGGCGCTTCCTCCTGCGGGGCTGCCAAGCTGACCGGCGCCGGGCCATAGAGGTAGGCCATATCATGGTCATGATTCTCATAGGCTGCATCCAGAATGACATTGAAATCACAGCACGCAATGCCGGATTTCTTGACGCTGGAGATCTCCACCATGAAACCGTCTGCGGGAATGGAATTCAGCGCGCGTTCCAGCGCCTCCGGGTCTGCACCGAGGTCGATCATCGCTGCGACGAACATATCTCCGCTGATGCCGGAGGAAGTTTCAAGGTATAATGTTTTTCCCATATGGTTTCTCCTTGTTGGTTGTTGATTATTGGTTGGAATCAGGAGTGACTGGTGACTGGATTCTAGTAGCTAGGGACTAGTGGCTAGGAATTAGGAGCTTCGAGTGACTGGTGACTTGAATACGACTTTCGGGCATCGCCCCGTTTCGTCATCCTGAGCGGCGAGAAACGTCGTATGTGAGAGTACGAATGCCGGAACAGCTGCGACCTGAGCCCTCGATCTCGGCGAAGCCGCCACCTTCATTCCTCATTCCTAATTATGGCACGTAATCATAACAAGAAATATGGCGCTATGGTTATTTTCAGATCCGTCCCATTTCCGCCAATCGGTTGATCTGTGTCGCCACATAGCCGGCGCCGAAGCCATTGTCTATATTGACGGTGACGATGCCGTTCGCACAGGAATTGATCATCGTCAAGAGCGCCGAAAGGCCGTGGAAGCTGGCGCCGTAGCCCACCGACGTCGGCACCGCGATGACGGGATTCTTCACGAGTCCGCCGATGACCGAGGCGAGCGCCCCTTCCATGCCTGCCACTGCGATGACACAGTTCGCGCGGCGCACGATCGCCTCCTTCGAAAGGATGCGGTGGATGCCGCTGACGCCCACATCATAGACGCGTTCGACGTGCGTCCCGAAGTACTCTGCCGTCTGTGCCGCTTCCTCTGCGACGGAAATATCTGCCGTGCCGCCCGTGCAGATGGCCACGCAGCCGATGTGCTCCTTCTCCTTTTCCAGCTTCAGGATATGCGACACCGGGTCATAGGAGATCTCCGGCAGGAATTCCTTCACGATCTCATACTGGTGGGGAGAGGCGCGGGTGCCGAAGACTTCCCCCTCCACCTCATAGAGCCTTCGGAAGATCTGTCCGATGAATTCGTCAGATTTCCCCTGGCAGTAGATCACTTCTGCAAAGCCGGAACGCTTCTTCCGATCCGTATCGAGCTTGGCAAATCCCATTTCCTCATAGGATCGCTCCGCCGGATTCTCACGGATGAGCGCCTCTGCCGCAGAGAGCGACAGCGCGCCGGACTTCACTTGGGTCAATATTTCTTGAATACTCATATATGTGTCCTTTGGTTGATTGGTTGTTGGTTTAGGTTCAAAGTTCAGGGTTCAGGGTTAGTCCACGGAGCGTGCTGCCCTTTGATTGCGTTTGAAAGTTTCGTTTGAATGAGAAATTAGAAATGAGAAATGCGAAATGGTGGTGCGGCGCATAAAAATAAGGAAGCGCCACGGAGTATAAATAGTGGCGATGCCCGAAAGTAATATTCAAGTCACCAGTCACTAGTTACTCGAGGCTCCTAATCCCTAGTCACTAGCCACCAGTCCCTATTTCCCATCCATCGACCCCGAGCGGAACCCTTCCAAGTCCATGGTCACGTAGCGAAAGCCCAGCGCATGAAAGCGCGCAATGACTGCCCCACGATTTTCCACGAGCTTTGGGAGCTGAGCGGGGAGCACCTCAATGCGGGCGATATCTCCATGACAGCGCACGCGAAACTGCAAAAAGCCCAGATCGAACAGCAGCTGCTCAGCCGCTTCGACCGCGCGGAGCTTCTCCTCCGTGATCCTCGCGCCATAGGGGAAACGGGTCGCCAGACACGCAAAGGATGGCTTATTCCATGTGGGAAGTCCTTCCTTCTCCGACAGGATGCGGATTTCCTCCTTCGTGAGCGCCGCCTCCTTCAAAGGGCTCACGACACCCAGCTCGGCAAGCGCTTTCAGCCCGGGGCGATAGCCCTTCGTATCACTGAAATTTGTCCCGTCGATGATGTAAGCGATCTGATGCTCCTTCGCCAGCTCGCCAAGAGACGAGAAGAGATAGGTCTTGCACCAGTAGCAGCGATCCTTCGGATTGTCAGCAAAGCCCGGCGCAGCGAACTGATCCCTTTCCACGATCACCTGCCGGATGCCGCGGGACGTGCAGAAATCCTTCGCCTCTTCGATCTCACGCGCGGGGACGGAATTGAGCTTCATCGTCACCGCGACAGCCTTATCGCCGAGCATCTTGCAGGCCTCATGAAGAAGAAAGGTCGAGTCCACACCGCCGGAAAAAGCGACGGCGGCCGAGCCAAGTGTTTTCAAATGTGCTTCAAGCGTTTTCTGCTTGAGAAGAATGCTCTCATGGACCATTAGAAAGTCTCCTTTGTTAGGGTTAGCCCCGAGGATGTGCTGTCCCTTGATGATTTGTGAAACAGGGGGAATGGGTTCAGAGGGTTCAGAGGGAGTGGTGCAGCGCATAAATCATGATGATACCCGAATGTTGTATTTAGTCACCAGTCACTCCTAATCCCCAATCCCTAATCCCTAGCCACTAGTCCCTAGCTACTAGAATCCAGTCACCAGTCACCCGAAAATATACTTCTTTCGCGTCTTGAAAAGCAAGACAGAAAGTCCGACGGCTGTGACGAACCAGCTCAGCGGATACACCGTCATAAGGCAGTCAAAGCTGGGGATGGAAGGAAATACGGTCCCCATGTAAAGGATACGGAAGCCGCAGATGCCGACGATCGTGATGAGCGCCGGAGAAAGTGAATTGCCAAAGCCGCGGAGATAGGCGGAGATCATTTCGATGGCCAGATTCAAAGGCTCCGCCAGAATGATATAGCCCATGCGGGTGACGCCATAGCTGATGACCATCACATCGCTGGTAAAAAGCGCAAGCAGTGATGGCGAAAAATACAGGATGGGCGCTCCGATGATGACGCAGACGACCAGATTCTGCAAGGTGGTGATGACCCCGACGCGGCGGCAGCGCGCCATGTCGCCGGCCCCGTAGTTCTGCCCGACGAATGTCGTACATGCCTGCCCGAACGCATTGACAAAGATATAGCAAAGAATATCCAGATTGAACGCCGCCGCCGTTGCCGCCATGACATCCGCGCCAAGGCTGTTGATCGCCGACTGGATCACGATGTTCGACAGACAGAAGACCGCCGCCTGCAACCCGGCCGGTGTGCCGATGCGAAGGATCTCCCGTAAAATATACAGATCAAAGAACGATGCCCTGCATTCCAGATGGATCACATGCGTGCTGCGAAGCAGTATCGTCACCAGCATGGCGGAAGAAAGAAGCGTCGCACACGTCGTAGAGATCGCCACAGCTGCCACGCCCTGATGAAAAAACGCCACCAGCGTGTAGCTGATGATGACCTTGATGACCCCCGCCGCCGCCAGACAGAAGAGGGGCGTCTTCGTATCTCCCTGACTTCGGAAGATGGCAGACGCAAAATTATAGACCAGGATCCCCGGCAGAGCCAGGAAAAAAATGCGCAGATACTCTGCCGAGAGCGGCATGAGCGCATCCGGCACCTGCAGCAGCGAGAGCAGCGGCTCTGCGACAGCTTCGCTCAGACAGGTCATCACGATCCCTGCGGCAAGCGCAAAGGCAAGCGTCGAAAAGACCGCCCGATGGATCCCCTCCCGATTTTTCTTCCCTGTCATTTGGGAAATCACGACATTCGCCCCGATCGAAATGCCGATGAAAAATGTCACGATGAAACCGATGATGGGCGTATTGCTCCCGACAGCCGCCATCGCTTCCTTCCCGACAAACTGCCCCATGATGATGGTGTCGATGGTATTGAACACCTGCTGCAGCATGCCCGTCAGTGCCAGGAGCAACGCAAAACGGATCGTTTTCCTTCCGATCGGTCCATGCGTCATATCTATTTTTTTCATATATACCTCTTACCCGACAGGCGAAGGGCAGCGATCGGGACGGCACAAAGGAAATCATCTCTGCGCCCCGAAGCCGCCGGATGGCCTGCTACATATATTTCTTATTATATCATTCCTGACAACCTGCCTTGCAAGCGCGCCGCCTCTTGCCAAGACCGGCCATTGGCTCTATGATATAGAGGAATACAAATGTATGCAAATACCTTCTGGCTATCGGAAGGCATGCCTAAACAGTGACTAGTGACTGGATTCTAGTAGCTAGGGGCTAGTGGCTAGGGATTAGGAGTGGCTGGTGACTAGTGGCTTGGAGACATCCGACTCCCGTATCGTCATTTCGAGCGAAGCCCTCAAATCTTTGTCATTCGCATTCAAGTGGTCGATGTCAGGAACCCCAAACGGGTAATGCTATTAAGTTAAGAAAATCGTTAGCTACGTAACGTCTTGCTTCCCCCTTCGGGGGAAGTGCCGAAGGCAATAGGGGCATGCCAGCGGTATAGCGTGCTATGTTGAATAGTCCGA